>MDTE01170224.1_pt1 | contig 11654 bp, 27 predicted proteins | sample 811231 | NCBI WGS metagenome assembly MDTE01 (sample SAMN05326651, study PRJNA326480) | marine metagenome | isolation source: seawater | place: Indian Ocean: Red Sea | collected 2010
AAATAATTTTTGCAACAATTTTCTGTTGATATGTAAGCTTCTGGAGTATTATGAGTATTATAGGTTGATCTATTCAAGGATTCTCTTATTGCTTTTGCGTAGTAATCATATCCTACATTTTTTCTGTCTTTAGTAGATTTTAAAAAAGGTTCTATATTTCCAGAGGAATTTGCGCCATGATCGTAACCATGCACAATATCACCCAATCTTACATGAACAAACAAGCCTTTTTTTTGAGGCATAGGTTTTAACACCCAATCCTTATTTTCGATAATCCATTTTACGTCTTCAAAATCTTGATGAAATCCGTTGACTTGATATGACTTGTTTTCTAATTTTAAAAATGGAGAATTGCGTTTTGGATTTTCATAATTAATAAAAGAATCCCAAAATTCTTTATTCCAATTAGGATGTGATTCATAATATGGATTGACAATTGGCAGATCTTTTTCTTTAGAAATACGGATTGCATGCATCATTTGCATAAAAATATTACCCGTTCTACCTCTGTAGTTTACTCTTATCATTTCACTTATTAATACACGAAAACTAATTAATTGAATAACTTAAATTTGGCTGCTGTGTAGCCATGTGTGTAATTATTTTATAATTGTTCTAGTTTTTTAACTATATATTTTAATATTTCGCTTCTTTTAATATCTTTATGATCAAAATCAAAAGTGTGTATCCCTTGCCTTTTAGAATTTTCTTCGTCAAAAAGTTCTTTAATTGGAGCTAATCCGCTTTTTCCGTTTATATCGCTCTGCATTATATCTCCGCAAATAAACATTTTTGTATTTTCTCCTATTCTTGTGATTAGAGTTACCAGTTCTTTTAAGCTAAAGTTTTGAGCTTCGTCAGCTATTACAATTTGATCATTTAAGCTAGCTCCGCGTAAATAATTAATAGGCATAGCTGTTATCACGCCTTTGTCAACCAAATTTTTTGCTGTCGATATTGGTATCAATTCGTATAGCTTATCATTAAGTGGCATCATGAATGGGCAAAATTTTTCATCTACATTTCCTGGTAGCGCGCCCATACCTCTATCAGCACTTTCAATAATCGTTCGTACATAACTAATGCTATAGTTATTATTCATATTAAACAATTGAAGAGCCCCATAAATTGCCATAAAGGTTTTACTTGTACCAGCTGGACCATTTATGAAAATTATTTTAGTATCTCGATCAAAGATCAACTTTAATAACTCTTCCTGTTTGTCAGAAAAATCTATTTTTTTGAGCTTTGCCTTTGTTTTGGACATCGAGCTCATGATTTTTTCTATTTCCTGACTGTCTTCTATTTCAGATTTTTTGCGTCTTGGCATATATTTTTAAGATATACTATATATTACACTCTGAAAATTCAAGTGTCACCGATTTTTTTGAAAAAACATTATTTACAAAAAGACTAAGCGTTGACTTTTTGAGAAAAACCACCCCCCCGCTAAATTAGAGTGGCGGGGAGCTAAAAAAATTCAAAAAACGGGGGTGGGATCGTGCAATAAAATAGTTTAATCTTTTTTCGCTTTATGCTTGCAATTCGATAAAAAAAAGCTTAGTTTAATATCATGAACATTACTAAAGGATTAAAAGTCGGAAGCCTGTACCACTCACGGGTTAACAATAAAGTCGTGCGTCTTGTCGCACTCAATCGCATCGAGGGAGGTTTACAGGTTGCGACAATCAAACACCACAAACAAGACCACTTGTTTGAATCAGAGGTTTACATCTCTGATCTAATCAAGGCAACTGCCGATCAAGTCAAGGCTTACTTTAAAAGGTAAGTCTTGACAAAAGGTTTAAAGAAAGGTAAAATCAGAAATGATTAAAATAATAAGAAATCCAAACTTTACCGAGTGGCTTGACATTAGGCTATTCGGTAAACTAATTGACAACGCAAAAACACAAGCAAAGGCAATGGAAATTGCCAAGCAAGTAAAAAGCAAAAATCCCCATCTTGTAATCGTAACCGAGGAAAACGACAATGCGTAAAGTAACAGAAAGAATTAAAAAAGCCTTCGAGCAAGGCGTTTCCCTAAAAGTTGGCAACACAAGGACAGACGGCACAAGCGTCTTTTTGCATGGCAACGAGATAATCAAACGAGATGCAAGCGGGCTTGTAATGGCTACGCTTGCAGGATGGAACACACCAACCACAAGAGAAAGAATCAACGGCATAACAGGATTAGGCATCTATCAAAAGAACTTTACCCCTATGCTAAACGGGCAAGAGATTGACTCATTCGATTGGGTAACCCATACAGAAGAGGAGGGAACAATATGACTTGCATAATCCTCTTATCTGTTGCACTATACTGCTACACACTTTAAACAAAACGCTTTCCTAAGTCACTGATAATCAAGCACTTAGGGCGGCGGCTGCCGCCTCTGTAAGTGGTTAATAAACAACGACTTACGAAACGCATGTACAGAAACCATGCCAATTCATGCAATAGAATAATGCAATAAAATAGTTGCCAAATAATTCAAAATAAATTTGACTTTAGTTAAAAATTGGTTTAGTCTTTATATATGAAATCAAGATATGACACAGACGCACAAGAATTTACTTTTAATTTTCTAATGGGAATAGACGGCACGACTTACAGAGTCGAAGCGGTAGCCTGTCAAGATGACATCTTAATAAGTGATTCATGCAAGCCCGAATATATAGATGTTTACATGGCAAAGCTAGTGAACGAACAAACAAATGAATTGACAGAATCTCATGTTTACAAAAACACAGATCTTTTAGATGTTGTAAGCAAAAAGATCACAGAAAGGTTAATCACAAATGCGAGCAAAACTTGGTTTGTTACAGATGCCCCAAGACTCTTTCGTGAACAATTCGACACTTGCCTTGAAATAATGTTTCAAAAATAATTCAAAATAAATTTGACAAAAGTTAAAAAATATACGATAGTAAGGTATGACAGAAATTAAAATAGAATTCGATGAAGTAAATGAAGAAGAGTTTTCCGCCTATGCTGAAGTGGGCGAAGAATACTATGAACTACAAGGCACAACATGGACAGATACAGAGGAGTCTCTTTACGGAGACCAAGTCTCAGCCGTTCACTTAGTAGCTTACTTTGACACTCTTGAAAGCGTAAAGCGTTTTGATGGTAATGGCAAAGAGATTGATTCAATCAATTTGGATCTTGTCAAAGCAATTAAAAAAGAACTTAATGACAACATGGACGAAGAAATAGAATCCTATCGTTGCCATGTTGACTACTCACCACAATACTATGATCTAGTGTAACAATGGAATACATTAAAAAAACAATCAATAAACTAAACCAACAAATCAAAGCCTTAAATCACGAAAGAGTAAAGGCTGTAAGATTAGGCAATAATAAAAAGGCTTTAGATATAGAAGCCATACAAATAGAATTGGATAATAAAATAGTACAATTAGAGGGTCTAGCACACCGATAAGACCAGCCTCCTAAGTCACTGATAATCAAGCACTTAGGGCGGCGGCTGCCGATGTTGTAACAGCTTGATAAACAACGACTTACACAACAGGTGTTCAGGAAGTGTGCCAACTTAAAAGTTGCACAATCCTACTACAACTATAAAGTTGCACAATTCTGCGACGCTCAAAAAGTTGTACTATTTGACTATTTGCAATTAAATAAAAAAAACGAAAAAAAATGAAAATAAATTCGTATTTGCTTGCAAAATACTCACAACTAGTTTAGTTTGTTTTTATGGATAAGAAAATTAAGCAATTCATTCAAGACAATGGTCTTGTTCGTATTCAAGCAAGCCCGATGTCCGAGGCTTTTGATCTTTGGGAATGCCCAGGTGGTCATGTTTGGACTTGGGAGCAAATTGTTGAAAGTGCCAATTTGTCAAAATAAAGTTTGCAATTATCTAATAACTAGTTTACCTTATATATATGAAAACGAAATTCAATGAACTAATCGGTGAGGAAAATTTTTCCGTCAATTCTAAAATCTTTGATATCGGCAGACAAGCTGAAATCATCGCTAAAGTTACTCAAGAACGAATCCATGAAGATGGAGAGTTCGCCAAAGTCTTCGCTTCCAATGTTGTAAAGTGGATGGAAGAGATCGCTAGCGATGCTCAAAAAGTTCTCGATCTTTCTCGCAAAAAAAACTCTTAACGGAAGGAAGAAATAATATGAAAACCAAATTCAAAAAGGGCGATGTTGTCGTCACTCGTTGCAAGAAAATTTATCAGCTTACGGAAGATCCCGTAACTCACCCGACTTTCGGGCTTTGTGCAAATGTTCGCAAGTATAGGACAAACATTGTCCACGGCATCCGACTTCGCGATGTTCGCCACCACCCATTCTTCACTTAAAACGCTTTCATAAATCACTGATAGTCAAGCCCTTATGGGCGCGGCTGTCGATTTCGTAAGTGTTTGATAGACAACAACTTAGGGAGCAAAAAAAGTTAAAAAAAAAATTGACTTTCAATCAAAACTAAGGTAAGTTGTATCTATGAAAACAAAAGAACAGCTCCTCAAAGACCTTGCTTGGTGGCAAGACAAACTCAATCGTTCACGCAAGGAATCGCTTCGCTCGATTCGTGCCGTTCATGTGCAACACATTCAACAGCAGTTGGCAGAGCTTGAAAAATAATTCATTTTTTTCTTGCAATTCAACAAAAAATCCTTTACTTTATACTTATGTTAAATCAATCAAATAGAAATGTTCCCACTCGCAGAGTCGAGTTCCTGAATGTCACTCTTCGTCTCGTGCAGTCTTCAGTCGAAGACCCAACTCAAACGAGAGTTTTCAATACCAAGGTTTCGGCTGACCTTGACCAAGATCTCAATGATGGTTTTTGGGTTTTGTCCCAAGCTCGCCGTCTTGAGGGCAACGCATGGAACACTGAAGAGGTTTCCGTAGAGCATTCTTTTGTTGACTCAACCGAACAATATCTTTACTAAGAGCTAATTCATAAGTCTCTGATAATCAGGCACTTAGATAAGTCACTGATAATCAGGCACTTAGGAAATCGGCTGCCGCTCACCTAAGTCATTGATATACAACAACTTATCATTGTACTATAAATGTATCATGAGTTGGAGAATATAAAACATAAAAGAAATAAAAAAATATTTGACTATTTGTCTATTTGTCCTTATGTTTTTTATATGGAAAATAATAATGACTCACTCGCCCGCACCGCTCACGTTTTCGGCATGACCGATCTTGAATTCGAGGAACGTTCTCGAATCGAGGCTGAAATTGCTTCGCAACAAATTATTCGCCAATGGCAAGAGGACGAATGGAGAGAGGCTGACCGCGAAGCTCTTCGCAAGTTTTCTGAAAACGAAGACGTCGACTGGGGTTATCATGATCAATACGACTTTTAACCTAAGTTCCTGTAGCTCAGCCACTTATGTGGCTTGGCTGCCGCCCACCCTAAGTGCTTAATAATCAAAGACTTAGGGCGGGGGTTTTAATCAATAACAACCACTACAATTTTAAATAAAGGTATAAAAATAAAGACAAAAAGATTATTTCGATCATTCTTCTTTTAAGTCTTCCCACATCATATAAAATACAAAAAGCCAAGGCGAGAATAATAGCAACTCAACAATCATTGTAAACTCCTTTCATTTCATCAGAGATGCCCATGTCTTCATCTTCTTCATCTACATCTTCAGCGACATCAGTAAAGAGAAATTGAGATTCATCTGCAACATCTTCTTCTTGAACATCTAGCAAACCATGCTCGGTCACTAATTGTTCTGTTTTAATCTCTGAAATAAATTCCTCAACGGACTGAGATGGCGTTATGGATTTTGAGTTCTCGACTGCTTTAGCGATAACTGCGATTCTTTCTTCTTCTGTCATAATAGTAATATAGTTTAGTTGTTGTGATTAGTCAAGATCTAATTCAATGCGATGCTCTTTTCTTAACTTTTTTAGGAGATCAACCCAAGCATCTCCGTTGAGTTGAGCATCTTTCATATGCTTGCTGACTTGAGCAGGAGATTGCCAACCTAGAACATCGTCAGCTACGGAAAGAGGAATCATTCCGTCATCGTTAAAAATTGCAACTTCATATAAATCGTCTTCTACACTTCCGTACAATCCATAACCATCTCCTTTGTTTGCGACAACAGAAATTTCTAATCCGTTGCCTAAGTCAAGTCTTGCTTGGACTGCATCGGCAGTACCAGGATGTGGTTGGAAATCAAGATCGTTAAAATTTAGTAATTCGCTCATTGGTATGTTGTTGTTAATCATATAAACACATTAAACCCTTTTCTTAGTTTACGCAAGAAAAAAGTTCAATAAAAATGCTTTTGTAAGTCGTTGGTTTTCATGCAGTTAGCTCGCGCGGCTGCCAAGCCCCTAAGTGCTTGGTAGTCAACGACTTACTCTTCTTGTAACAACTCGTCTAGAGCATCATAGTCAAGCTCTTCAGCGTTCCAGTATACTCCGTCAGGAGTCATTGCGTTATACATTTCGTCTTGCAAATATTTGGCAAGATCTGAGTATTTTGAGAACCTGCGAGAAATCCTATACAAATCCTCATCATTCCCTAACCAAAGGGCGACATTCCAGGTTGACCAATTTTCCCATCCGTTATAAGTTTCGTCTGTCATAATTTTAGAATTTTAATGTTTGTAGTGAAGTGTTTTTCTTGAGCCATCTACGCAATGGGTGAAATGCTCTTGCACTAAAGTGAGCAAGATATTGTTGCCCGTTTTTTGCAAGAATCATATGCCCGCTTGCTGTTGCACGAATTTCCTCAATCTCTGGACATTTCCGTAACTGCTTTAATACTTTTCTAGTTCCGCTCTCTGAATGTTTCATGTATACAGACTAAGGCAGAAAATAAAAATACGCAAGAAAAAAAATAATAAAAATTGTTTTGCAAGTTGTTGACTGTCAAACAGTTAACTTGCTCGGCTGCCGCGCCCGTAAGTGCTTGATAGTCAAGGCTTTAGTACCCTAACCACTCAAGAACTTTTTGGGCTGAGTATCCGTCTTTGTCGCCCATGTCCTCAAAAAATTCAATTATTTGCTTATTTGAAGTGACGCCATGTCTTGCCAATTCTTGCAAGGCACGATCTTGAGAAATATCAACCCCATAAGCTGAGTCAAAATAATCGTCACCGATTTCTGTTCTAATTTCAATTTCTTCACTCATGAATTTACTCCTTCCTTTACAAATCCTGTCTCATCTTGCTTGGCAAGACCTTTCTCGATAAGCCCAACAACGACACCTTGCTGATCAAGAAAACGCAAGTCCGATTCGTCGCCATTTACAACTTTAACACCATTCCAAGTTTCAGGCAATTGGTTGCGAAATACAACCGCAACATTACCGCCCATCTCTAGAACTAACTTGGCAATCTTTTCGTTGGACTCCGAGCAAGAAAAAGTCAAATGATAATTGCTTGGCAACTCTCCATCAAGAAAAGCTTTCATTCTCTTGAATGACTTTGTGTAATCGTAGAATTGAGTTGAGCTATGCTTCTCAAATAGATTGACTCCGTCTTCATTGATAATGTCTTCCCATGCAATGTCGCTTGTAAGGTTAGGACGGAAGACCGCTTGCAAACCTTTCTTGCTTGCCGACTTAATAGTTGAAGTAATTTCTTTCGATAGTTTTGCAAGGAAGTCAAACCTTTGCTCGAAGAATAACTTTGTCTTGGCAATGCGTGAATCTTGAACCGAATTCATTTGCCCACGACCTGCCGTGTTGAGACAAGCCATAGTGCAGCCTTTTGAACGCCAGCGACAAACTTCATAGCCTGACAAATTAGCGGGAGCCAAATGAATTCCTTTGGTTAAATATCCAAATGCCTCGCCCTTTGTGATCTTGGCGTTTCCTGCGGTAAGTAGAGTTGTTTTAATCATAAAAGAATAATAGTTGAATTGTTTTGCTTATGCAAGCCTAAAAATAAAATCTTCGAAGTAATCAGGCTCAAGGGCAAACTCGCCCATGAATTCTTCTTCCCAAGAAAAGGGATCTCCTCCGTTTTGGATATCTGCTTGCATTGCCTTGAAAAAATCAACGACTTGTTTTACCGCCTCGGCTTTACTTAAGCCATCGCGGGACATTAATACTTTTACTGTTTCATTCATAAGTATACTATCTCACAAAAAACAATTGAACGCAAGAAAAAAATGAATAAAAAAAACTTTTAACACTTTGGTTCTAGTTTAGCAATAACGATAGTAGTAAATAACCGCGATAATGAAAAAAAAATCAAAAAAATGCATTTTTTCCTTTTCTTTTGCTCGGGGCATCGGCACAATAGTAATTAGAAAGATAAATTTTATAAACCCATAACCAAAGGAACCAGATGAAAAATCATCATATAGACATCGATAATCACAATGTAATCATAGTTTGCTGCCGTTTTAACGAAAGCGACACCATAGGCATTAAGGAGGCTCTAAAAGGGTGCGGAATGAAATGGTGTAGACCAGCAAAAAAATGGTTTGCCCCAATTGAAGACCAGGATAAGATCCAGGCTATGTTAGAATTCAATAATGTGCATCATAAGTTTTACCTTAAAACAACGCACAGAGAATTGCTATTCAATCCCAGTTTAATTATCGAAGAAAATGATCTTGTTTCTTTCAAGGCTTTAAAGGAACGAGGAGTTTCTCAAAAAATAATTGACTTTTATCTCAAGAGGCAAATGTTAAATGTAATCTATAGCCTTGATAGCATTGGCAGAAAAATTGACAAAAGAATTCCAATCAAACAGGCTAGACAATTCTTTGGAATTCTGTAAGTTCTTGTAGCTCAGCCACTTATGTGGCTCGGCTGCCGCGCCCGTAAGTGCTTGATAATCAAAGACTTACGAAACAACAAACAAGACCAAAAAAAACTCCCCCCATTCGGGGGGAGCAAACTAAACAACAAACCAATATTTAAACCTCTACCAATTCGCCTTCAACCACTTCCATGTCAAGAGTATTCTCGACATGATCGTTGATATTAAAATCAACCTCTGCATCAAGTACAGAATGAAGAGCGTCAGAGCGATTTGGCAAGGCAACTAAATTGCCCTTGTAAATCTCGGTGAAAGCGTTGTAGAGGGAATTCATATTGCGATCCTTAAATTCTACATGATCGCTTGATTCCCATTGATCCACAACATCAATGATTTTTGACTTTGGCAAAGCACCTGCCTTGCAAGCCCTTATAACAAGATCATTGACTTGAGAGTTGTTGAGATCGAAGTCTTTATAAGCCTCGATACGATTGTCTTGACCATGCCAAAATCCAAACAACTTACCCAATGCACGACCAATCATAAAATCAAGATCGTTGAGAATGTTGCGAGTATGACGACGAGCAAGTTTGATCGTATTGGTAAAGATCAAGTTGTCGCAAACGAATGGAGCATCACCTGCACAAAGTCCTGCAGGAAATGTCTTGTCGTGAGAATTGCGAACCCCGACAACGCATCCACGATCAGTTGCAACTCGATTAGGATGATCTACGGCAAACAATCCAAAGTAATGTTGGTCACCTCTAGCAAGAGAATGAACCTCATCTTGAATAGTAAAACCTTTTTGAGTCAAGGAATCTCTAGTGCGAACAATAAGTTCGTCGTGAGCGATAGGTTGATGAGATACGGCAAGCTCACCTGTTTTTTTGTTTGGTTTGCTACGCATAGTTGCCAAAGGAGTTGGCACGGCTTGCACTTGGTCGAACTCAACTAAAGTGCGATTACCTCCACAAATATGTAAGTTTACGGATTTGCGAGGAGCGTCGTTGGTGTTTTCTTCAATATTCATAATAGTAATAATATAGTTTTAATGGTTTTTGTCAATAGTTAATTTTTAATATATGGACTTTCTTTGTATTCTTCAGATTGAATTTTTTCATAAGCACTTGCTTGCTCGGCAATCATTTTAAAAGAAATTCCAATGACGCTAATCAAGGCTAAATCTTCTTCATCAAGTTTTTCCTGCATGGGAACAATGAGTTTCTCAAAAATAAAATCCATGCCATGGCTCATTACATTCTCAGGGCTTAAGTCTTCGTTTTCTTGATAGTCAGAGTTAATATTCATATCTAATTTTGTGTTTTAGTTTTCTATCTAATGTTTTATTCTTCATCTTGAAAGGGCGAGACTTTGTGAAAAGAATTGGTTTTCTGATCTTTATCTTTCTCGCTTTCATGTATATATAGTAAACCAATTTTTAAAATAACACAAGAAAAAAATGAATTAAAATGAAAAAAAAGTAGTTCTGTAAGTTACTTATAATCAAGCACTTAGGTCGCGCGGCAGCCGACCACGCAAGTGGTTGACTATCAGTGACTTATACTCGATTGTATAATTTTTTTAACATAGACTCGTGTAAGGCTTTTTTCTTTAAATAATCTTCTGAAGTGTCTCCCCTCTCCTCTCTAGCTGAAAGCATGTGCCCAAACCTTCTTAGGCTTTGTTGAAGTGTATGTTTGTTTTTAACTTTTTGTTTCATAATTAAACTTTGTTGAGTGAGATTATTTGATCGTATCTAAATGAGCGAATTCCGTCTTTGTTGTGACAAAAACTCCTAAACCCGACCACTGATTTACCCTCAATTAAATTTCCAAATTCATTCTCATGCTGAGGTTTTGTGATTGTGTACATTTCAGTTCTGCCGTCCTTGGTTGTATAAACAACTTGATACAACGGATTAAACCAACGATAAATTTTAGCTAATAGTTTCTTCATTTTCAGTTTCCTCTGTTACGGGGTTTTGGTTGTAGTGATTGTAAGCATTGCAAGCGTCATCAGCGGTTTCAAAACTTACAGATAAAATATCTCTTGGAATTTCATAAGGGAACCAAGGGGTGGGCGATTCTTCAAAGAAGACTTCCCATTGCTCGGTATCTTCGTTGTAACTTGGAAGATCCAATGGACTTCCAATGCATACTGCTTCTATGTAATTATTCATTGTTTAACATCTCCTCTAATTTTTTATCTCCATAAGTGATAGGCTCTTCATACTGCTCGTATTCGTTTTCCTCTATGTTATAGTGTCCGAAGAAAGATGCAAGCTCATTTATCATTTTATCTTTGCCGAAATAATTATAAGCGTAAGTTAAAAGCTGCTCTTGCTCTTCTGCCGTATGCCCGTCACGAAGTTCGTCATAAATCTCAAAGATACTGAGATTCCAATTCCAACTCTCGACTCTGTTATGCACTTCTCTCTTAGTCATTATTGGTTTCCTCCTGTTAGTTTTTCGAATTGCTCAAGAACTTTTTGCTTGTTGCCCTTGAGACCAAACTCTTGTTTAATGATTGAATAAGCTGATTGACCTCTTCGCTTCATGCCAAAGATTTCCATTTTAAGAGCACTTCTGAGTGCTCGCATTCTAAATGAGTCGATTGCTTCGGGTGTGTCGTATACTTGCATAATTTTTTTCCTCCTTTTATAATTGTGCTGATTGAAATGATGCCTCTATTCTAAGCTCATCTTGTAAAGCTGTCAAGTCAACAATGATGTCGTCTAAGACTTCTTCGGCTGATTGAATGGTGAAACCTTCCTTGCCCTTGTTTTCTTCCACTGCCACTCTATCCATACAAATTGGATCGTTGGGAGTGCAATAACGAAGATTGCCACGAGTGATTTGCATTATCGTTTGTCTAATCTCTCCCTGTGTCATTGTTTTGCCTTTTTGTTTTGATCGTCAA
>MDTE01176661.1_pt1 | contig 11654 bp, 10 predicted proteins | sample 811231 | NCBI WGS metagenome assembly MDTE01 (sample SAMN05326651, study PRJNA326480) | marine metagenome | isolation source: seawater | place: Indian Ocean: Red Sea | collected 2010
AAGTAAACCTTGTTCGTTCTTTATCATAATTAAGACTTAATGATATTATCTAATATCTTATTAATAAATTTATATGACTTTTCAGATGAAAATTTTTTCGCAATATTAATACTTTCATCTATAATAACCTTTCTTGGAATATCAGATTTATATAAATGTTCACATATAGATAATCGTAGAATTGCTTTATCAATAGATGTTATATTTTTTAATTTTATGTCTGTATTATTTTCTATAAATTTATCAATATTTATTAAATTATTATCTAAATTATCTATCATCTCCAAAAAATATGGTTCATCATATTTTCTTTTTTCAACAAAATCTTGCGTTATACGTAAGAAAGTTTCCCCAGATATATCTTTTTGATATAATATTTTAACAATATTTTCTCTAGCTAGAGATTTTTCTTTGTTATTCATTATCTTTTAAATTTTGATAATATTTTCTTATATTTACAGCAGTTTCAGCAAAGTCTTTTCCTTTATTAAGTTTTGTCCCAGCCCTATCGATGGCTTGTTGTGCTGTTTCTGTAGTAATAATACCATTTACTATAGGAATATTTGCCTCAAGACTAATATTTCTTAAAGCATTAATAACAGTTGATGATAAAAATTCATAATGTTGTGTATCACCTTTTATTATACATCCAATTACTATAACAACTTCTGGTTTGATATTTCTTAGATTTATAATACTTTTTGTTGCAAGAACTAATTCAAATACACCACCTGGTATGGTTTGTATTCCAATTTCACTATTCATAATTCCTAAATCTGAAAGCATATGTCTTGTACTACAAAATATACTATCAACTAATTGCTTATTGTATGCGCTTTTAACTATATAAATACTAGTTCCAAATTTATCTTCAAAATCCGGTCCTTCGCCATCTATAAGAGTTGATATATCAAAAGTATCTAATTTCATTATTTTGTTACATATTTTATTACATCTAATCCAAAAGCATTCAATCCATGATATATTTTTGGAGCGCTCATTAATATCATTTTTTTTACACCTATATCACTGAGTATTTGAGCACCTAATCCAATTGTTCGATAATCGTCAGGTTTGTTTTTTTGATTTCTATTAACTCTTTTTGGTACTTTGGCATTTTTTGTATTTGTTATATGTGATAAATCTAAATTATTTGTTAAAAATACCATAGCTCCTTGTTTAGATTTAGCAATTTTTTTTAATGCATTATCTAGAGGCCAACTTGTGATGTTAAGTGATTTAATTGTATCTGATAAAACATTTTGAACATGTACACGTACTAATGTTGGTTGATCTTTTGCTATTTTGTTCTTAATTAATACAAAGTGTGTTTGTGATGTAATAATATCTTCATAATATATAGATGTAAATTTTCCATATACAGTATCAATAACAAATTCATCTATTCTCTTTATAGTTTTTTCGTTATTAATTCTATATCTGATAAGATCTTCAATAGTACCTATTTTTAATTTATGAAGTTTGGCAAATTCTAACAAATCTTTCTTTCTAGCCATACTTCCATCTTCTTTTAAAATTTCAACAATAACAGATGATGGTTCTAATCCAGCTAATCTTGCTAAATCACATCCTGCTTCTGTATGGCCAGCTCTTACTAAAACACCACCATCTCTAGCCATTAAAGGAAAAATATGTCCTGGTTGTACTAAATCTGTTGATTTTGCGTTTCTATTAACAGCTGCTTGTATAGTTTTAGCTCTATCTGCTGCTGATATTCCCGTTGTAACTCCATGAGCAGCCTCAATAGATACGGTAAAATTTGTTTCTTTACTAGATTTACCAATTTTTTTTATTAAGGTTAAGCCTAATTTTTTGCATTTTTTTGTAGTAAGTGTTAAACAAATTAAACCTCTACCTTTGGAAGCCATGAAATTAATATCTTTAGGTTTAATAAATTGTGATGCAATTACAAGATCCCCTTCATTTTCACGATTTTCATCATCCATAATGATAACCATTTTTCCTTTTCTAATAGATTCTATAATTTCTTCTGTAGTATTAATCATTTTTTAACTTTTCTAGATGTTTCAAAAGCATATCAACTTCTACATTAACTTCAATATTATTTTTATAATATTGAATAATAGTATTTGATAATGTATGTGGAATAATCATTACACTAAAAGTATTATCTTTAACTGTATTTATAGTTAAACTTATACCATCAATACATATAGATCCCTTTTCAATAATATACTTTGCAAAACTTCTATCTATTTGAAACAGAATTTGCCAAGAATCATTAGATTTCTCTATATCAATTATTTTAGCTATACAATCAACATGTCCTGTTACAATGTGACCGCTTATGAATTTATTTAAAGTTAGAGGTGTTTCTATATTTACAAAATCATTCTGTTTATACTTAGAAAATGCTGTTTTATTTAATGTCTCTGTAGATAGTGTAAAAATAAAATTGGAATCAACAATTTTCTCAATTGTTAAACATGTTCCATTAACAGAAATGCTATCTCCAATTTCTAAATTTTTTGAAATTTCAGAAAAATCTATATGTATCTTATAGCTATTACTAGCTCCTTGAGTAATAGCAGTTATTTTACATATATTTTCAATTATACCTGTAAACATTACTTTCTTTTTAAAATTAATTTTATATCTGATTGAATATCTTGTATATGTTGTATATTAAATTCTATCTTATCAGATAATTTACTTATATCTGTAATTCCTGAGAATGTTTTGCCATTATTTCCAAAGATTTTTGGAGCAATGTAGAGAATTAATTCATCTATATATGATTTTTTTAATAATGAACTCATTAGTTTATTTCCTGCTTCAACAAATAATTTATGTATATTATTATTAGCAAGTATTTTAAATGAATTGGTTAAATCTATTCCATTGGCAGTTTTCTTTATCTTATAAAGTGTTACATTAGAATTATATTGTTTAATAATCTTTTCTGTAATTTTTTTAGATGTAAATATAATAATATTACGATTTTTCTGTTTGAAGATATGATTAGTCCTAGGAACTTTCAAGTTAGTATCTAATAATATTAGCATTGGTTGTTTATTAATCTTTTTGAGAACATCATATCTTCTAACAGTTAATCTTGGATTATCTTTTATAACTGTATTACTCGTCGTGAGTATTGCTGAAGATCTAGCTCTTTCTTTCTGAACATCTTGTCTGCTTTGATTGGAACTTATCCACTTGCTCTTATTATCACTTGTAGTTATTTTGCCATCTAAAGAGATAGCAGATTTTGCAATAACATAAGGTCTATCCAGATTAAACTTTGTAAAAAATGCAGCATTAATTTTTTTTGCTTCATTTTTGTATACACCTACTGTAACTTCAATTCCATTTTTCCTAAGTTGTCTAATGCTTTTTCCAGATATTAAAGGGTTTGGATCAATCGTAGAAACTACCACTCTTTTTATCTTATTTTTAATAATGTAATCTGAGCACGGTGGTGTTCTACCATAATGACAACATGGTTCTAAATTTACATATAACGTAGATCCAATTGATTTTTTACCTGCTTTTTTAATTGCTATATATTCTGCATGATATTTTCCAGGGCCTTTGTGATAACCAGAACTTATTACTTTATTATTTTTAACTAGAAGAGCACCTACAATTGGATTTGGATCTGCTGTGTATTGTCCCTTTTTTGCAAGTTTAAATGTTTGTGTAATATAATATTTATCTAATTCAAGTTGAGTCATCGTCTAATAATTCTTGTTGTAATCTTTTCATTTCAGGGGAAATATTTTTTTCTAAAGTCTCTACAACACTTCTGAATGATTCAATATTATCAAAACTAAGATATACAGAAGCAAATCTTATGTAAGCAACATGATCTAATTTTATTAATTCTTGCATCACAATTTCTCCAATAATTTTTGATGTAATTTCTTTTTCTTGATGAGTTGAACATCTAGTAAAGATTTTCTGAAGTGTTATATCTATTTGTTCAGCAGAGACTTTTCTTTTTTCTAATGCTAAATAAACTCCTTTTTTTAATTTATCCTCAGAAAATATTTCTGTTGATTTATCTGATTTTATAACTCTAGGAAAAGATATTTCCGTCAATTCTTGTGTATTAAATCTAGCTTTACAAGATAAGCATTCACGTCGACGTTTTATAGCAAAGTTATCATTATTTAAGCGAGAATCTATGACTTTAGTGTCAGGCTCTCCGCAAAATGGACAGCGCATTTGATACTCCTAAGCTACAGCTTTTTTATTAGCTGAATATACTGGAAACTGAGAACAAATGTTTAGAACTTTTTCTTTAACATTGTTTATTTCAGATTCATTCTCAATATTATCAAGAACATCACAAATTAAATTTCCCAGCGTAGCTGTTTCTGCTTCCTTAAAGCCTCTAGTTGTAATCGCAGGTGTTCCAATTCTTATTCCACTAGTAACAAATGGTGATTGAGGATCATTAGGTACAGAATTTTTATTAACTGTTATATTGGCTTGATGTAATGCTGCATCTGCAGCTTTACCAGTAATTTCCTTTGAAACTAAATTTACCAACATTAAATGATTTTTTGTTCCACCAGATACAATATCATAGCCGCGATCAATCAAGGTATTAGCTAATATATTTGCATTCTTAATAACTTGTTTTTGATATTCTATAAATTCTGAACTTAAAGCTTCTTTAAATGCTACTGCTTTAGCAGCAATTACATGCATAAGTGGTCCTCCTTGTGTACCTGGAAACACTAACGAATTAAATTTTTTTTCTAATTCAGGATTAGACTTAGAAATAATGATTCCGCCACGTGGTCCACGTAATGTTTTATGAGTTGTTGAAGTTACTACATCAGCAAATGGTACTGGCGATGGATATAATTTAGCAGCTACAAGTCCCGATACATGAGCCATATCAACTAAATAATATGCATTAACTTTTTTCGCTATATCACCCATTCTTTCCCAATCTATGATTTGAGAATATGCAGAAAACCCACCAATAATTAATTTTGGCTTATGCTGTACAGCTAATTTTTCAATGTTATCATAATCAAGCAAACCATTATCATCAATACCATACTGAACAGCATTAAAAATCTTTCCAGAAAAATTTACTTTTGCACCGTGTGTCAAATGACCGCCAGCATCTAAACTCATTCCTAATATAGTATCGCCAGGATTTATGAGTGCAAGATAAACAGCTGCATTTGCTTGAGATCCTGAATGAGGTTGAACATTCGCATAATCAGCATCATATAATTCTTTTAATCTGTCTATAGCTAATTGCTCAGCTACATCAACATTTTCACATCCACCATAATATCTTTTTGTAGGATAACCTTCTGCATATTTATTTGTTAGCAGAGAACCTTGTGCTTCTAATACTCTTGGACTAGCATAATTTTCAGATGCTATTAACTCAATATGTTCCTCTTGTCTTCTAATCTCTTTTTTTATCGCATCATTTAGCTCGTTATCAAAGCCAGCTATTTTCATATCCACACTAAACATAAAAACTCCATTAAATATTGAAACATTGAAATATTAACATTTAATGTCTTTTTTGTAACTATGTTTCTATTCCAATATTATTGTCTTCGGATTTTATTTTAGGGGTAAAACTAGTATTTATGTCATAATTTTTAATATTTTGTATATATTTACTGGTTATCTCCCAAATAGGTTTCCCAGATTCCTCTTGATTAACGCTTGCCCATCCACTTACTTTATATGATTTATGTGGTTGTATTTTTTTTCCATTAGATAACTCTAAATTGGAGATACGATTATTAAAAGATGCTTGAGGAGTAATAGTATATTTAATTCCTTTTGTTCTAACCATATCTCCCCCTTGTTGTAAATATGGATCAGGATTGAATAAATTATCAGCCACATCTTCTAATATTGTTTTTATTAGTTTTCCTGACATTTCTCTAGTATATGTATTTGGATAAGTGATAGCTGTATGATTATATATATCTTTCATTCTTATTTGTTCACCTGCTAATACAGTTGTTCCCCATCTAAATCCCGGTGACAATGAAATCTCAGTATCAAGTACAGTATTCATTGCATCGCACAATAAATTATCAAAAGTGCCGTTAAAATTACTCCTTCTATATAAAGTAGCGTTAGTTCTACCAATACTTTTGTTTAATAATAAATTATGAGGATTGTTTTTTTTAATAATTAAATTATTCATTGTATGCGAAGGTTTTATTAAATCAGAGAAAATAGGAATTAATCTATATTTATAATCAAATGAATGATTTTTAATCTTCAAATCTAAAGATGAAATAAATTTACCATTGCAACCAGAATTAATAATAAGTGTTCTTCCGGTATTATTTACTATTTCAAGAGGTTTAGGTAATACATCATGTGTATGACCTCCAAAGATTATATCTAACCCAGAGACATTTTGTGCAATTTTTTTATCTACATCTACCCCATTATGAGAAAGTAAAACGGTTAAAGATGTTTTTTCTGTATTTTTAATTTGATTGACTAATTTTTGCAACTCTTTTTCTTTTATTCCAAAAGTTAAATTTGGAATAAATCGTTTAGGATTAGCTATAGGAGTATATGGAAACGCCTGACCAATAATGGCTATTTTCACATTATTTATTTCTTTTATTGTATATGGTTTTTGATAATGATTATCTTCATCTATAGGCTCAATATCATTAAAAATAGCTTCTTCATTCAACATTATATTTTGGGCAACAAAATCTCCTTTAAACAAAGAAATATTTTCTAAAAATATTTTTTCTCCATATGTGAATTCCCAATGTCCAGTCATAACATCAACACCTAAAAGGTTTGAAGCTTCAACCATATCTTTACCATTTTCTAGTAATGAAAGACCAGTTCCTTGCCAAGTATCTCCACCATCAAGTAAAAGACAATTATTATTAGACTCCTCCCTCAATTGATCAATAATAGTTTTTAAATACGCATAACCACCAATCTTTCCATATTTACTTGCTAAAATATTAAAATTTAAATATGTATATGCGTGTTTATATATATCATTATCTATACCGTAATATTTTAAAAATTTATTTCCAACAATATGCGGAGGTTTATTTTTATTAACACCTACGCCTATATTGTAATTTGGTTCTCTAAAATAATTTGGCTCTAATTGTGCATGTGTATCTGTAATATGCAACAGTCTGATGTCTCCATATTTTTCAAAATTATATATATTGGAATTATTTGCATAACTTTTTTGTATAATTCCAGAAAAATATGTTGCTAGTAGTAATTGTAAAAAATCTCTTCTATTCATTTTTATATAATGGAAATAATTTAATAAATATAATTAATAAAAATAAAAATACATAAATATAAAATAACATATAATCAGCTTTAATTATCATATTATAATGGATAAACGAAAAAACTATAATTATATAAATTGAACGATGTATTAAATGCCAATAAGATTTAGTAAGATTTTTTATATAGTCAATTGAAGTAATTGCAAGGGGAATAAATAGAAGCAGAGCTATATAACCGCTTTGAATATACTTTCGGAATAATAAGTCATCTAAAAGCAACTTAGTATTAAAATTATTATCAAAAACATATAGAAAAAAATGAATTAGTGTACAGAAAAAAGTAATAAGGCCTAGAATTTTTCTATCTATATATTGATTAGATTTCTTATAAAGTGGCAATGATAGTATTAAAAGAAGATAAATTAATACAATATACCCAGTCATCTTTATGATATATGACATAAGATCAAAAATGAGGTTATCAATTAAAGGATATATAAAAATAAAAACAATAGGAATGTTAAAATAAAAAAGAGTTTTTAATTTTATAGACATAAACTAAAAGTTTTTCTTCAAATCCATTCCGTCATACATATGAGAAACAAATTTACTATAACCATTAAACATTTTAGTATCTCTTTTTCTAAATTCCCCTATTCTTCTTTCTCTTGCTTGACTCCATCTAGGGTGTGAGACATATGGATTTACATTCGAATAAAAACCATACTCATTTGGTGTTTGCTGGTTCCATGTACATATAGGTTGTTTTTCTACAAGTTTAATTTTTACAATAGATTTTATGCTTTTAAATCCATACTTCCAAGGAACAATAAGTCTTATGGGGGAACCGTTTTGATTTGGTAATACTCTTCCATAAAGTCCTACAGAGATAATAGTTAATGGATTCATTGCTTCATCCATACGTAGTCCTTCCCTATATGGCCAATTTAAAATTTCTCGTTTTTGTCCAGGTAAATTTTCACGATCCAGGATAGATTCAAACGCAACATATTTAGCTTTAGATGTTGGTTTTGATAATTTAATAATTTTATTTAATTCAAATCCAATCCACGGAATTACCATAGACCATGCTTCTACACATCTAAGCCTATAAATACGTTCTTCTAACTGAAATTTTTTTAATAAATCATCAGTTTTAATAACAAAACTATTTTCTACTTCTCCTTCAATTGATAATTTCCAATTATCCGTGTTTAATTTATTTGCATTTAACATGGGATCTCTTTTCCCCGTTCCTAATTCATAGAAATTGTTATAGGATGTAATTTGTTTGATAGTATTTGTTTGTTCATTTGAACTGTATTCAATATCTTTCTTAAAAGATAAATCATTGTTTTTAGCAGCTAATAAATTTGATAGTGTTAAAAAAGAGAAAGCAATAGATGATTTAATAATTTTTCTTCTATTATGAAAAAGTTTTTCGTTAGTTATTTGATTTTCTTTTACAATATTATATTTTGACATTTATTTAATCCATTCTCTTGTATTATAAAACAATTTTTTCCATGGTGATATTTTCCATTCTTCTGGTGCCCAAGAAAAATTTGACAAACTAAACAATCGTTCAGGATGAGGCATCATTATATTTATCCTACCATCTTTATTACAAAATCCAGTTGCTCCATCTATAGATCCATTTGGGTTAAATGGGTATTGCTCTGTATTTTTCCCATTTAATGAGTATTTCATTGTTACTTGTTTGAGTTGTTTTTTATTTTGAATGTCTATTCTTCCTTCACCATGTGACACAATAATAGGAATCATCGATCCTTCCATATCCTTAAATAATATAGAGTTAGATTTAGTTATATTGACATTAACTTGTCGTGCTTCAAATTGATTGGATTTGTTTTGAACAAATTTTGGCCAGTGTGTCGCACCTGGAATCAGATGTTTGAGATGGGAAAGCATTTGACATCCATTGCAGACACCTAATACAAACTTATGCTTGTTATGAAAAAACTTGTACATATTAGACGAAAGATAATCATTATATAAAATTTTATTCGCCCACCCATAACCTGCTCCTAATACATCTCCAAAAGAAAAACCTCCACAAATTGCTAGACCATCAAATGTTTGTAATCTAGATGGATTATCAGTTAAGTCATTAGTATGCAAATCAAAACAATCAAAACCGGATTGTATGAATGAATTAGCCATCTCTTTATGTCCATTGGTCCCTTGTTCTCTGAATATAGCAACTTTTGGTTTATTTTTAAGATTTAAATATATTTTAGATATAGGTTTATGTTTAAAAGTTATATAAGGGTTATATGTAAGTGGCGTTTGTTTTTTGATTTCATATTCAGCTTCTGCTGTAGAAGAATTATCTCTTATGGATTGTATCTTATAGGACAAATAACTCCAATACGCTCTGAGAGAACTCAAAGATATAAAAATTGGTTTTTTAGTTGCAATATAACAAAATTGATTTGTATTTCCACTTTGAAGATCTGAGAATATATCTCCAATACGTTTTGTTTGTTTAGTGAGTAGATATGATTTAATTATCTTTTCAAACTTTTCTATATCAGAATCATTAACAGCTACAACACAACCTAATTCTTCATTAAACAAATATTCAATTAATTTAGTATCAGAAAACTTTCCAAGATCCTTTTCATCTATTGAGAAAGATGAATTTGATGCAAAAGCCATTTCAGATAAAGTTACAAATAATCCTCCATCAGATTTATCATGATAAGCATTAATTATTTTGTTTTTAATTAGTTTTTGTATGCAATTAAAGAAATTAATAATAAGGTTTATATTGTCTAATTTGGGTACATCTTGATCTATAATGTTAAGTGATTGATGTAATGCTGACCCACCCATTCTATTTTTACCTGAACCAAGATCAATGAGATATAAATTTTGAGAATCTTTGCAATACGGAGTTATGTGTAAATTGACATCTTGAATTGATGAAAAGGCAGATAGTACTAGGCTGACAGGGCTTTCTACTACATATTCTTTTTGATTATTCATCCATGTGGTATTCATTGATAGAGAATCTTTTCCAACTGGAATTGTTATATTAGTTTTTTTAGAAAGTTGTGCAAGTTTTGATACAGCATCATAAAGTGATTTTAACTCATTATTGTTTGTTGATGATGCCATCCAATTTGCAGACATTTTAATTTTAGATATATCACCTATATAGGTGGATGCAATATTTGTTAATACTTCACCAAAGATCATTCCAACAGATGCAGAAGAATCTGTAATGGCAATATTAGGTTTTTCACCAATTGTCATAGTCTGTCCTGATTTAGAATTTAAGTCTGTCTTAGTGATAGCAACATTTGAGACAGGTACTTGAAATGGTCCTACCATTTGATCTCTTACTACTAACCCAGAAACAGATCTGTCTCCAATAGTAATTAAAAAACTTTTGTCGGATACAGATGGCATCATAAGCACATGTTCTATACATCTTATAATATCAGGATATTTAAATTTAGATTTATTAATAACAGTCCGACTATTACTATTTATTTTAATTGGTGTTATAGGTGGTTTACCTAATAAATAAGACATAGGTATGTCTATTGGTGTTTCATTATAATAACTAACTATTAATCTTTTCTCGGTGGTTACATTACCTATCAAATAATATGGACAATTTTCTCTTTTACATATTTCACTAAATATCTTCATGTTAAGTGAAGACAATACAACAACATATCTCTCTTGAGATTCATTACACCAAATTTCTAATGGTGACATATTTTTCTCTGCATTTATTACTTTATCTAAATAAATACGTGCTCCTTTTTTAGATTCATTAACTATTTCTGGAATTGCATTACTAAGACCCCCAGCACCTACATCATGAATACTCTTTATTGGATTATGTTTCATGTAAGTGCATTCATTAATGACTTCTTGGCATCTTCTTTGTATTTCTGCATTATCACGTTGAACAGAGGCATAATCCAAAGCTTTTGAACTTTTTCCTGACTTGAGTGATGAAGCAGCACCACCTCCTAGTCCAATTTTATATGAATAGCCACCGATAATGACAATACAATCATTATTATTTAATTTTTCTTTTTTACTAAGATTTATATTTATTTTTCCAATACCACCTGCAATCATTATTGGTTTATGAAATCCCATGTATTTTTTTGTTTTAGAATTATTTATCATTTCAAATTCCATTGTTCTGAAATATCCAAAGATATTAGGTCTACCGAATTCATTGTTATACCTAGCAGCTCCAATTGGAGCGTCAATTATTATATCTAGCGCACTTTTAATTCTCTCAGGATAAGAAATTGATTTTTTCTCCCAAGGTAATACGGCATCTTTAATATTTAAATTTGATAAAGTAAAACCACAGAAACCAATTTTTGGTGTTGA
>MDTE01024963.1_pt1 | contig 11653 bp, 10 predicted proteins | sample 811231 | NCBI WGS metagenome assembly MDTE01 (sample SAMN05326651, study PRJNA326480) | marine metagenome | isolation source: seawater | place: Indian Ocean: Red Sea | collected 2010
ATTTCGAACTCGGTCGTGAAGGCCTCCAGCGCCGATGGTACTTAGTCTTAAGGCTTGGGAGAGTAGGACGCCGCCTATTTTATATTTTTAGTTTGCATATTCATAACACAGTAATAACCTCATTATAATTAGAGATGTACTCAGGATATAATTTTGAAAACTTGATTCTTGATAGAGCAAATCTTCCAAGTTTCTTTCCACTTGTCGCATACTATGAACATGGTTGGTCTTTACAAGACTCTTTAATTAAGTCTTACTCTGAAAGTTCTTCGAATACTCATTTTTCATGGAATAATAGAATGAAAAATTTATTCTCAAAAAAATCAAGAAAAAATATCCATATAATCGGATCACCAATGATTTTCTACAGAGAAAAGTTTTCAATTAAAAAAAAAAGAAAATTTAATAGTATTTTTTTTTATGCACATTCTACAAAAAAAATCATACACGACATAGATAAATTAACTATTTTAAAATCTTTAAAAGGAATACCTGAAAGCTTAAAACCAATTGATATCTGTTTACATAGTCATGACTATAATCTTTTAAAAAAATTCTTTATTGAAGAAGGTTTTAGAGTAGTAACAGCTGGGAATATATATTCAAAAAAATTCCCTCAAATTTTTTATAATTTACTCTCCTCTTATGAATATGCCTTTAGTAATCAATTAGGTTCATATACCCTCTATGCTTTAGATTTAAACATACCATTTAATCTAATCGGACCCGAACCAAAACACTTAAACATCGGTAATGATAAAAATGTACCAAAAGTTTACAAGGTTTCAGATTATTATATTGCTAAGAAAATTTATAAGCTTTTTGATAAACTTTCATATAGAATTACAAGTGAACAGCATTTAATGTATAAATCAGAACTTGGTCTTAACTCAAGAGTCTCATCAGGTGATCTCAGAAATATCATCTTAAAAGACTCATTGAGTATTTCGAAAAACATAATGGCATATTGTAAGTATTTCCCAAAGTCACTTATATCTTTTTACAAATCATATGAATGAAAAGGAATATAGTTGGTCAGATAGCACACCTGATAATAGTCATAGCTATTTATTTAATACTTTCAAAAAAATTATTTTAGAGAAAGAGAGTTTTCAAAATAAGACTCTTTTAGATCTGGGATGTGGAAATGGCAGTCTAACGAAACTAATTGCACCATATTTTAAGAAAACAATCGCAATTGATCCATCTATTTCTGGCATTGAACAGGCAAAAAGTAATTACGATGGAGATATTGACTTTCAAAACAATTATATTGAAAATATTGATGAATTTTTTGAAGTTGTATCCCTTTTTGAGGTAATCGAGCATATATATGATCCAATTTCATTTATGAAAAATGTTAAGGAGAGATTAAAAAAAGATGGAAAAATTTTCCTTTCAACTCCTTATCACGGATATTTCAAAAATTTAGTTATATCATTGATGAACGGATTTGATCATCACTTTGATCCTCTTTGGACTCATGGACATATAAAATTTTTCTCGAAAAAAAAAATATTTGAATTGTGTGATATCGTGGGTTTAAGATTAGTTAATGTATATTATTGCGGTAGGATTTATCCATTATCAAAATCTATGATTTGTAAAATTGAAAAAAAATAAATTCACATTTTTTTTAACTGACAATTATGCAGAGGTGTATACAGTTTATCCAATAATTTATGATCTTAGTAATAGAGGCTACCAAATAACAGTCTTTCTAGATGAGAATCTTTTTTTTAATAAAAAAATCCTTACAAAATTTATTTTAATATTTAAAGAATTAAATTGTGAACTAATTTTTAGTAAAAAAATTAATCAAGAACAATCGAGAATAATAAGAATTATTAAAGAATTTACTAATTTTTTTTTTATAATACATCCAAATAGAAAAAAATTATTTGAAAACAAAACAATATTTATTGAAAACTCATTTAGAACTAAAGTATCTTTATTTGTAGTTATTTATTCATTTTTTTTTAAGAATAAAATTTTTATATATGACCATGGATCAAAATTGGTTTTTTACGTCAATAGGTATAAAAAAAGATATTTATTTTTTGGCAAAGAGAGAATTTACCACCTTTCATACAGTAAAATTGAGGAATACTGGATAAAAAATAATGATTTTAATAATCTAGTTAAAGTTGGATTTCCAATTGTTCCAAATAAAATAAATAAATTACTTACTAGAAATGAAAAAGATGAGAGTTTTTTTCTAATATGTGGGAGAGGTGTAGGAGCTTTTATTAATTTGGAAGAGTATAATTTTATTATTAATAGTGCACTTAGTTCATTAAGGAAGTATTTTAAAAATGAAAAAATTATTTATTACCCACATCCAAAAGAGAGATCATTGAAATTATGTAAATCTATAATTAATAAATATGAAAATGTTAAAATTGCCGATTTGAATTACCCAAGTATCGACTATGTTTCTAGATCTATTGGTGTAATAACTATTCTCTCAAGCATTATTTTTTTAGCAAGAGCATTTGAAAAAAAAGTAATAGAGTACTATCCATATAAACACAATTTAAAGAAATTCCATCCTGAATTAAATCATAAAACACCATACTCAAAACTAGGTTTTCCCTCTGCTAGAAATGTTTCAGATTTAGAAAATTTAATTAAGACTGAGTTTTTAAATCTATCTCACAAAAAGAAAATTAAGTCTATAGAATTTGATGATTTTAATATTGAAGAAATACTAAAAAAAATTAACTAGTTTTTAATTCTTAGCTAAATATTCATGTAGTAAAATAGTATCTTCATCAAGGTCTATAGATATCTTTTTACCAATTATGTCATCTACCTCTTTAGGTGAAATACCTGTGCCAGGTCTTTTTGCAATTAAGTCTTTGTCACTTATGGTATGACCTTTTTTTAATTTTTTATTTGTGACCAAGCTTCTTCTTGCATTTTTATGAGCAATTTTCTCATTGCTTAATAATTCTTTTTTCCCTGATCCAATACTTTTGAAAAATTCATTACAGTTTATTATATATTGTTTCATTTCATCTGGATCCAATGATAGCCAATGATCAGCACTTAATTTTAAATTTTTATCAATAGTAAAGTGTTTTTCAAAAACTCTCGAACCGTATAATGTTGATGATGGCCCAACTAAATAATCAAGAGTGTGATCACTTAATCCCAGTAAGTAATCTCCAAAGTTTTTATTTATATCTAACAAAGCAGATAAATTTGCATCTTCAGTTTTTGTAGGATATGACAAAGTACAATGCATAATACATACTGGAGGATCACCATTTTCTCTAATCAATTTTAATGCATAATCAATATCTTCAATCGTTGAAGCACCAGTAGATAGTAACAATGGTTTTTTATGATTAGCTAAATGCTTTAAAAGATTTTTATTAGTTATGTCACAAGAGGCTATTTTAAAACCATTAATCCCTATATCTATTAACATATCTGAGGACTCCTCATCAAAAGGAGTTGAGAGAAATTCAATTTCATTGAAATCACAAATCTCTTTTAATCTGCGATACTCTTTAGTTCCAAAGGAGTCTAAAAGTTTATAAGAGTCATATTGACTTCCAGTAGGCTTCTCTTCACCTTCCCAGTTCCAAAATCTCTCGGAGTTTTTTACAACTAGTTTTTCAGCTTTGTAAGTCTGGAATTTTATTATATCACAACCAGCGCTTTTAGCGGAGATTATTAACTTTTCACCTATATCTAAACTATTATTATAATTTACACCTGCTTCAGCTATAATAACAATATTGTCACTTGAGCAATTTGTCTTTCCTATATTGAATTCCATTACAACTTTTTATATTAAAGTTCTTTCAAGTCTATATTTTTTTTATTGAAATATTACTATTATTAACTTTCAAAATATAATCAAAGTCATTACTTTTACCAATTATATGTGAGCTCATTATTATTGTTTTTTTTCCTTTGAATTTTTTCAAAAAATTTAAGATTAATTCTCTATTTTTTTTATCAACTGAGGATAGAGGCTCATCTAAAATTAATATATCAAACTCAGAGATAAATGCTCTAGCAATATTCAACCTTTGAATCTCTCCAAGAGATAGATCATTATTATCAAAATTTGGTTTTTTATTTAATTTATTTATCAGATGGCTTAATTTAAGCTCATTCAAAATATTTTTTAGTTTATTTCTATTAATTTTTCTCTCTAGTAACAAACTTCTATTAATTTTATCATCGAGAAGAGTTACTTTTTGACCAACATAAGAGATATTTTTTAGATTTATATAAGAATTTTTATATTTTTTTCCTTCAAATAAAAAATCTGCCTTTTTGAAACCACAAATATAATTAATCAATGTAGACTTACCAGCACCTGATTTACCTGCAATTAAATAATAATTATTTGGTTTAATAGTTAATTTTTGATCTTTAATTATATGGTTTTTTTCGTAAAAAATATTCAAGTTTTCAATTTTTATTATTTTATTTACTCTAGTTTCCACTGTTTTATGATTTATTTCAGACTGATTTTTTAAATCTTTAATAATGTCTATTGAACTTTTAAATGAACTATATCTATAAAGACAAGTATCCAAAGATATCTTAATTCTAGATATTGCAGGATAGAGTCTCAGAAAAACAAGCCCATATATTGAAAAGTAATACAATATTTGTTCATTAGTATATAGATAACTAGAAATTAAAAGTGAAAATAAAATGATCACTAGTAGTCCATTTTCAAATATAATCCTCGGTATTCTTATAATCAAAAAATGATAAACATTTGCTTTCACAAAAAATCTAACCACCTTATTGAATTTATTGATTTGCGATAAACTGCTGGAAAAAATTTTATAGACCCTACTATTTATAAAAGTATCGTTAACAATAGAATTAATTAAAATTAAAGATGAAGTTCTGTTTGTGCCAGAGCTTTGTGTTTTTTTTGTATTTATCCTCAAATAGAAAATTAAAGTTAGAATAATTATAATTAGAATGTAAATACTATGTTCAGGGATTAATAAAATTAAAAAACCCAGCATAAAAAATAATACAATAGACTCAGTCATAAGATCTAATAACTTGTCCAAAAAAGAATTAAAAATTACATCAAACTCTTTAGCAAAAATTGTATTAATTTTATTAAGATCTAAATTGTCAACTTGATCTTGCTTAAGTTTTAAAATTAAAGAATAAGCCCTCCTTAAATAAATATAAATAGCCTCACTAACAAAGTAAGATTTAAATAGTTGTATTAAAACTTGATATATGGCTTTGATGAAAAAAATAAAAAGGCTTAAAATAACTATTTTTGAATAATCAAACCTACATAAATTAATATAATTATTTAGTATGCCATTAGAAGCACATGATGTTTCAAAATTTGAAATTAAATTAACAATTACTATTAATGTTCCTACACCTATTAACTCAAATAACCCATTTAGAATTAGACCTATTAATAATACAAAAAGATAAAAGAATGATTTTGTACCAAATGTCTCTTCTATTGATTTAAAATATTTTTTTCCCATATCCCAAGAATAAATATTTGACCAATTAGATAACTATTTTTGTTGTCTTTAGAATTAATAAACTGGTCGATGTATTCAGAGAGTTTATTTTTATTTATATATGTTTTAATTAAATCACTTGATAAACAAATATCATAAACCATGTCTCTAAGTGTATTTTTAATCCAATATGTTTGGGGATCTGCTAATGTTTTTTTATTTCTATAAAATATTTCTTTACCCATTACTCTCTTATGTGGGTATTTGAACAAAAACCTTTGGATTGTTTTACCAAATTTATACTCAGATGGTACAGAGAGTAGGTGTTCGACTAAGTCATGATCTAAAAATGGAACTCTTGTTTCCATTGAGTACCTAGAGGAAGACCTATCACAGTACCTCAATGATCTAGGCAACTTATAGTGAAATAGATCGTTGCATTGAGCATTAAGCAAATTGCTACTAAATTTATCAAAAAATAAACCTCTTTTTCTTACATAATTTATATTTTCAAAAAGAAAAAAATCATTTTTTTTGTATCCTGTACCATCAATTGTTGAAACGCCAGGAAAACTAAATTGACCTAAAGATGAAAGTACAAAATTGCTACTATTATTTGGATTATATAGGTTTTTGATAATAGATTTAACCTTGAAATTCACTTTATCAATGTTTTGTGTTTCTACCATATCTAAGAAGTATGGAATTAAATAATAAGGATAACCTGCACCCAACTCATCACCTCCAGAGCCATCTAAGATAACTTTAGATTCATTTTTATTTTTTTTATAAAGTAAATGTTGTGCGACAATTCTCAGTGAAGAAAATGGTTCGTATTCTGTCTCCATTGTAGAATTCAATTCTTTTTCTAAGTCGTTATCATTTAAAGTAGTTAGATAATGATCAGAATTCATCAAATTTGATAATACCTCAGACTCTTTTGTTTCAGAGTATTTCTCATATAGAGAATTGTCATAATCAAACGTAAATGATTTTAGCTTAAATTTTTTCTTATTTATCATCGAGGACATAACAGCAGAGTCAATTCCACCAGATATATGAATACCTATTTCTGACTCAGTATCTAGGTGTTGATCAAAAGAGCTATCAAGGAGTTGTAAATATTTATCAGATAATTGATAAAAATTTTTATTAGAATTTATTTCTGATGCTGAGTTGATATTTTTTTCAAAATCATAATATTTTTTTATAGAGAAAGAACTATTGTCTATTTCTAAAAAATGCCCTGGGGGTAATTGATTTATGTTTTTAAACCATGATTCGTTGTTTGAATTTATGAGACCATGTTGAAGAAAAATAACTAGTTCATCTTCATTGAGATCCTTGTTAATTCTATCAATTTCAAATAATGGAGCTATCTCAGATGAGAAGCAAATACCTCTATAATCAGCAAAGTAATGTAGAGGCTTAATACCAAATCTGTCTCTAATTAAATATCTTTTATTATTTTTTTTATCAATTATGGCAATAGCAAACATACCCTTAATTAGATTTATAAAGTTAATTGAAAACTTGTCGAAAAGATCAGAAAGAATTTCACTATCACATTTTGTTAAATATTTTTTATTTGGAAAATATTTTTCTTTCAACTGTTTATGATTATATATTTCTCCATTAAAGATAATAATCACATCTTTACTTTTGTTAAATAAAGGCTGAGATGCTAATTCACTTTTATCATTAATTGCAAGTCTATTGATACCAAAATTGGAATTCGTGTTTTCGTATATTCCTTTACTGTCAGGTCCACGAAAATTCATTTTTTCTAGTATTTTTTCTATAGAAAAATTATTATCTTTAAACTTTGAAAAGTAAAATTGTCCTGCAATACCACACATTTAAAAATTTATATAAGAAGAATTTTTGTTTAACTTACCTAAAAATTTCTCTTTCAATGTTATTAAAGTTGTATCACCAACTCTATCCCATTTAAAAGAAAATTTTCTTTTCAAATTTCTTTTTAAAAATCTCACATTATTAGTTCTTCCATCAACTAATATACTTGATCCGGGTATTAAAGTGCTTTCCAAAAAACATATATCAGCTGAAATTGGGGTTCTCTCTATACATTGAAAACTAATGTTATTTATTTTACCTATAGGATCTGTTGGGTGAGGACCATCTAGGTAAATAAAATCTGGATTGATATCGGGGATAAATTTATACTTGTGACAAACTTCAGAGTTGTAGAGTATTGTTTCAACTGGCGATACAGAGAAATTTACAATATCCTTAAGATGTGGTGGTAATTTTTTTCTGGTATTATTAATCCATTTCTTTGATGTATCTACACAATACAATTTAAACATTTTAGTATTTCTCATTTTGTTTATTTTTGGATTATTTTTTAAGTATTTTCTATTTTCATAAATAGCCTGAGCAATAACCAAGGTGCTATAACCGACACCAAATTCAAGAACTGTAAATGGTTTTTTCTTTTTTATTAATTTATAAATCCTAGCTAAATCTATTATCTCAGGTTCATATTGATTTTTTTTTTCTTTAATTGGACCGTAAATATCGAAGTCTGAGTCTTGTTTAAATTTATTTGTTTTTAATAATATATCTAACTTATTTTTATAAAATGTATTTCTTAAATTGGTTTCAGTAAACAAATTATAAAATATTTTTAAAAGTGGCTCTAAAATCCAAAAGGGATCATTACATATATAGAAAAAAAATTTTTTTAAAAATTTCATCAAATTTAATATTGTAAATTGTATCAGTTATATTAGAACTTTAAATGTGAAATTTTCAACTATTAGAGAGTTATTTTTATTATCCCAAAAAAAATTTAGTAAAGGTCTTTGCGAATGGGTTAATTCTGGTGCCGAAGATGATGTAACTATGAAAAGAAATATAGAGTATTTAAACAAGCTACAGCTATATCCTGAAATATTAAAAAAAAGAGAGAATTTAAATTTTAAGAAAAATTTTTTTGGAGAGGATATTTCTTCACCGCTCATTTTATCTCCAATGGGTCATCAAACCCAATTCCACAAAGATGGTGAGATTGAGATGTGTAAAGGTGTTGACAACTATGGATCGATCTCTTTTTTTAGCACACAAAGTAGGATTAAGCTTGAAGATGTAAGGGCTAAAAATAAAAAAGCAAATTTAGTATATCAAATATTTCTATTTGGAAATAAGGATTGGATAAAAGCTGAAATAAAAAGAGCTGAAAAAAACAATTGTTTAGCTTTAGCTATCTGTGTAGATGCCTCTATAAGATCATTTAGATACTCTGATAGAGAGTCAGGCTATGATGCAAGAAATTTTGGAAGAAGAACTCTAAAAGAACCACCAGATCCATCACAAGATTTATCTTATGACTGGGAAATAATCTCTTGGATTAAAAAAAATACCTCTTTACCTTTGATAGTTAAAGGACTTATTAATGTGAAAGATGTAAAAAAATGTATGGATTTTGGAGTTGAAGGTATTTGGATTTCAAATCATGGAGGAAGAATGTTCAATTCAAATATTTCAAGTATTGAAGCTTTAATGGATATTAAATCAATAATTAAAAATAAAAAAATTGTAGTGATAAGTGATAGTGGAGTTAGAAGAGGATCAGATGTAATAAAATTTCTCTGTTTAGGGTCACATTTTGTTGGAATAGGTAGACCAGCAATATGGGGGCTAGGACTAGATGGAAATAGAGGAGTTACAAATGTCTTTAATCATTTACATGAAGAGCTATATGTTGCATCCATAAACGGTGGTTTTTCAAGTTTTAAAGATTATAATGATAAAAGGTTAAGATTTTCAAAAAATAAAATTTAATGAAAACAATATGTATAATTCCTGCTCGCGGAGGATCTAAGGGCATCAGAAAAAAAAATATTCAATTGCTTGGAGGGAAGCCTTTAATTTATTATCCTATTAATTCCGCTATTAAGAGTGGTGTTTGTGATGTAGTGCTTGTATCAACAGATGACAAAGAGATTGCTAAAATAGCTAAAAGATATGGAGCAGAAGTTCCTTTTTTAAGACCAAAAAAATATTCAAAAGATTTTACAACTACTGAAGAAACTCTTAAACAATCCCTTCTTTCTTATGAGAACTATTCTGGCCATAAATTTGATATTTGTATTTTCTTAACTTGTACTAATATATTTAGAAAAGTTAGTTGGATCGTAGAAGCTGTTAATACTCTTAAAGCGAAAAAAAATATTGATAGTGCTTTCTCTGTTCACCAATTATATAAACATTTCTGGCATTTTAAGAACAATAAACTCTCTAAAGTTCTTCCTTGGATGAATAAATACACAAGTAGACAAGTTGCACCTAAACTTTTTAGGGAAGATACTGGATTGGCCTGTGCTACTAGATCAAAATTTTGGAGAGCTGGAAAAAGAATTGGACCAAATGTTCACATTATACCAAATGATGATAGCCTCTCAGGCATTGATATTCACAGTTTGGATGACTTAGCACTCGCTAATGCTGTTTACAATAATTTAAAGAGAAATAAAAGACTAAGTGAATACTCACTGTAATTTATATTAAGTAAAAATGAAAGATCTTAGTATTTTACTATTTGGTTATAATAGACCCTCACATTTAAGAAGGCTTTTAATAAGCTTAGAAAATCAAAAAATTAAAAATAATATTTACTTTATATTGGATGGACCAAAATCAAAATCAGATAATATAGTACAAAAAGAAATAAAATTAATGACTGAGAAAAATCATTTTTTAAATATCCAGTGTTTTTTTAGAAAAAATAATCTTGGTTTGGCCAATTCTATTATTAATGGATTAACTAGAATTAAAAAAAAATCTAAATACTTTTTAATTTTGGAAGATGACTGCATTCCACGTTTAGGAATTTTCGAATACATAAATTCTGCTTTAAAATTATCAAATAATAATCCACAAAATAATATTATTTGTTGTTATCAAACTCCAAATATATTTGAAAAAAGTAACTATCTAAAATTTTATAATACAGATTTATTTATTCCATGGGGTTGGGTGATATCCAATCTAACTTTAGAAAGATTTATTAAATTCTATAAAACCAAAGACTCTTGTCATATAGAAGATGAATTTTTTAATAAAATTTCAAATACAATAAAATCAAAAAAAAATATTTGGTCTTTAGATTTTATGAAATTCTGTAAATTAAATAATATTTCTTTTATATATCCAAATTTTTCTTTTATTAAAAACATAGGTTTCGATGGATCAGGTATTAATTCGAAAATTACTAATAATTTTGATACAAAGTTTCAATCATTTAAAAATATTACAAATAAAATTTTAATTTCAAATAATATTAAAAAAAAGCAAAAAAACTTTATAAAAAGAAATCTTTCTTTTTTTTACTAATATGAATTTCGCAATAATTGGATATGGAAGTATTGGAAAAAAATACCTAAGAATACTTAATAAAAAGTTAAATAGAAAAAGAGATAATATTTTCATTTTTGATAAGGTTTTTTCTAAAAATAAAAAAAAAATTAATAATTATTTTTATAATAGTAGTGAAATAAATAAATTATCTTACAATTTTTCTTTATCAATAATATCTACTCCCTCCAACAGTCATTTTCAAGATGTAGTTAAATTGATAGGTAAATCAAACTCTATACTTATTGAAAAGCCATTTGTTTTAAGCCTTAAACATGCAAATAAATTAATTGAATTAAGTAAATATCATAAGGTCAAAATGTATGTTTGTTTTCAAAATAGATTAAATAAATCAATTCAATATTTGGTACAAAAAAAAAGAATTTTTAATAAACCTTTTTATATTGATTGTTGTTTATTTTGGCATAGAGATTTTAACTATTATAAAAATAATTGGAGGGGGAATTATAGCTCAGATGGGGGTGTTTTAACAAATCAAGCAATTCATTTGCTAGATACTATTACATATCTTTTTGGTGAAATAAAAAAATTTAACGCAATTGCAGGTTTTAATCAAAGTAAATTAGCTTCAGAGGATATTATAATACTAAATTCAATAACAAAAGAAAATTCAATATTTTCTTTAAGAGCTACTACAAGATCTGACCATAATTACAATACAGAGATTAATATATTTTATGATAAGCAAAGAATTATGATTTCAGGTAAAAATTTTAACAAAATCTATGTATATAAAAATGGTAAAAAATATTTGTTAAAAAATTACTCTGAGA
>MDTE01192421.1_pt1 | contig 11653 bp, 12 predicted proteins | sample 811231 | NCBI WGS metagenome assembly MDTE01 (sample SAMN05326651, study PRJNA326480) | marine metagenome | isolation source: seawater | place: Indian Ocean: Red Sea | collected 2010
CAGTGGCAGGGAAAGTAATATTTGGAACTAGAATTTCATCCTCTGGCATAACATTAATTGCTTTAAGTGCTAGAAAAATTGCCGAAGTTCCACTTGTAGAGGTTATTGCGTATTTTGTTTTGAGAAATGAAGATATTTTTTTTTCAAAATTTTTCGTAAATTCTCCTTCATTAGGAAAATTTTTACTCAATACATCTTTAATCAAATTAATTGTTTTATCTTTATTTATAACCGGGCGAGCAAATGGAATCATCAACTTTTTTTTCATAATGGTGATTTGAGAAATTTTTCCTTTTTTATTTGATCTTCTTTACATAAATAATATTTATTTTTACCAATATACATTGCTGGTGGTAAAAATGGTTCGTGAATAACTGCTCTTAAAAAATTATAAATTTTTTTATTTTTCCAATTCCAATTTAAGATGCCTAAGTTTGGTAAGCTTTTATTTTTATATAAAGGTACTTTTCCTTTATGAGTATAGGATTTTATTTTTTTGCCTTTAATCCATTGGTTTGCGATAATTTTAAAAATTAAAAACCCTGTTCTAGTAAATTTGTCATAAAGATCTTTTGCAGTATCAGAATGTTTAATCTTAAATTTTTTTTTAAGTATTATTTTTCCTGTGTCAATTGTCTTTGATAAAAAATGTGCTGTTGCTCCCGTAGTTTTTTCCCCATTAAATATAGCGTGAACAAGAGAGTATCTCCCTCTATACTTTGGAAGTAATGAAGGATGTATATTCACAATCCCCTTTTGAGGAAATTTTAAAATATTTTTAGGAAGGATTTGTGTTGAGCCGATACAAAATATTATATCGGGTTTAGTTATTTTTTTTTTATCAATTAATTTTGATAGATTTTTAAGAGAAGTAATTTTTATCTTTTTTTTTCTTGCAAATTTTATTATTGATTTATTAAATACATTATCTTTTCCAAAGTCATCCTTGTTTGGTATAACTATTTTAGGGTAAATATTTTTTCTAATCATGAACTCCAAACTCTTTACACCTAAATTCTTTCCTCCAATAAATATATAGTTTTTAATTTTACTCTTTTTCATCTCAATTTTCTTTTTTTCTTAATCCCCAAATATCAATTAATATTTTATTACTAGGAATTTTCAATTTTTTATAAGCCTTGTGTGGTGCGCATATAATTATTATATTCGATTTTTTTATTAAATCCTTTTTTTTTAAATTTCCGCGCATTTTATAAAATTCATCCGAATAAAAAGTTTTAATTTTTTTTCTTTTTAAATATTTCAATAGCCTAATAGACAGTGAGTCTCTTATATCATCACTTTCTCCTTTAAAGGAAAGTCCCAACAAACCAATTTTTTTTCTTTTTAAATTAATTTTTTTTGATAAATTTTTAATAATAAACTCAGGCATTTCTTGGTTTATCTTCATAGCAGTATGACCAAGAGAAAAATTATTATTAAAAAAAGACGAAAGTTGCATTGTATCTTTAAGCAAGCAAGGTCCAGCTGTGAATCCAGACATAGGAATATGAGCATTACGGTGATATCCGTCTTTCATAATATCTCTAATCTTAAAGAAATTTAAATCATTATTTTTACAAATCATAAAGAATTGATTTGAAATTGCAAAGTGAACATATCTGTAAGCGTTAGAAAATAGTTTAACAAGTTCTGCTTCTATAATTGAAACTTTAATAATTTTTTTACAAATTTTTTTGAATAAATTTGCAGACTCCTTTATAGCTTTATTATTTTTTCCTGCGATAAGCTGTGAAATTTTAGGTAGTTCAACTAATGATTTTCCTTGTACAATCCTTTCTGGGCAATAACTTAAATTTTCATTTTGATTTTTAATTATTTTATAAACTTTTTCTGATATTCCTGGATAGACTGAACTTCTGATTATAATTATTTGATCCTTATTTATATATTTCTTTAAAAGATGGAAAAAATTAAGAAAATCTTTAATTTTCGGCTTGAGTTTGTTGTCAATAGGGGTGCCCAAGCAGATAATGATAAACTTGCTGGTTTTTATTTGTTCTATTTGATTTGTTGCAAAAATTCTTTTTAATTTTAGCATTTTAGAAAGTAATTTTTTACTCCCTTCCTCTAAGTATGGATTTACTCCAGAGTTTATCAGATTATTATTTTTTTGATTTTTATCTATTAATTTTACTTTAAAGCCACTAGAGCTAAAAACTAAGCCAAGTGGAAATCCGATATGGCCTGAACCACCAATGATAGAAATTTCTCTTTTGTTAATCATAAATGTCCATTATAAGGATTAAATTAACATCTATATGAATAAAAGATCAAAAACAATTAATAGTTGTCAAATTTCAAAAAAAAAAGATTTACGAAAGATTTTATCACTAGGTTTTTTGCCACCAGTGAATAATTATCATCCTACAATTCGTTCCGTTGACGAAGAGTTCTTCTTTCCTGCGGAATTAATGTATTCGAAAAGTTCAAAATTAATGCAATTAGGTACAATTGTAAATAAGGAAATAATATTTCCAAAAAGTTACCCCTACACTAGCAGTACCACAAAAGTTTTAAGAGATAATTTTAGAGAACTTTATAAAGAAACAATAAATATTATTAATTTAAAAAAAAATGATCTAATAATTGATATTGGGTCGAATGATGGAAATTTATTACAAAACTTTAAAAAAAGTCATCGTGTATTAGGAATTACTCCGGAAACAATAGGAAAAATAGCAATAAAAAAAGGTATTAAAACCTTAATCAGATATTTTGATAAATCTGCAACTAAAACAATATTAAAAAAATTTGGTAAGGCTAAAGTTATAACTGCAACAAATGTTTTTGCACATATTGATGGTGTTAATAGTTTGATGAAAAATATTGCAAAAATTTTAAATAAAGAAGGAATATTTATTGTAGAAGTACATTATTTAGTTTCATTAATAAAGACTTTACAGTATGACACTATTTATCATGAACATATGAGATACTATTCACTAACTAGTTTAAACTATTTATTTAAAAAATTTAATTTTAGGGTTTTTAAAGCAAAAGAAATCCCAACTCATGGTGGCTCAATAAGAGTCTATGTAACTAAAAATAAGGCTTTTAAAACAGATAATTCTGTAAAAAAAATACTTAAATTTGAAAAAAAGTATTTAAAAAAAAATACATTTATTTCATTTAAAAATAAAGTGGTGAAGTCTAAACTAAATCTATACAGTTTAATGAATAAATTAAATTTACAAAGTAAAAAAGTTTTTGGCGTAGGGTCTCCATCTAGAGGTGCAACTTTGGTAAACTATACTGGATTAAATGAGGACTTATTAAAATGTATATTAGAGGTGAAAGGTTCTTACAAAATTGGAAAATATATGCCTGGAACGAAGATACCGATTTATGATGAAAACTATATTAATAAAAATAAACCGGACTATCTATTGTTGTTATCTTGGCACATATCAAAATCTCTTATCAAAATTTTCAGAAAAAAAGGGTATAAAGGAAAATTCATTATTCCTCTTCCTAATCCTCGTATTATTAAATAGGATTTATATAATATCTATAAAAAAAAACTAGATGTTAAATAAGTTAAAAAGAAGATTAAATAAATAAATTGAGTTTTATTTTTTTTAAAAAATTTAATATTATCTTCTTTAAAATCAATTAAACTCAGAAATATAATTAAAAATAATGGTTCAAAATACTCTTGTAGAATAAATTTTGGAAAACAAAAAATTAAAAGTGAAATAAATAACAAAGTATTTTTATTAGAGATTGCAGCAAATTTAAGAATAAACATTATTCCCACAGCAGATATGAAAAGAAATGGTACTAAAAAATTTTCAAACAAAATTTGATTTAATTTAAGAAAAGCTCCACCTCCTAATTTTTCATAATTCAAATAATCAAAAAAGTTAAGAAAACTTAAAATTATTAAAATCAAAAAAATGATTACAAAAATAAAAAAATCTTTCTTCTTTAAAAAATTAGAGCTATCAAAATATTTTGATAATCCTAATGGAATAAAATAAAACATGAAAATTGAAGCAAAGATTATAGCATTTTTTAGAATAAATTTTGGATGATGAAAATTAATTAAATTAACTTGATCAGATGAATTAATTCCAATTTTAAGTACGCCACCCCAAATATATAATAAGTACAATCCTGGAAGAGAGAAAAGAAAATAAAAAATTATTGAATGTTTAAGAAGATTTTTTTTTCTATAAAATATTGAATATAGTATAACAAATATTGGAAAGAAAATTAAATAAGGTCTAGTGTACAAAGCTAAACTTGAGAAAAAGCATAATAATAATATAGAAAAAATTTTAATTTTATCGTTTTTTTCAATTCGGATAAAATATTTAATAGAGAGAATTAAGAATAACCAGCCTAAATTTTCTGTTATACCCCAGAAAGCAGATGATCTAAAAAAAGGTAATATTAAAAATACACTTGAATAAAAAAGAGAATTTAAATTATCAAATTTGTATTTCTCTTTGAGGATTTGTGAAAAGAAAAGTACATTTAATAGAGAAAAGAGTGTGATTGAGGCTTGGAATCCTATCTGGCTAAAGGTAAATGGATTTAAATATGCATTTAAGATATGAAATAGAGGAGTACTTCCTTCTCCAAATGTACCATAATTTTTTAATGTTATGAAAAAATTATTCTTAAAAGCTTCAATAGCAGGCCAAGTAAACGAAATAAAGTCATTTTCTGCTCCACCCGCTATATTTTCTCTTAAAAAAAAACCAATTAAGTATAATTGTAATACTGCAAACAAATAGATATATTTTAAAGACTTAATAGTATTTTCATTCATAATTTTAATCAGAATAAATATCTTTTTAAAATGGTGGGACTAGCAAGAATCGAACTTGCTACCCCTTCGATGTCAACGAAGTGCTCTACCGATGAGCTATAGTCCCCAACCAATTAATTGTTTTAATTTTAATTTATAATAATTAAATTTAAATCTTTTTAATGAATAGTTCAATTTTTTAAACTTGTAAGAATTTTTCTCTATCCAATGATCCATTTCACTTGCAAAAAGATTAGTCTTTTTGGAGAAATTTGTATCATGATGTCGATAAAAAGCTAAGGGTTCTTGTATGCAATAAAATTTTTCTTTTAAACTGAGTTTTAAAAAAAAGTCGAAGTCTCCTATTATATTATATCTTTTATTAAATTTGTTGTTTTGAAAGAGTTTTTTATGCATAAAAACCGACAAAATTCCCAGTCTATACTCATCTAGTAATGTTTGAGTTATTTTACCACTCGGCATTTTTTTAAAGTATAAAAATGATTTCTTTGTTTTTTCATTATAGATATGTAGATTTGAAAAAACAAAATTAACTTTTTTGTTTTTTTTTACGTAATTAACTTGTTTTTTAAGTTTATCTTTTTTCCACCAATCGTCATAATCACAAAAACAAATATATTTTCCCTTAGCTTTTGAAATAGCCAAATTTCTCGCTTCGTATAAATTAAGAAATTTTTTTGATTTAAAATACTTTATTCTTTTATCATCAAATTTTTTAAGAATTTTTTTGGTAAAATCTTTAGATTGATTATCAAAAAAAATTAATTCCCAATTTTTGTAAATTTGAGATATAATGCTTTTAATACTTTCGTGTAAGTATTTTTCACCATTATGACAATTCATAATTATACTTACTAGAGGTGTTGAGCTGTTTTTTTTAATCAAAGAGTTTTTTAAATTTCTTTTTTTTTAAAATTTGATCTAAACTTTTTTTATCTCGAACTGTATCCATGCAGTGCCAGAAACCATCATATTTAAAAGCAGAAAGTTGTTTTTTTTTTGCTAGGTTTTCGAGTGGATCTCGTTCAAGATAAGTGTTGTCATTTTTAATAGATTTTAAAAATTTTGAATTCATTACAAAAAAACCGCCGTTAATCCAACCTTCATCTAAACTAGATTTTTCTTTAAAATATTTAACAGAATTTCCTTTAATTTTTAAATGTCCAAATCTTGCAGGAGGTCTAACTGCAGTCAGAGTGACTGTTTTATTATTTTTTTTATGAAATTTAACTAATTTTTTTAAATTAATATCAGATAAACCATCTCCATAGGTCATAAAAAAAGTTTCATTTTTCAAATATTTTTGCAATCTTTTGAGTCGTCCTCCAGTCATGGTTTTTGTACCAGTATCAATTAATTTCACATTCCAATCTTTTTTATTTTTTTTAAAATATTTTCTTAAAACTGCTCCCTTATACCCCAAGGCTATATAAAATTTTTTAAACCCTGCTTTGGCAAAATGACTCATTATTCTCATAATTATTGGCTTTCCATTAACTTCTATCATTGGTTTAGGAATACTTTTTGAATATTCTGAAATTCTTGTACCTTGACCTCCTGCTAAAATTACTACTTTCATAATTTATTCCGCATTATTTTTTCATAGTTGAGTATTTGTTTTTTTGTATAATCTAAAATTTGTTCTGAAGAATTATAATATTTTTTATACCAATTTATTGTCATATTTGCTGTTTCTTTAAAATTTAAAACACTTTTCCAATTAAGGATCTTTTTAGCCTTAGAACAATTTAGTTTAAGTAATTTAGACTCATATAATTTTGACCTTTTTTTATCTACCTTCCAAGCAACATTTTTCCAATTTGCTTTCATGGTTTTTACCAAGTTAATTACACTAAAGTTATTCTTATTATTTGGTCCAAAATTAAACACTTCTCCATGCAATTTAGGATTTTTACTTAGTTTAATCGCGAATAATAAATAACCTCCTGCTGCTTCAAGAACATGTTGCCATGGTCTAGTTGATGAAGGATTTCTCAAAAGAACCGTTTGTTTTTTTGACCAAGATTTTACACAATCGGGCACCAATCGGTTTACAGACCAGTCACCCCCTCCTATAACATTTCCAGCTCTAGCTACACCAATTAAAATCTTGTTATTTTTTTTGTAATAAGAATTTATATAAGATTGAATTATTAATTCTGCGGATCCTTTTGAAGCGCTATAGGGATCAAGCCCCCCTAATATATCGTTTTCTCTATATCCTCTTTTAAGCTCGAGATTTTTATAACTTTTATCACTAGTAATTAATATCACAGTGCATTTTTTTTTAATTCCTCTTAGAGCTTCTAAAATATTTAAAGTACCTAAAGAATTTGTTTCAAAAGTTTCTAAAGGACTTTTATACGATTTTTGTACTAAAGATTGTGCTGCTAAATGAAATACAAAATCAGGCTTGAATGATAAAAAGATTTTTTTTACTTTTTTTAAATTTCTAATGTCAACTTTTCTACTATCAATTTTTTTCTCAAGCTTTGTAATTTTAAAAATTGATGGATTTGTTAAAACTCCATTGGATATTCCAAGTACTTTAGCACCAAGTATTTTCAGCCAAATAGTCAACCATGAGCCTTTGAAACCGGTATGACCTGTAACTAAAACTTTTTTATTTTTAAATCTTTTAAAAAAAATCATATAGTAAATTTAAAAAATTTATAAATATAAGGATTAATTTTGTATCTAAAATTTCCGATCAAATAGCTTTTTTTTTCAATTTCAAATACTTCTTTTATTCTTGTAGTCATTAAATTATAAACTAAAGCTATTCTATTTGAATTTCCATCACCTCTGTAAGAATGCCAAGTTTCTCTTTCTTTTCTTGAAAAAAAAACTCCCCTGTTTATTTTCCATTCAACAGTCTTTTCCCCTTCACCTTTTTTAGTTTTGTAAAATTTCGTTCCTGAATTTGACTCTGGGTTTATATAAATAACACCGCTTAATAATTTATTTGGAGTATCATCATGAATGGGAAACTGACAATTAGCTCCCGTTTCAATTATGTGAAATTCAGAGTATTCATATAGATCAATTTTTGCTGAATTTAACTCCCTCAAAACATTAATAGCTTTTTTGTGATAATTTCTATGTAGTCTTATTATAGTGTCAGAATTTATACACTCTGATTTTACGTTATTATTCTTATCAATCGAATTATGATAAACTTTAACTTCATTTTTTTTTACCGCAGTCAAATTTAATGATTGGATCTCTTTAAGATCGTGTTCATTTAAAAAGTTATCTATTAATTTGATATTCATTTTTTTTCAAAAACATAGTTAAATAATTTGGAAAACTTTTCATCTTTATCATAAATTGATGCATGCTTTTTATGTTTAATATGAAAATCACAATCTGACAAAGTTTTTAATATCTCATTAAATTGAGAGCTGTAGTTCTCGTTAATCTCTATTGAGATACTTCTGATGTTTTTATTTTTAAGATACTTATCCGCCCCTTTTAAAATTTTATGTTCAATACCGTCAACATCAATTTTTATATAATTGGGAACGTCTAGAATTTTGTTATCTAGAAGAAAATTTATATTTGTTCCAAACAAATTATATTTTTGTTTAGGCTGAAAATTTTTACCTTCATAGTCAGTAGGAGATCCGTAAGAATTCATAGCCCATCCTTCTGTAAATTCAGGTTCATACATAGAAATATGAACATTTTTTTTATCAGTCAAAGGAATTTGATTAATTGTAATTTTACTATTTAGATTATTAATTGAAATATTTCTACTTAAAACTCTTAAATTACTTGTGGAAGGCTCAAAGCTAATTACTTTTAAATTTTCATGTCTTTGGACTGCGTAAATAGAGTATAATCCAATATTTGCTCCAATATCCCAAAAAATATTATTATTACTTGTGTCGAAATTATCTATCCATTCTATGGTCTCTGGTTCTTTTGAGAATAAAGTATTAATTCTCCAATTAATAACTTTATTAGGAGAAAAAAATATAGTTTTTTTTTTATTTATTTCAACGTTTTGGTAGAAATCCTCATTAAAAAAATCACTAAAGTGAATTAAAATTTTTTTTTTAAAAATAAAAAAAACTAAATCATCAAATATTTTTACAATCTTATACAGTAAATAAGAAATTTTTTTCATCATATTATTACCTTACAATTACATTTTTAATTGTATCTATAATTTTACGATTATTTTTCATTTCAAAAATATTCGATTTACCAATTTTTTTTAATTTGATAATTCTTGGAAATTTATTAATTCTCTTTTTATCTAAAAAAATGTTATTATAGATTTTTTTAGAAATTAATTTTTGATTTTTTTTCTTGATGAAACTATTAATATTAGTAGGAAGCTTATATTTTTTTAATAAAGACTCTAAAAAATTAAAATTTTTTCCTTTTCCTTCAACATAATATATTTCACATAACATTCCTATACCTACTGCTTCTCCGTGTCTTATAATGTCACTAGTTTTAGATTTTAAAGCCATCTCAATTGCATGAGCAAAAGTGTGACCAAAATTTAAATTTAATCTTGATGAATTTTCATATACGTCGTCTTTAAAAAATTTAATTTTAGTTTTTAAAGTTAAAGATATTAGTTTTGAAAGGTATTTATAATTTCTCGATAAACACTTAGACATACCGTTATTTAACATTGTTAGAATTTTTAAATCATTAATAAGTCCAGACTTCATAATTTCTGGAAGACCTGAAAAAAATTCTCTATCAGGTATTAAATTAATGACATTCTTTGAAACAAAAACTGTTCTGGGATGATAATAATTTCCAACGGAATTAATAATGTTTTTATAGTTAATGCCTGTTTTACCACCTATACAACTATCAACGATAGCCGTCATAGTTGTTGGTATATGGTAATAAATTAATCCTCTTAAATAAAGACTGCTTGCTAATGCACAAACGTCTCCGACTACACCGCCTCCACAAGAAATTATTACCGATTTTTTTGTAAATCCCCTTTTAATTAGTTCATCCAAAATTTTGAATAACATTTTTTCATTTTTGTTTTTTTTATTAGCCTCTACAGTGATAAGTGAGATTTTTTTTCCAGATTTTTTCAAATCTTTGATCAAGTATTTTTTAAAATTATTTTTTAATTTTTTATCTAAAACAACTAAAAGATTATGATCTGAGTAATGTTTTTTGAGCTCTCTAACAATATCTGGCGACTCTTTATCTGTACAAAATTTAATGCCATGAACGATATTATTAATTTTATACGTAATTTTCATAAGTTAAAAATACCTTTTAAAGAGTCTATCAGTTTTTAATATTTCCTTTGCTTTTAGAAAATCTTTTTTAACATCAATAGAAAAACTCTCTCCTTTTAAATTTAAAGTTTTTATTTTAAGTCCTGCTTCAAGCGCTCTTAATAATTCAATATCTTCAATTGACTCAAGATTGCCTTTTTTAGTGTAATAAAATTTTTTAAGAGCATCTGGTTTAAAAGAAATTATAGATAAATGTTTTTTAATGAATTTATTTTTTTTTTTAAATTCTAAAGGAATATTTGATCTAGATAAATAAAGTACTTCATCAAAATTATTGGTGACAACCTTAATTAAATTTGTATTATTTGTAATCTTAGTCTTAAGAGTTGGTAGAATGATATCTGTTTTTTTATTTTTAAGATGAAATTTAATGACTTGATCTATATGTTTAGGATTTATCAAAGGTTCGTCGCCTTGAATGTCCACAATAAAATTGTATTTTTTTTTTATTTTTTTATATCCCTCGTAAATCCTTTCAGTACCGTTTTTGTGTTTTTTTGAGGTCAAAATACATTTCACATTATACATTTTTGCTATATCTAAAATTTTTTTATCATCACAACAAACTATTACGTCATTTAAAATTTTCGAAAGTCTAGCCCGTCTGTAAACATGGACAATCAGTGGACATCCGTTAATAGAAAGCAAAGGTTTCGCGGGCAATCTCGTAGACCCTAATCTAGTAGGAATAAGGCCTAATACTTTATTTTTCATGAACTTAACCACCCACCATCAATACTTATATCTTCACCATTTATGTAATTTGAATTATTTGAAAGCAAAAAACAAATTAAGTTAGAAACTTCTTTTGGTTCACCCCATCTTCTAGATGGTATCCTGCTCAGAGTCCAATTGTATAGTTTCTTATTTTTTTTAAATTTTGTATAAAAAGATGTTTTTGTAAAACCTGGACTTATACAATTAGCTCTTATACCGTACCTTGCCATTTCAGTGGCAAAAGATTTTGTTAATGAAGTTACTGCTCCCTTAGATGCTGCATATGCAGATAATTCTTTAAAACCAGTTTTTCCAACTATTGAAGACAAATTAACAACTGTTCCTTGAATTCTATTTTTTATCCAGAATTTGGAAAAATTTTGCAAAATATAAAACATACTAAAAAAATTTACATCTAAAACTTTTCGTAAATCTTTACTATTAATTTTTATGAATTCTTTTCTTAACCTAACTCCAGCATTATTAACTATACCATTAATAGGTCTTTTGTTTTTTCTAGAATCACTAATAATACGATTAATTAATTTTAAATTGAGAACATTTCCATTATATATTTTTAAATTATTTTGGTTTTTAAATTTTATATTATCTTTTTTATCTTTAATTAAAGTATAAACATAGGCACCAGCATTAATCATATCTTTCACTGTTCTTTCTCCAATACCTTTTCCAGCTCCAGTGATAAAAATATTTTTATTTTTAAGTGTCATTTTAAACGGTTATAATGTTCAAAAATTGAACAGTAAAGTAAAACATCAAATTTTTAGCATTTTTCGCCTAAAAATTAATATATTTCGAAAATTTATTTTTCTCCTTATTAATAAAA
>MDTE01112637.1_pt1 | contig 11652 bp, 16 predicted proteins | sample 811231 | NCBI WGS metagenome assembly MDTE01 (sample SAMN05326651, study PRJNA326480) | marine metagenome | isolation source: seawater | place: Indian Ocean: Red Sea | collected 2010
ATCCTATATAACTAGTGTATAATTATCGTATGACAGTTTCCAAAATATTCATTAATGGTTGTTCTTTTTTAACATTTAGACCAAGAGATAATGTTAACACTCATTGTGGTATAGAACTAGCAAAACTTATGCAATTAGCAGTAGAAGTCAATCTTGCAGGCGGCGGACGTGGTAGTAAAAGACTAATGTGGACCACAAGAGCCTGGTGTGAAAAGTTTCCAGATAAAGCAAAAGATTGTTTTTTCTTGATTGGATCTAGTGGCGGACATAGGTTTGATTATCCAACAAACGATGGATATAAAGCACACAAATTTCCAAGCATGAAAACAACTTGGAAAACTTGGGATCCAAACAGAGATGATGAAACAAGAAGATTTTTCAAATATCTTTTCAAAAGTGGAGCAGACTTAGATCAAATGACGCAGGTTGAATCTATATTGACACTACTTGATTTACAAGATTATTTTACAAATAAAGGTTATCCTTACGTGTTTTACAACACTTTATCTGATGCAAAAATTACAAATCCTGATATACAATTAATGTTTGATAAAATTAATAAAAAAAGATTTTTTAAACCCGAAACTAGTCATTTAGATTATACAAGGGAAAAGTCGCAACAATGTAAACCTGATGACGAACATCCTAACGAAGAAGGCCATCGTGATTGGGCAAATCAATTAAAAGAGTTTATAGATGCTAACGATCTACGCACCATTTAACAATGAAAAAAGCAAAGCCTGGGAAGTGTTCAACGGTATAAAAAAATCGTGGCCGGAGCAAGTAGAAATTTTAGATAATATTAAGGAAACAGATCCAAAAAGTAATTCACTGTTTTGGGGTTTTGTTAATAATAATATAGGAATGATTAAAAAGTTAGAAGCAGGAAAACGACCATTTTGGTTTACTGATACTCCATATTTTGGTAGATTTGATAACAATAATTTACGGCCAAACAACCATTATTGGCGTATCTGTAAAAATGGAATACACGTAAATTTTATAAAAGGTTGTAAAAGCGATAGATTTGAAAAGTTTAATATAAAAATGAAAGCACCCGATTTACAAGGAGATCATATTTTAGTATGTCCTAGTAGTGTCAGCATTAATCAATATTTAGATAGGCCAAACTGGACACAAGAAACTGTAGAACAGATTAAAAGATATACAGACAGGCCAATTAAAATAAGAGAAAAACCAAGAGACAAAGGCACATCTGGACCTGCAGTTGCTAAAATACCTATTGAAGAAGATTTAAAAAATGCTTGGTGCTGTGTTACTAGTTGTAGTATCAGTGCTATTGAAGCCACGTGTGCAGGTAAACCTGTATTTTGTGATGAGAAAAGTTTTGCAACACATATTGGAAATACAAATTTACAGGATATAGAAAATCCAATGTTTATGAGTCCTGAAGAATGGTTATACAGTTTAGCCTATCAACAATTTACTCCAGAAGAATTTGAGAACGGTGTAGCAATTGAAATTTTAATGGATAAAGGAATATTATAATGCCTAAATTAAAAAGTTTTGATATTGATTCATTTAGTTTTCCTTTAAACAAAAATAAAAAAATATTGTTTGCAAATAACAAAGGACAAAAAACATATATTAAAAACAGAATGGATAGGATGTTAAGCAAAGAACCCGAAACAATTCAATGGATTAATACGTTTGAAAAAGACAGTGTGTTCTTTGATATTGGTGCTAACATTGGCATTTATACATTGTACAGTGCAATACAAAAACAAAATTCAGTGTATGCATTTGAACCACACTCCGCTAGTTATAAAAATTTGTTAGACAGTATTAACCTAAATAATTTACAAAATTGTAATGCATATTGTATTGCTATTAGTGATAAAGTAGGACTATCCACTATCAATGTAAAAAATATGCACGAAGGAGTTGCTAACAACATTGTTGGTGAAAAAGGAAATTATTATCATGGATGTACACAATTTTCTTTAAACTTTTTAATTGCACAAAAAATTTTACCACAACCTAATCACATTAAAATTGATGTAGATGGTTATGAAGACAAGGTTATCGAAGGTGCAATGGATGTGTTTAAAAATACAAAAAGTATTCTATTGGAAATAGATAATAAAAATAAAAATTATATTAATATGATTGAAGCATTAGGATTTAAAATTCAATCAAAACATAAACGTAACGAGGACGAGTTTAATTATATTTTTACAAATGCAAATTGAAAAAATTAATAATTTTTGGGTGCCAAGCAATGATGTGCATATTTCTGAATGGAAGTCTGGACAACCGTTTACTCAAAATAAATGCTTAAACAAATTTATAGAATGGTGTGATAAAAATAATAAAAAGTTTAACACAGTATTAGATATTGGTGCATGGTGTGGAACATGGTCAAAAATGATGGAGAATTACAGCAATAAAATAATTGCTTTTGAGCCTGACGAAACACATTTTGCCTGTTTGAAAAAAAATTGCACAGTAAATTGTGAAGCAATACAACAAGCAGTTGGCAATGAATCTAAATTTATATCATTAACTGAAGATAATTTTACTCAAGCAAAAAGAGTATCTGGTGAGGGTGAAATTAAAATGGTTACTATTGATAGTTTAGATTACAAAGATATTGATCTAATCAAAATAGATGTTGAAGGGTTTGAAATGGAAGTATTAAAAGGTGCAAAAAAAGTTTTAGAAACACAGTGTAAATTCATAATGATTGAATTGAATAGTAATACTGGCAAGTATGGAAGTAGCAATCAAGAATGTATAGATTTTTTAAGAGGATTAGGGTTTAAGTTGTTGTTAGAACACTGGCCTGATAAGGTATTTTATCGTGCAAATTGATAGCGAATCAAAAATAATTTACGTTCATATTCCAAGAACAGGCGGTAGTTGGTTTAGTTTTGCTTGGAACAGTAATAGGAATGTAGGAGATATTCTTCAAAAAGCAAATTGTTTATGGAATAAACTTAATGATAAAAAGACTCTATGTGGAAGACATGGAACACTTTCAGGTATTTTAGAAAAAATAAAAAAAATTGAATATGATGTAAGTGATTTTAAAATTGTTACAACAGTAAGAGAACCAGTAGATAGAGCAGTTAGTAGTTGGGTATGGTTCAGCAAAGTGAAATTAACTGCTAAGAAACATGGATGGAAAACTATTGATGATATGCTGGATGAATACGAAAGCGGTACAGTAAGATCAAATTATATGCCACAAGTATTTTGGTTGGAAGAAAAGAATGCTAAATTTGATTATGTTTACAGATTTGAAGATCTATTACAAGGTCCTAAAATAGTTAATAAAGATTTTCCTTTATTCAATAGAGGATATAAAAATAAAAATCGTTTAAGACGTGGACGAGATACAGTTGTTGAGCGGAAAAAACTTAACAGTAAACAAATACAAAGAATCAAAGATATCTATAAAGAAGATGTTAGATATTTAGACACGTTAGAGAAGAATCTTAAATAAAATTATGAAAATTTTTATTACAGGTGTTGCTGGTTTTTTAGGTTCTCATTTAGCAGATTTAATGATAGCAAACGGACACACAGTCGCCGGTAATGACAATATGATTGGTGGCTATGTAGATAATGTTCCGCAAGATGTTGAGTTTCACCAAGTAGATTGTTGTGATTTAGAAAACTTAACCAAAGCAATGGAAGGTTGTGACATTGTATACCACACCGCGGCAACTGCCTATGAAGGACTATCAGTGTTTTCTCCAGTATTGGTTACAAGAAATATTTTTGAAGCATCAGTTACAACAATTACAGCGGCAATAAGAAACAAAGTAAAACGTATTGTGTATTGTTCAAGCATGGCAAGATATGGACATCACGACGAAGTACCATATAAAGAAACTTACGAGTGTCGTCCACAAGATCCTTATGGTATTGCAAAAAAAGCCGGAGAAGAAGTATTAAAAAATTTATGTGACACACACGGAGTAGAGTATGTTATTGCTGTACCACACAACATAGTTGGCCCGAGACAAAAGTATGATGATCCATTTAGAAACGTAATGTCAATTATGTTAAACAGAATGTTACAAGGTAAGCAACCAATTATATATGGAGATGGTGAACAAAAAAGATGTTTTAGTTATATAGATGATTGTTTATATTGTTTAAACGCACTTGCTTTTCAGGATAATGTAGTTGGCGAAGTAGTAAACATTGGCCCAGATGAAGAACCTGTTACTATTAATAAACTTGCTGAAGCCTGTGCAAACGAAACAGGAGTTAATTTAGATCCAATACATCACAAAGACAGACCTAAAGAAGTTAAACTAGCAACGTGTTCGTCAGACAAAGCACGTAAGTTATTAGGTTATAACACATCTACTAATATGAGACAAGCAGTAAAAAAGACTGCTGATTATATAAGAACAAGAGGTACAAAAAAGTTTCAGTATCACTTACCTTTAGAAATAATAAATGAACATACTCCAGAAACTTGGAAAAATAAATTAATATGATTTCGTTTTGTATTCCATCAAGAGGCAGACCCAAACTAGCAAAAAGATTAGTTGATACTGCAACAGCAACACAAAAACACAATACAGAATTTTTATTTTACCTTAATGACGATGATGAAAAATTAGAAGAATATAAAGACTTATTAGATGAAAAACATTATACAGTTGGGCCAAATCAATCAACTTGTTACAGTTGGAACCAGTTAGCAGACAGAGCCAGACATGATATTGTAATGTTAATGGGAGATGACGTTCGTGTACAAACACAAGACTGGGATGAAAAAATAAAAAAAGAATTTAGCAAGTATGAAGATAAAATTTTAATGGTTGTTCCTAGTGATGGAAGAGAAAAAGGAACATTAAAATTTGAGATAGAAGAGCCTACTTTATGGCCTGATGAACCGTTACCTGCGGCACATTTTGCAGTACATAAAAATTGGATTAATACTTTAGGATATCTTGCACCTCCATTTTTTTGGCATTTTTACGTTGACACTTATACACAAAAAGTTGCTAGAAAAATTAATAGGTGTTTATACTTGCCTACAGTTGTTTTTAAAGCAAAAAAGTTATTTGACGATACTGCAAACAGGGTTAGATCTAATATGAATATTATAAAACGTGATGATGCAGTATGGACTAAAGTCAGAAAAAGACATTTAAAAGCAGATATTAATGAATTAGAAAAAGTTATAAAAAATGGATCAGGGCGATAATTTTAATAAAAAAAGATTCAAATATAAAAATGGATTAAGGCTTGTTTATAAAAATGTGTTTGATCCGTTGTATAAATTTATAATAGAAGAATTAAAAGAAGCAAGAAATTTTAACCCAACTACTGTTTTAGATATAGGTGCCTGGAATGGGTTTTTTACTAGACGATTAAAACATATTTGGCCAGACGCACATTATACTTGCATTGAGGCCGGACCAAAACACGAATATGAATTAAAAAAATGTGCTGACAAAGTTTATATTTCTGTATTAGGAGACAGTAATAGAGATTGTATAATATATCATAATAAAGTAGGGTATACTAAAGGAGCAAGTTTATTCAATAAAACTGAGTATGAAGATAAAAGACAAATGGAAACTTTAGAGTCAGTAGTGGGTAAAGATGCAACTTATGATCTAATTAAACAAGATGTGCAAGGTGCTGAATTGATTATAATGCAAGGATCACCAGAAATATTTAAAAGAGCAAAATATATAATGTTAGAAGTTAAATTAGATGAAGAAAAGAAAATAGATGATTATATGAAACAATTAGGATTTATAAACAATCAAGTTATACCAAAAGATAATATTAAAACAGAAGTAGATAAACTTTATTGGGCAGGATAAAAACATTTTTTACGCCACTTCATTATAAAAAGATTAAATGTAATTCGATTAGTATTTTGATTACTTTCGTATGAATGCCAAGTTTTATTTTCTTGTCCACAAAAAATAAATGTACTATTAGGATTCCATTTTGCTTCTTTAACTAGTGCATTTTCGTTTTGTGTTGAATACATTTTAGTCCCAACATTATTTTCTGGAGTGATGTAAGTAACACTGCTCCATATTTTTTCTATGCCTTCTTGGTGTATATAAAATTTATATGGCAATGGTGGAGTAATAGATATATGTGCATTAACACCTAAATTAGGATACCATCTATACTTTGGGTATCTCCCACAAAGAATTTCGGCATTTTGTAATAATTTTTTACAAATATCTAATGTTTCGTCATAAAAATCTATACCCCATTTTTTAAAATCATTAGGAAATATATGTAATAGTTCTTTAGTTTCAAAATTTAATTTTTCTTCACATTGTTTTCGTAATTTTGTAAATGTTTCAATACTAAAAGTATCTTGAATTATTTGATGTGGCCAGGGGTTAAGATCAACTTTGGTTGTTAAACACTCGCTAATAAATCTTTCCATTGCTCTATATTTAAATCTAGTTGTAATGCTGGACGATTAAAAGTCCATTTTTTTCGTTTATTAATTTTAAACTTATTTTGACCAGGTGTAATAAAAAATGTATTTGCCGTATATGCAATTATTTTGCCATCGAGCTCGATATCAGTTCCTTTAAATTTGTCGCCACGATCTTTAAAAAACCATAATGCAATAATATCTTTATTTGTATCAATATCTTTAAGATCCTTTTTCATTTCAAAATTAATTTTCCATTTAGTTTTGAAATCTTGCCAAACTTTATGAGTAAGGTTATTTTGGTTTTCATAAAGTTTATCGTAATCTTTGAGTGGATAAATTGCTGTTGCGTGTATATACTCAACAGGTTGTTTAAAATAATGGTATCTTTTTTTTAAGTTTTTCCAATACATTATGATGAAAATAAATTAATAAGTTCTTTTTTCCACACGTCACCATATTCACAATCACGGTATCCATCAAACCACGGACCACCTGATGTGTAATGCAATATTTTAGGTTTGCCATCTTGTGGTTCTTTATACCAACCAACTAACCAATTGTATTCGTGTGGCAAAGATCCTATTTCATTATCTTCCAACCATGTAAATCTATGTAAGAATTTTGCCGTTTCTGAGTTTAGTAAATCAGGAGTTAAAATTTTATTTTTTGGATGTTCGCAGTTCCATAAAACCATACTACTCCAGTTTTTTCTTGGATAAACTGTTTGTACTTGTCCATCCATTTTAGTTCCTTCTTTTGGTTTGTAATCGTGTTGTACACACATAACAGCCTTAGATGAATCACAATACTTTATTAATTCGTGTGACGGAATACGCCAAACAAAATCGCAATCACAAAACACTGCCCAACCTTTAAAATCGTTTAGGTAAGGAACAAAAAATCTAGTAAAAGTAAATTCAGTTGAAGCAAGTTTATCAACAGGTCTAGTATATAAACCTTGATCTCGCATTTGTTTTTGTTTTAACGGAATAACTTCTGCAGACGGATCTCTACGTTTAATACTGTGTTCACATACTTGATATGCTATGTCTTCTCTACTATCGTGGCCTACGTATATTTTCATCTTGCTATAATTTTGTGTATCTCTTCCCAATTATTTACTCTGGTAATTTCAGGGTGGTTAAAATCTTGATTATATGGATGATCATATAATAATACTTTTAAGCCAAAGTTTAATCCTATTTGTGCATTTTTTGGTTTGTCTTCAATCCAATATAACTTTGTACCATGAAATTCTGCTAATACATCATCTTTATCTGCACCTGTATCAAGAATATGATAGTTGTAAAAAATATCACCAAACAATTCTTCTAGTCTTCTTTTACGTATTTCTTGTGCTGGAATATCAGATGTTTGTGCAGTAATAGGAATAAATGTCCAACCTTCTGCGTGTAATAATTTTACCCAAGTTTGTGAGCCAGGCATGGGTGGTTGTGTTGCCATCCAAGCACTTTTATTAAATTCACGTATTTCTTTTCTTATTTCGGGAACTGTTAATCCAAATCTTTCAGCCATTTCGTATGTGTTTTGTTTGTCAGGAAGTAAAGTGTAAGGATAAACTTTTTGTCCCTTGTCATTATAATATGATCGTTGGAGCATCCATTGGGTAAAATGGTATTCCCATTCTAACAATACACCGTCTACGTCTGTGAGAATAATTCTATTTGATCGTGGCATCTTCCATACCCGCTACTCGCAGTTTAACAATGTTTGTTATCTGCCATTGCTTTTGGTCTAGTCCTTTGGTAATGCCTAACCATTGATTTCTTAATAATGCAAACTCATTTATAATTTTGTCCATGTCTACCACATCTTGTTCACCATCAACATACTTCTCTGCATCTCTGCTGGACAATGCTCTGTTGTAATTTTCTAAATATTTTCTAAATTGTTTTGATCTTTCCCTACGCAATTCAATGTTTAGGTATTCTAATATTGCTTCAATCTGTTGTAATTGACTAAATCTATGTTCAACAATACCGGGTAATGATGCTGATGCTTTTTCGAGATTACCAAATATTTTTACTTCCTTTTTTGCATTTTGCAATTCAGTTTCAAAATATTTTATACAATCCGGTATCTTATCTAAACTTCTAGATACTTCGCTATACCAATTATTCGTCTTCAAATCTATCGTCATAATCATCTTCGTCGTCTTTATCCACAAAAACTGTATTAACCGCTTCTTCTAGCTTTGGTTCATATTCACCAATTGCTTTAATTTCGTCTTCTTCAACTCCCATACTTTCAAGAGTTTTTACAAAATCTACTGCGGCATCTAATTTTTGTTTATCTGGAATAAAGTGTACAACCGAGTCCCATATACGTTCGATATCTTCGTGTGTCATTTCTACCATTAATTTGCCTTAGTTGGCTCATCTTGTGATGATGCTGTAGATAATTTATCAAAATCTTCCATAAGCATATCCAATTTGGTTCCAACCCAGGCTTTTCTGAACTCGATATGTTCTTTTCCTTTGCTATCGACGTACTTTAATCTATTTCCAGTTTGTACTAATATACCTTTTTTCTCAAATAAATCTACTAGTCCGCTATGTGGGTCCATTCCTGTTTCGTATGGAATTTTAACTTGTACAGACTCAAAAGGTTTAGCAAATCTAGTTTTCATAACTTTACAAGCCGCTCTAATACCTCTTATATCTGTAACTTTATTCCCTTTTTCGTCTTCTTTAAGTTTTAATTTCTTCATTGCAATTACAATTGAACTTGCATAAATGAAACCTTGACCACCCGATATTTTATCATCAGGATCAAACATATCTTGTGATGCGTATGTGTGATTGGTTGCTATAAGTCCTACATTCCAACTACCAAACATATTAACACAGTTTCTAACTAGTGCTGTTAAGGCTTTAGGTTTTCTACCTAAGTCACCCTTCATTTCACCGTCTTCAAATTGTTTAACATCAGTTGGTGTTAGTAACATACCTAAACTATCAATTACAATTAGTACTTTAGGTGCGTTTTCTTTATCATCTGCGTGTTCGTCTTTGTAGCCTTTCATAAAATCTGAAACTGTTTTTGCTACATCATCTACCATGGATAAACTTAATCTTAATAGTTTCTTTTCGTCAGTATCTACACCAAGTGCTTCTAGCCATGATTGATCTAATGCATTTTCAGTATCAATTAATATTACATAGATACCTTGTTTTTGTGCTTCTTTAACAATGTTGCCTGATGCTATAAAACTTTTACCCGAACCAGACTCTCCTGCAAGTACTGTAACCTTGCCTAACGGAATACCTCTATTAAAGTCTCCACTTATTAAATAATTTAAAGCATAGTTTCCTGTGCTTATCCAGTCGGTAGGATCGTTAAATCCAATACCTAATCCCGAAATTGACTTCGTAATACTCTTACGAAATTTCGTTACATCAAATGGTTTTGTCATAATTTTTCTATATTAAAATCCAAAGGATTATTACAGCAATTAATACCCAAGCAGGTATTTGCTTGTATAATATCCAGTCAATTATTTTTTTTATTTCGTTTTTCATATTCTCCTTATTATAATACACAAGGCCTCAACTGTCAACAATTAAGGCCTTGGTAAAATGTCAGAACTATTTTTGTTGTCTTGATCTAATTAACTTTAAAATATCTTCTGCTCTTTTGGCACTATCACCGCTAGGTTGTGCCGTTGGTTGTGGTGCCGGAGCGGCCTCTTTTACTTCAGCATTTACCGGATCCGCAGTTTTTTCCACTGGAGCAGGTCTACTTGCTTTTGGTATAGATACCTGAGCACCTAAGCCTGCAGGTCTAAAGTATTGCCCATATTTTTCAAGATCATATGCTTCACCATCAACAGATTTTTCAAATAATTCTTTAATTATTTTTACTTCTGCTTCTGATGGTTCTTTTGGTCTAAAGTCACCTAAGTTATGTAACCCGTGTTTTTCCATTGCGGCTCTTTCCGCTTCGTCTAAAGCACGTTCTCTTCTTGACCATTTTGATGTTGAATAATCAGCATAGCCACCTTTAGTGGTTTTTGTTATTCTAAAGTCAACACCCCTAACAAAATCAGTTGGTAACTCTTCCATTTCTGGATCAAGCAACGCAGATCTAATAATATTAAAAATTTGTGGTCCAATTATAAATCTTCTAATTGGATTTTCTGGTGTTGTGTCTTCGTTTAATGGATTTTGAACTACAAAACCTTGGAAAATATAACTTTTCTTTTTCCAATATTTTCTACCCATATCCTCCATTGATTTGTCTTTAAACCAAGGTCTTACCTCAGTTAAGACCGGACAAGTCTTTCCATACATCTCCATACAAGGTACTTGTACAGTTACTGGTCTAGAATCAGTTTGACCTTTAACACCTGCGAAAGGTAATTTGATCATATTTCTTTCAGTCCAGAAAAATGTATTATTAGTATCTTTATCAGGTAAAAATCTTAATACTGCTTCTGAGCCTTCTGATATATTCCAGTGTGGATATATGGCGTTGTCTCCGCCTGTTGATGAAGTGGAGCGATTCACTTCTTGAGATTTTAGTTTCGCCCTTATTTCAGCCAATGTAGCCATAATGTAAGCCTCCTTATTTGCCTATGTTTCTGCCTAAATGTATATTAAACATTACGTATAATATACTACTATATTTATTAAAAGTCTACTATTATTTTTGGTTTTTTAGAACCACCAAAGGTTCATCATGGTGCCTATAAAGATTAAAAACACTATAAAACACACCATTGGAAATATTTTTTTGTCAAAAAGTACGTTCATGTACCTATTTACCAAAATATGGTAATATAATGATTAGTAGTTTGCTAATTGAGTAATTCTTGAAATTTCTTCTTCAACGCCTGCAATATTTTGTGCATTATCGTTGTCTGCTTTGGCTTTGATAGCCGCTACTATTTTTGATCTTTCTTCGTTTAAAGATTCTTTAGTAATTTCTTTTGATAATATGTTAAAATTTTGTTTTAAATATTCCATTGCCGCTTTTGCATTATCAGTTTTAAATGCTGATTGGCTATTTTTATCTAAAACATCATAAACTGTTTTTCCGTCATCGCCTTTATACATTGAAACATAAGGCTTAATATCTTCAAATGTTAAATCTTCAAATCTAGCAGGCTCAGTAGCAGTAGACGGTGTATACTTTATTGGTTCACCTGGTTTCTTTTTTGCGTGTAAGTCAGCAATTTGTTTTTTTTGATCCATTTTAAATTGTTGAGATAATTTATAATGTTC
>MDTE01151991.1_pt1 | contig 11652 bp, 13 predicted proteins | sample 811231 | NCBI WGS metagenome assembly MDTE01 (sample SAMN05326651, study PRJNA326480) | marine metagenome | isolation source: seawater | place: Indian Ocean: Red Sea | collected 2010
TCACCAGCTTCCTGTATCATTTTCCACAGTTTACTTGCGTTTTCTTTATTCATACTACTCAAAACCTTGTTTTATCTCAAAAAGTTCTAGTTATGGTTCTAGTTTATCCTATAAAATCCTATTTTAATTTACTTGCATCTTTAAGCATTGGAACAGAAATTTCAGAAATCAAAGAGCTACCTTTGTATATTTTACAATTATAAAAAGAAATATCCTTTACTTTTGTTTTGCTGTTTAAGTTTTTAGTTATTTCATGAATTAATTCACCAGTTTTTCTAGTTAGAATACCTGACTCTGAATAATTTTTTTTATCATCAAGTGCTCTAAAATAAATAATTTCCTCATTTACTATTTTAACTTCAAGATTTTTATTATTTAATAAAAATTCAGATAATCCATCTAAAATTAAATTATCTGGTTTTATTGATTTAATTTTCAGTTTATCTAAATCTTTTCTATCTACCTCATTCGGAAAAAAGGTTTGAAAATTATAGTCTTGATTTTTTAAGATAAGTTTTTGAAATTTACAAAATAACTCTAAATTTAGATTTTGTTGTATATTTATGTTATTTGAAAAAGAAATATTTACAAAAAAAAATTGTAAAAAAATTGTAAATAAAAGCTTAATCATTTGTATTCAACTTTGAACATAGCTTCATTTCTTCTCATAATGGGCAATGTAAAAGGACCATTATATGTTGCTTTAATAGCAGGTCCTTTTATCGATATATTATCTTTTTCTAATTCCGTCTCTAAAATTACTTTATGTTTTATAAAATTCTTATCTGATGCTCTACCAGAATATCTAATTACAGCATAATAGCCTCCTTCAACAGTTATTATCTCCATATCTGATCTTGAAGGGATGGGTGCGTTATCTTTGTTAAATTTGGCTGGTAGATAAAATTGCATAGTCATATTTCCAGATTTTTCAATTTCAGTCACTGGGGTTGTCATTTTAATTTCTTTGTTTTTTTCATTATTCCCTGAAATATAATTAAATAATTTTCTAAAACTACTGTTTCCACTTAAACTAATCACTTGTACCGCAAGACGATCTGGATATTTTCTGATTTCATAAATGTTATTTGATTTTACAACATCGTATTTTGTTTCTTCATAAGCCATAACGTTAGAATATGAAAAAAAAAATAGACTGTACAATATAATTATTAAAATCTTTTTCATTTTTGTGGTAGCCAAGAATTATATAACGGATTATCCATTGTAATGGGTAAATTTATACTTTTTTCCTCTCTCGCTGAATTATAAACTGCTGTTACAAATTCTAATGATTGCCGTGCGTCTGATAAAGTTACCTCATCACTACTTTTTCCATCTAATTTATTTGCTACTTCATCAAACATACCAGCATACCATGATTTTGGATTTTTTACTTTAGATACCACATCATCAATTTGTTTTTGTTGCACAGGATATCTAGCCAAAAATTTCCATTGATCATCTGCAGGATTGTACGGTTTATCTGGCGAACCTCCAGACTCTACAGTTAATCCATCAAAACAAATTCTTAATCTACTAGTATTGTTTGCTGCACCTAATGTAATAGAGCTGGTCACTAAAGCACCATTTTGCATTTCTATGGATAGAGCAGCACAATCCTCAACTTCAATGTTGTTTACTCTTGTTGTTAACTTTGCGTATACATTTGAAACAGGTCCTAAAATCATTTTAATTAGGTCATGAATATGTATAGAATGACTCAAAATGGCCCCTCCTTGTTCACCTTTCCATGTGCCTCTCCAAGCTTTAGAATAATATTCCTTATCTCTATTCCAGTGAGTTTCTAATGAAGCTATTAAAGGTTTTCCAGCCAATCCAGATTTTATCAAAGTTTTAAGTTTGGAAAATCCCAAACCATATCTGTATTGAAATACTGGAAAAATTATTTTTCCTGTTTCTTTACAAATTTTTTCAAGTTCATCAATTTCTTTAAGATTTGAAACCAATGGTTTTTCACAAATCACATGTTTGCCTGCCTCCAAAGATTTTTTACATGCTGAAAAATGTAAGTGAGGAGGAAGACAAATATCAATAATATCTATTTCTTTTATTTTTAAAACATCTTCAAAATTTAAAGAAATTTTTGTTTCATTGTTGAGGTTCAAAATTTTATCCATCGAATTTCGAGTTAACCCACAAAGTGTATGGATTTTGAATCTATTAGAAACTTTTTTAAAACCTTCAAAGTGTTTGGCCCCAATATTTGTTCCTATTATTCCTACTTGGTACTTTGTCATTTTTTTTCAGCTACTTCTTGTGCTTTTAAAGCAAGCTCCATCGATAAATAAGTTAGTTCTTGAGAACAAGCTGTCTCTGTTCTATTTAAAACGTCATGAATTAAATTACTGAAATAAGGAAGCTTAACATTAGAACAATCTATATAATCAACTATTTCATTATTCGCATAAAATAAATGATTTCCAGATCTAGATTTTCCTAAGTCTGTGTACTTTCTTATTTCAATAAATCCCTTTTCACCAAGAATAAAAAGTCTTCCATCTCCCCATGTTGGAAGCGCATCTGGAGTGAACCAGTCTAATCTAATATATCCATGACCTCCATTTCCTGTAAGATTTATTTCTCCAAAATCTTGAAAACCAGGGAAATCTTTTTTTGAGGTATTTTGAACAAGCGCATGATTTATTTTTGCTTCTTTAGACTGAGTGAATACCAAAAATTGGTGAATTTGGTGAGATCCAATGTCAGTAATAATTCCACCATAACTATTTCTATCATAAAACCAATCTGGTCTTTCATAATTACCTTGTCGATGTGGTCCAGCCCCAATTGTTTGTATTACTTTTCCAATTTTACCCTCAAAAACCATTTCTTCTGCTTTTGCAACAGCAGCAACATGAAATCTTTCTGAAAAATTTACTGACCATATTTTTCTTGTATTACTTACAGTTTTTTTTAAATTTTTAAGTTGTTCTAATGTCGTACATCCTGGCTTATCAACCATAACATCTTTACCTGCATTTAAGGCTTCAATTGCGAGAGCTGCTCTATCTTTTGGTATTGATGAAATTAGAATTATATCTATGTCTTTATGATCTAAAATTGCATTTTTATTATCCACTCTTTTAATATTTGGGTATTTATTATTAAATTCTTTAAGAGTAAGCGGAGACCCTTTTGTCCAAAAAAAATTACAAACACAATTTTCTTTAAACATTTCATCTAGCATGTCAAAAATATGTCCATGATCTATACCTAGAATTCCAATATTTAAAGATTTTTTCATTTTTTAGAATTGTCCAATTTTTTTAGAACCATTATAGAAGATATCCTGCAAATCACTATTTTCTTTAGACATTATCTCAATATCTTTTTCTTTCATTAGCCCTGAAGTTCTTTTAATTTCTTTGTGATTTTTAAATGAGTCAATTCCCCTTGCGATTTGCACACTATTTTTGCCTAAAACTTGTTTAACATTTGATCCAATATAACTTTGAACAACAAAACCTATTCTACGATCACTACTTTTGTTTAGTCCAGATCCATGAACAATTTTGGGGTGATGAAGTGACATTTGTCCAATATTTAAAACAACATCTTTAATATTATCTTCAGGAACGTTTTCTACCGTTTGTCCTCTTGTAAGTAAATTTCCTTTATCAAATTTTTGATTATGGTCTTTTAAATTATCATGAGAACCAGGCCACATTCTCATGCACCCGTTTTCTTTATTAGAGTTTGTTAATGCTATCCAGGCTGTTACCCAATTATGTGGCTCCAAACCAATATATTTTGCATCTTGGTGATAGCTTACATAACCAACTTCGTTAGGATTTTTTATAAACAAAGTTGTGCTACAAACTAAAATATTTTTACCAATTATACTTTCAACAAAATTAAGAATCTTGGAGTTATGAACTATTTTATCAAGTTTTGGGGAAATTAGATGCACATTATATCTGCCTTTGTTGTTTACTGCACTTGGTAATTTTTTTTCAATTAATTCTACTTCCTCTCTAGCTTCTCTAGCTTCTCGTTCTGAAATAACATCTAGTGGAGATAAAAATCCTTCCTCTTTGTACTGTTTAAGTTGATTTGGCGTTAAGAAAGTCATATTATTTTTTTAAGATTATATGAGCGCAATTATTTCTTCAATACATTACTGTCCAGTAAAGTCTGTATCATTTCAAAATATTGAAAAGTGTGAAATCGATAAAAATAAAGGAATGGTAAATGACAGAATATTTGCATTTGCTAAAGAACTTAACCAAGAGGAAACAAAATTATTTGAAAAAAATCCTGAAAATCGGAAAGGATTATGGAATAAAATTTTAACACTTAAAAATTCACCTGTTTTAAACAAATATAATTTTGCTCTTAGTGAAAATAATTTAATTTTAATAAAAAAAAATGATGAAATATTGTCAATTGACTTTAATGTTATTAGTGAAAGAGAGGCTTTATCAAATAAAATAGCTGAACTAGAGCCTTCATTAAAAAAACCTATAACTTTAATGAAAAATTTAAATTTTCCTTTTTATGATACCTCTATTTCAAAAAATGTTGATTTTGTAAATTCAGTTTCACTCCTAAATTTAAATAGTATCAAAGATTTTGAGGGTAAAATTGGCAAAAAAATTCAGAGATCAGTTTTTAGAGGAAATATATGTATAGAAGAAATTGATGCTTGGAGGGAAAGAGAATGGATAGGAAAAACAATAAAAATTAATGATGTTAAATTCAAAGTAAAAAAAAATATTCCAAGATGTGTTGCAATTAATTTGAAACCTGGAACGGACGATAATACTTTTAGTTTGTTAAAGGAGCTTAAAAAAACTTATAATCATTTTGAAATGGGAATATATTTAACTCCAATAAATAATGGTACTATAAAAAAAGGTAATAAATTAGAATTAATTAGTTAATTTATCAACTCAAAATTGAAAATAAAATTCTCTCTGTACTTCATGTTAAGTTTTTGATTTACTTACTACCTACAATTAACTTTAAGGGGGAGAATAATGAGCAAAATATATAAAACTTTAACAGTTTTATTTGTGCTTCTATTCAGCATTTCTACTGTTAATGCAAAAACGTTAACAGAAAGGCTTGCAGATGGACATAAATTAAGACTTGGATTTGGTACTGCTGTACCATGGGCATATGCAGGTGATAATGGTGAAGCGCTAGGTTTCGTCAATATGATTGCACTCACAGTTCTAGAGGAAATGGGAATAACTGAGCATGAAACAAAAGTGTTTGAATGGTCAGGTCTTATTCCTGGAATAAATGCAGATAGATCAGATATGATTACAGGCGGTATGTATATTCTAAAAAGCCGATGTGAGAATATTGATTTTTCTGATCCAATTGGAGTATTTGGTGATGCAATGTTAGTTCCTAAAGGAAACCCTAAAGGAATTAATAATTATGCAGATGTTATAAGAACAGGTGCTACACTTGTTACTGGAACTGGTTTCAATACTGTAGAAGCTGCTAAAAAATTTGGTGTACCTGACAGTCAAATGTTATTAGTGGAAGGTGAAGTAGGAATACTTGCAGCAATGAAGGCAGGAAGAGCTGACGCTGCTGTACAAACATTTTTTGGTGCAAAAGAGCATGAAGCAAAAACTAATGGTGCATTTGAAGTAACAGATCCAAAATTAATGCCTAAAGAGACAGTGAATGTTGTTGGAATTGGTTTTAGAAAAAGTGATGATAAGTTTAGAGAAGCATTCAATGCTGCTTTAGCTAAAGTTTTAGCCAACCCAAGTAAAATGTTGGAGAGAGCAGGAGAGTACGGTTATGACAAGGCTCAACTTCCTCCACCAGATATGACAACCGAGTGGGCTTGTTCAACTAAATAAACAAATAACTGAAAATTAAACCAGGCAATCTTAATGTTGCCTGGTTTTAAAAAGTCCAAAGGAATTTACTTTGACATATTTTGAATTTTTAAACGAACACGGCGTTACACTTTTGCTTGGAACAGTAACAACCATCAAAGTTCTAATTTGCTCAATGATTCTATATGTCATTATTTCAATGATATTTGGTTTAATGAGACTTTCTAAAAATCCATTTATACAAGGAATAGCTACAGTGTATATAGAGTTTTTTAGAGGAACCTCTCTTTTAGTCCAATTGTTTTGGGCGTATTATGTATTACCTTTTTTTGGAATATCTTTAGAGGCTTTTACCGCAGGCGTAGTTGCATTAGGTTTAAATTTTGGAGCATATGGAGCTGAAATAGTAAGAGCAGGAATTCTTGCAGTACCAAAAGGTCAATGGGAAGCAGCTCATGCTTTAAACTTTAGCCCAACAAAAAGGATTAAAAGAATTATAATTCCACAAATATTTCCAATAATTCTACCGCCTGCAGCAAATTTAACTGTAGAATTATTAAAAGCTACAGCGTTAGTAGCTTTGGTTACAGTTGTAGATCTTACTTTTGAGGCTAAACAAATAAATTCAATTACTTGGTTGTCAGCCCAATGTTTTGGTACGGCATTATTAATTTATTATTTTATGGCTAGATTTGCACTAGTTCCATTTCTTAGATGGTTGGAAGTAATAGCAGCAAGAAAAGTTGGAAAGGAGAAGATTTAAATCATGGAAATGGGATGGAGATGGGATTTTGCAATCGAAATATTACCTCAAATGGCTATAGCAACATTTAATACTATTCTTGCAGCAGGTGTAGGTTATGCGATTGCTCTAGTTGTTGGATTGTTTTTTTTATTAGCACAAAGAACACCATCTAAGATAGTTAATATGATTAACAGAGAGATTGTAGAATTTATTCGATCAACACCATTGCTAATTCAATTATTTTTTGTTTATTTCGTATTACCTCAATTTGGAATTACTTTATCTGCATGGGTATGTGGAATGATAACAATTGGGCTTCATTTTGGAACATATTTATCTGAGGTTTATAGAGGGGCGCTTGAAGGAGTGTCCAAAACTCAATGGGAAGCATGTAGAGCTTTAAATTTTTCAACCACTTATACTTATAGAAGAATAGTTCTCCCACAGGCATTTCCAATAGCTATACCTGGGATGGGAAATTATTTAGTAGGAATATTTAAAGATACTCCATTGTTATCGACCATTGGGGTTGCAGAATTATTTCATGCTGCTACTGCTGTAGGCGGATATAATTACAGATATTTAGAGCCTTATACATTAGTTGGATTAATATTTTTAGTTTTATCTGTTCCTGCTGCAATGTGGGTTAGAAAATTAGAAAGAGATGTTAATATAGCCCAAGGAAAAATTAAAAAATAAATTATGAATAAAAATGTTTCAGATGAAATAATTGTAAAATTTGATGAAGTAACTAAACAATATGGTGATCTAGTTGTTTTAGATAAACTCAATCTAGATATTAAAAAAAATGAAATGGTATCAATTATAGGACCTTCAGGTTCAGGAAAAACTACAGTATTAAGGGTTTTAATGACATTAGAAAAAATTAATGGAGGTATTATTCATTTAGATGGAGAACCTTTAACTCATATGAGTACTAATGGAAATTTAGTTGAGGCAAATGAAAAATACTTAAGAGAAAGACGTTCAAAAATTGGTATGGTATTTCAACAATTTAATCTTTTTCCCCACATGACAGCACTTCAAAATTGTATTGAAGCACCTGTTGAAGTCTTGGGGATGAAAAAAGAAGAAGCTGAACAAAGAGCACTTGAATTATTAGAATTAGTTGGTTTGACCGATAAAAAAGATCAACATCCAAGTAGATTATCTGGTGGACAACAACAAAGAGTTGCAATAGCAAGAGCTTTGGCAATGAGACCAAAAGTTATGTTATTGGATGAAATTACTTCTGCTCTAGATCCAGAGGTTGTTGGAGAAGTTTTGAATGTTATTAGGTCACTAAATAAAGAACACAACTTAACTATGATTATGGTTACTCATCAAATGGGTTTTGCTAGAGAAATATCAGATCGTGTTTGTTTTTTTAATGAAGGTAAAATTTTTGAACAAGGACCACCAGAAAAATTATTTGGAGACCCTAAAAATGAGAGAACTAAACAATTTTTACATGCAGTTTTAGATGCAAATTAATTTTTATTTTCTATCACCTCTTTTTTTGGTTCTTCAATTGGTTCAGTAACTGGATTAAGTTCCATTCCCATAGGTGTTATTGTTTGAGGAATTGGTGTAAATTGTGAGTCCGGATTGTCAGTTGTTTCCCTGACTTTCATTCTATAAATACCAAAAAACCCTATTAAAGAATGAAAAATAATTAAGAAAACAAAAAAACCATTTTCGTTTGTTAAATCCATAAATATTGAGCATAAAAATGGACCGCTCATTGCACCTAGTCCAAACGCAAACTGCAAGCCTGCACCAGCAGAAACAAACTTCTCTTTTGGGATAAAGTCATTAGTATGAGCAAAAATTAATGCAAACATTGGTAAACTACAAAACGAAAACAATATGACGCTAATATAAAACCAAAATTTTGTAGTCGCTAATTGTCCAGGCAAATACATTTGATCTGAAGATAAAATTGCACAAAACGCAAAAAAAGATGCACCAAAGGTTGAATAAATAATAACTTTTCTTCTATCCATTATGTCAGACAATTTTCCAATTGGCCACTGTGAAATTGCACCGGAGATGGCTAAAAGAAAAGTTACTAAAGAAATTTCAAAAATACTAAAATTCATTGAGGCAGCATAAACTGCCAAAAGAGAGAATAGGGCAGATTGACAGGTTCCATATAATAAAGAGCTAACCATTCCTAATGGTGATGTTTCATAAAGTTCTTTTAAACTCATACCTGAAATCTTTTTAAAAGTAGGAGCCTTTCTTTTTGTGAGTAAAATTGGAATCAGAGAAACTGACATAAATAATGATACCAAAATAAATGGTTGAAAATTTTCTGGTCTACTAAAATTCAAAAAAAACATTCCTAATGCCATTGATGAATAAAGGACAATCATATAAATAGATAAAACACTACCTCTATTTTTATTTGATGATCTATCATTTAACCAACTCTCTGCGATTGTATAAAGTGATACCATACTTATCCCTGTTACCACTCTAAGAATAAACCATGTAATAGGATTTATTATTATTGAATGCATTAAAACAACTATAGATGCAATAGACGCGAAAGCTGCAAAAACTCTAATATGACCTACTCTTGAAATTAGATTTGGAATTGATTTTGCCCCAATAAAATATCCTATAAAGTATCCAGACAGCATAAATCCTGTTGCTGTTAAGCTGAAATCTTCTTTAACAGCTCTGACGCCTAATAATGATCCTTGGTAACCATGAGCCAACATTATAAAGCCCATTCCTGTAAAAAGTGCCCAAGAGTTTTTTAAAATTTTATTCATAAAATTAGCGGTATTTATTCGCCATCTAATCTTGAATCAAGACTTAATTGTGACAATCTGTAAAATATATTCTTATTTTTTTAACTTAAGATAAGAGTGAACACCTATCGTTGCTAGTATAACTATACCACCGATTATGGTCTCAATGCTTGGCTGTTCTTTAATTACCATCCAAACCCAAATTGGCCCTAAGATAGTCTCTAGTAAAAAGAATAAATTAACTTCTTCCGCAGGTATGTATCTAGGCGCAATGGTTACTAACACAAACGGTATAGCAACACACATAACACACATTAAAGGAACATAAATAATGTCATTTCCAACTAAATGAAGAGTATCAACAAAGAAAAATGCAAAAATAGCAACACATAATTTACCCATAACTGCAGAAGGGAGAAGATCTCTATCCTTAGCTGATCTCACTAGAACAGCATTTATAGCAAGTCCAGTAGCTGTAACTAAGCCCATAAAATCACCAAAAAAGTTACCAAGCTGAATGGAGTCATAAAAGATATAAATTGCTGAAATAAAAGTAATAAATATTGCTATCCAAGTTTTTTTATCTGGTATTTCTTTTAAAAATATACCACCTAAAATTGCTGACAACATAGGAGCCAAAGCAATCATAACTAAAGTATTAGCAACATTTGTATTTTGTATCGAAATAATAAAAGTAATATTGCAGACAGCAAAACTTAAAGTATAAAAGAATCCTGTGTACCCAACATTAAAAAAAGCTTTCAAAAAATTTTTTTTATAAAAAATTAATAAACCAAGCAACACAACAAAAAACGGAATTAAACCTCTGTAAAACAACATACCCCAAGTTTCAATATTGGATAATCTAATTAACAAAGAGTCTGGGGTAATAAACATTACAGCTACAAAAGCTAGTAAAGACCCCTTTTGTTGATTGGATAAGTTTTTCAAGCTTTAAGGCCTTTCCAAAAAACTTTAGCAAGGTTTTTATTAGAAAGATCAAAATATGTTTTTAAACCCGTGGGAGAGGTGACATTTATATCTCCATTTAATTTACCATCTATAAAATCAATACCAGCAAAATAAATATTATTTTTTTTAAGATCTTTTGAAACTATTTTAGTAATTTTAGTTTCATTTTTTGTAAGAGAAATATTTCTAGGTAATGCTCCTTTGCTAAGATTGCTTAAAATAGATCCTTCTTTCGGAACTCTTGAAATTGCACCTTCAATTTTTCCATTAATTATAAAAACTCTTTTGTCTCCAAATTTTATATTTTTTAAAAATTTTTGACACATTAAGTATCCATGTTTTTTAATTAACTTTTTTATTAGATTTAAATCGAATTTTTTAAATAGGCCTATATCATTTCCACCATATCCATATAAAGGTTTTATTACAACCTCCTTATTTTTTTTGAAGAATTTTTTAATTACTAAAATATTTTTAGAAAAAATGGTATCTGGCATATATTTAATAAATTTTTTTGAATAAAGCTTCTCAGAAATACTTCTGACAGAACTAGGATTGTTTATTATTTCAACCTTTTTAGTAAGGTTATCCAACATGTATGTTGTGGATATATAATCGAGATTAAAAGGCGGATCTTGTCTAATCAAAATATATTTACATTTTGCTAAATCTAAATTTTGTCTTTTAAGAATTTTGTAAAATTTTTTTTTTGAATAATTGAATTTTATGAAACAACCTTGAGCAACAACTTTATTATTTATTATAGAAAGATTTTTTGGAAAATAGTAAAAAATTTTGTAATTTTTTAATTGTGCTTCATGAGCAATAAATACACTTGTATCTGTATTTATATTTATTTTTGAGAAATCGTCACCCTGTAAAGCTACAATCTTATTTGTCATAAAAATTATATAAATTTTCACTATTTGAAAATTTATCAATCATTAGATCTGCACCAGTTGTCTTGCTTTTAATTATTTTTTCTAAATGTTCTAAATATTTAGTTTCGTTATATCCACCTTTTCCAACTAAATCTCTTTTTTTCAAGCCAGTTTTAGATATATGCAAAAAAATTGACGCCCAATGAAATAAATCTTTACCCATAAGTATAGTATTAAACCCTTTTCTTGGAGCTTCAAAATATGCATTAATGATTTTATCTTTATCCCACTTAGATATGATTTCATAGGCTTCATCTAAATTACCGTAAAGTATTCCGGTGTTGAATGCAGGACCGGCACATAAGCAATCCCAACCACAAGCATCCATAGATCTTAATTCAATATATTTCTTCAACCGATTTTCAGTAAATATTGTTCCAAGATGCATACCCAATTCTTTTTCA
>MDTE01137227.1_pt1 | contig 11651 bp, 9 predicted proteins | sample 811231 | NCBI WGS metagenome assembly MDTE01 (sample SAMN05326651, study PRJNA326480) | marine metagenome | isolation source: seawater | place: Indian Ocean: Red Sea | collected 2010
CAGCAATGTACAAATAACGGTCACCAGCATTGTGAGCAATGGCATTGGCTTTGAAGGCATGCCTAAAGCTGTAGGCGGAGTAGAGTCGATTATCCCGCTGCCTATATGAATCAAGTGCAACGACAACACGCTTAGAGATCGTTGAGTCTGAAGCGCTGTGAAAGCTCCGTCTCATCGCCCAGCCGCTGCCGACTTCAAGCTCCTTGAACGCCTTGCGTAGCTTGCTGATCGTCTGCCTGCTGACATGGATCACCTATCAACTCGTGCGTCTGGCGTTCACCGTAGCGGGGCAACTCGCGCAAGACAAGGTCCTCGGTACTCTTGGGATCATTCTTGCGGGCATCGGTATCGCACTCGAGGCGTATAAGTACGTCGTTCAGCAGACACGCGAACCTGCGGCTCTCGTGCCTTTCCAGGAAGTCGCCCAATTCAATGCAAGCGTTCAGGACTCTGCGGCGACGATCGGAGTCATCTACGGCCTATTCGTGATCGCCGTTGTGGCAATCGTCATCGTGCGGCCGCCTGCGCGGCCAGGTGCCGGGCAAGAGCGTGGTTTGCCTTACCACCGGGTGTCCGCGCCAAGGTGAACTTACTGGGTGAGTGACATCCAACCCGCCCTTTTCGAAGCTCAGCGGTGCCGAGGCCGAAAACAGTGTTGCGGATTCTTGCTCTGCACTTGATCGCCGTAGAGCGGATCGGGCCAGCCACACGCGGGTACCGCCAAACCATCCCGCTCGCCCCGTGAGCGTCCTGACGTCGCTCAGAGCAGACATCAACGAGTCCCGGCTGGTCGCGCGAGTCAACCGCCCTGACGCCCCGGCTCTGATCCTCCGCGTCTGGCGTGAAAAGCCTGTCGGAATAACTACGCCCCTCGGCCGACGGCAGGCAGGCAACGACAGGGCACCGTCCGGTGACCTCCTTTCCACTCGCCGGCGATCGGGATAGTGTATGCGCCCTCCCCAGAAGAACGAGGTCGGTCCATGCGCGAAGCAAACTCTCCCGAGGAACAAGCTGCTTACAACGACTCCGCGGTCGCCATTGCCGAGCAGCTGACCGAGGCGCGGCGCGCCCTGATGATGCCGAAGATGACGGAGGCAGCGACCATCGAGGAGCGTTTCGGGCCGCTTGAGCGGGCGGGCATGGGCGTTGCGCTGGAGTATGAGCGGATGGGCAATCAGCCGGTCACCGATGGGTTGAAGGAGAGGGCCGACCGGTACGGTTTCGCCTTCGAGCACCTGGGCATCACCATCGGCACGATCGTCCACGGTATCGACCTGAAGGGTGAGTTGGATGCGGACCTGGTCCGCTTCATCCGCGACGTGCTGCTCGAACGCAAGGTCGTCTGCTTTAGGGACCAGCACCTCGATGAGGACGAGCAGGTCGCGTTCGGCAGGCACTTCGGTGAGTTGGATGCCTTCCCGTTCGGTCCCCCCGGCGACAACCCGTACATCGTCAAGATACAGGCCAGCCACCGCGCTCCCGCACGTCAGAACCTATGGCACACGGACGTCACCTGGATGGAAAAGCCGTCGCTGGGGTCCATCGCCCAGTGCATCGAGGTTCCACCGATCGGCGGCGATACCTTGTTCTCGGACAGTCACGCGGTCTACCTCGGGCTGCCGAAGGCGCTCTCCGAGCGCATCCAGCATCTGCACGGCATCAACGACTACCGCGTCTTCCTTGCCCGTGATCCGGGCCTGGACCCGGACTTTGTCGAGTCCATGAAGGAACGCATACCGTTCGGTGTGTCGCATCCGCTCTGCCGCACCCACCCGGAGACCGGCAAGACCGCGCTCTACATTCACGGCGGCTTTCTGCGCCACGATTCGCTCTTCGATGTGCGCACGGGCAAGCCCCTGCCGAAGGAAGAGGCCGAGGCGCTCGTCGCGAGTCTGCTCACCCAGCATTCGCGCCCGGAATACATCTGCCGCTACCGCTGGGAACCGGGCTCGATCGCGTTCTGGGACAACCGTGCCGTGCAGCATTACGCCGCCTGCGACTACTTTCCGCACCGGCGCTTGCTGCAACGGGTGACCGTGAGCGGCGATCGCCCGTTCTACAACCCGGACGCCGCGCCTCGGGCCGCATGAGCAAGGCTCAGTCTCGCGAGTTGCGCGTCCGGTCAGTCATCCGGGATTGACACCGCCAGGTTGCCGGCGCCATCCAGCGAACCTGACCCCGGGTGCGCGTAGACCGCCCGCTGCGATTCCGCGCGATCTGCGCTCAGCGGGACCGACGCATCACGGAATGCGTCCGGACAACCCGGCAGGACACGCCCGGTGCGGAGCCAACGGTTGGGCACTGCTGCGATTCGGAGCCAGCTCTCGTGGCCCAAGATTGCTTCGACCTCTTGCGAGTCGGGTTGGAACGATGTCGTCTACGCCATTCTGCAGACATGGCAGGAGGTACGCCCTGCCTCATCGGTATGGACCACAATCCTCCAACACCCCGTTACCGAGCCGCCTGACGACCGGGACCACACCCGGTTCGCCGGGCATCGCGCAGCTACTTTGGCTGCATGCGGATGCCGCCGTCCATGCGGATGCACTCGCCATTGATGTAATCGTTCTCCACGATCTGTTGCGCAACCTTGGCGATCTCGTCCGCCTGCCCAAGCCGCTTGGGAAAGAGGACCGTGGCAGCAAGCGATTGCCTCGCGGGCTCGGGCAAGCCGGCCATCATCGGCGTGTCGATCAGTCCCGGTACGATGGTATTCACACGGATACCAAAGGATGCGAGATCCCTGGCAATCGGGAGCGTCATACCAACCACGCCGCCCTTGGACGCACTGTAGGCCGCCTGACCGATCTGTCCTTCGTAGGCCGCGACGGACGCCGTATTGATGACGACACCACGGCACCCGTCCTCGGTGACGGGATCGTGCTTGGCCATCTCCTGCACGGCGAGTCGGGTGACGTTGAAGGTGCCGACCAGGTTGATGTCCAGAACCCGCTTGAAGTATTCGAGCGGCAAAGGACCATTTCGGCCCAGCGTACGGCCAGGTGTACCGATCCCAGCATAGTTGCAGCAAATGTGGATGTCGCCATGCGCGGCCATCACCTCAGCGATGGCGGCCGACACGGATTCCTCGTCCGCGACGTTCACGGTGTGATAGCTCGCACCATCACCAAGTTCCGCCGCGACATCAGCGCCGAGCTCGTCATTCAGGTCGAAGATGGCGATCCTGGCGCCCTGTGCCGCAAACCTGCGCGCTGTCGCGGCTCCCAGTCCGGATGCGCCGCCTGTCACGACGGCAATCTTCCCTTCTAATTCCATGTCCCTGTATCCATTGGCAGTTCGTTGAATCGGTCGCCGAAGAGCAGCCTCGGGTTGGGGCTGTGGCGAAGTACTGACCGGCATTTTAACGTTCAGGAGCTTCGGTATGGAGTGATTCCCGCGCCGTCAGCCGCGCGCTCACTCCGTACAACTCGATGAAGCTCGGTGATCTCTGGCGGGGCTGGGCGCGCAATTGGCATCCGGGACTTGCGCGGGTCAGGTCACTGCCCCCTTGTCTGGCCCGCGGGAAGTTTGCAAGACTGACTTCATTCTAGGCAGAAATGAGCGGTCTCTGAGATGCATGACCTATTGATCAAGGGCGGTCAGGTCTACGACGGGAGCGGCGCAGACCCTCAAACGGCTGACATCGCCATCGACGGTGATCGCATTGTCGAGGTCGGTCCATCGATAACAGCCTCCGCACGAGAAACGATCGACGCGGACGGCGCAATCGTCACCCCTGCCTGGATCGACATCCACACTCACTATGACGGCCAGGTGACCTGGGATTCTGAAATGAACCCCTCCGCCAGTCACGGGGTCGGGACGATTGTCATGGGCAATTGTGGCGTGGGTTTCGCGCCGGTGGCACCGGGCGGCGAGAAAGACCTGATCGAGCTGATGGAGGGTGTAGAAGACATTCCCGGGACTGCGCTGTACGAAGGCATGCCCTGGGGCGCGTGGAGTACCTACGATGAGTATCTCGACTTCCTCGCGTGCCGGGAGTACGCGCTCAACATCTCATCGTTGGTCGCGCACGGTGCAGTGCGCAATTACGTCATGGGGAAACGGGGCAGCACCAATCAGGCAGCCACCGAAGGTGATCTGTCGCAGATGTGCGAACTCGTGGAAGGTGCACTCCGGGCCGGCGCCGTCGGATTCTCCACCTCCCGGATCATCGGCCACCGATCGATTCAGGGTGAGCCCGTACCGGGCACATTTGCCAACGACGCCGAGGTCATGATCATTGCCAGAGCGCTCAAACAGGCCGGCAAAGGCATCTTTCAGATCATCCCGTCCAGCACGCTCGGACCCGGGCGTGCGGGCTTCGCGGAACACTCGTCTCTCGAACAGGAGATTGATCTCATCTCGCAGGTGAGTCGCGAGAGCGGGAGACCCGCGACGTTCACTCTGTTTCAGGTCGATCACTGGCAAGACAAGTGGCGCGATGCGATCGAAAGGGTCAAACAGGGCAACGCGTCAGGGGCGCAGGTCTATCCGCAGATTGGCAGCAGACCAACCGGGTTGGTATTGAGCATGAATACCTATCATGCCTGGATGTTGAAACCGACCTACAGAAAGCTCCTCCATCTCCCGATCGAAGATCGTCTCCGGGAGATGCGCAAACCCGAAGTCAAGCAGGCGATTCTTCGCGAAGAGAATCTCGCGGACGTTGTGCCACCGGGTTCCATGGAGTTCAGCATCGCCAATGCCCAACTCAACATGGAAAGGACTTTCATACTCAAAAGCGACAGTACGTACGAACCACCGAGAGATACGGCCGTCGCGGCACTTGCCGGGGAAACGAACCTGCCCCCGGAGTCCTGGATGTACGACTACCTCGTCCAGGATGCCGGCAACATGCTGATCATGTTCTTCACCAACTACAGCGACTTCAGTCTCGATGCCGTGCGCGCAATGCAGTTGGATCCGACAACTGTCACCGGACTGTCCGACGCCGGCGCCCATGTGTCCCTGATCTTCGACGCGGTCAATCCCACCTACCAACTGACCTACTGGTCCCGGGACCGGACTCGAGGCGAAACGCTGCCGCTCGCTCATGTCGTCCATCGGGCGACCCGCAAAAACGCGAACCTCATGGGGTTCAGTGATCGCGGCCTGATCGGAACCGGAATGAAGGCGGACATCAACGTGATCGACTACGCGAACCTCCGCCTCGGCGAACTGGGCATCACCCAGGACCTCCCGGCAGGCGGGTCCCGACTGATGCAGGGCGCGAACGGCTATCTCGCGACGGTCATTGGAGGGGAACTCACCCGCCGTTTCGATCAGGACACCGGCGCTCGACCCGGACGACTGATTCGCAGCTAGCGTTGCCGCCCCCGGTACATCACCTGCAGGGCAGACCGCAGGCTCGGACGTTCCCCCGCGAACTTGCGCGGGGAACACGCCAGGCTGCGTTCTGCTCCGACATCACCCGCTGACCTGGTCGATGTCCGTCTGATTGAGACCGGCACGTTCGGCGGCCTTGCAGATCTCTGCCCAGGACGCGTCGTCGATTGGAATGCCGTCCGCCTCACGTGCGGCCTGGCTTTCCCGCTCCGGCTCGCCCGGCAGGCGAACCTTGTCGAACCCTTTCGCCGGCGTCGTGTCGTGCATGTAGGCAGAGAGGGCGTCGACTTCGTGCCGAAAGGTGTCGATCCCGCCGAACACTTCAGGATCGAGGATGAACATGAGCATGTGATTGACGATCGTTCCGACCCGTTCGTGCTCCGGCTGCATCGTCCACTCGCCCGCAAGTCCGCCGCCCAGCACCTCGCAGATGAAGGCGAGGCCGTAGCCCTTGTGCTTGCCGAACGGACCGAGCGAACCGCCGCGCATCAACGAGCTCGAGTCATTGGTTGCGACACCCTCCTCATCGAACAGGCTGCCTTCTGGCACCTCGACACCTTTCAGCGCCGCGACACGGACCTTGCCCATCGCGATGGCGCTGGTCGCCATGTCCAGCACGATTGGGTTTCCGGTTGTGGGCACCGCCACGCAGAACGGATTCGTCTGCAGACGGCGATCACGCCCGCCCCAGGGCGACACGTACGGGTCATGGCCCACCACGTTGACGAAGTGGACGGAGATCATCCCTTCAGCGGCACACCGCTCGGCGTAAGTCCCGATGCGGCCCAGGTGGTGATTGTTCCGGGCGCCAACACAGCAAAGCCCATTCTCCTTCGCTCGGTCGATCCCGAACTGGGTGGCCTGCATTCCGACGACCTGGCCGAACCCGAACTTGCCGTCGACGAGCAGCACCGAACCCTTGTCGCGAATAACCTCGGCATCGGCGTTCGGCTTGCAGGTGCCGGCCATGATGTTGTTCACGTAGGCAGGGATCATCCCCACGCCGTGCGAGTCGTGACCCTTGAGATTCGCGAGAACAAGGTGCTCTGCGGTTTCCCGGGCCCGGGGCGCGTCGGCGCCGGCGGCAAGGAAAATCTCCTCGGCGAAGGTCGAGAGGGTGGCGGGCGCAATCTGCATGAGGGTCTCCGGTGGTCCATTGAAGCGGCGGAGTTTACCGGCTCGGCCCGCTCTGCGCCGGAGGACCGACCCTTCAGGTACCCTCTCCACTCCACGGTTGGCGCCCTCGCGATGCGCATTGTGCTTCTCAACAAACCCTACGGTGTGCTGACCCAGTTCAGGGACCGGGACGGCCGGCCCACGCTCAGCATGTACGTCGACGACCCCAGCCTTCGCGTGGCCGGGCGGCTCGATCGCGACAGTGAGGGACTGGTTGTTCTGACTGACGATGGCGCAATGGCGCAGCGGATCACGCATCCGGCGCACGCGATGAGCAAAACCTACTGGGCACAGGTTGAAGGCCGACCCGACGACTCCGCCCTGCAGCCTCTCAGAAAAGGAATCGAACTGAAGGACGGCCTGACCCGCCCCGCGCGGATCGAGATTCGGCAACCCTCTGTCGACCTCTGGCCGCGCGACCCGCCGATCAGACATCGCGCACACATCCCCGACACGTGGATCACGCTGACGATCTCAGAAGGGCGCAATCGTCAGATTCGACGGATGTGTGCAGCGATCGGCTTCCCCGTACTGCGCCTCATCCGATACCGGGTAGGATCCTGGACGATCGATGGCCTGGGGCCAGGCGACACCCGGATGCTGCAACGCTGACGTCACCCGCTTCGGATGCAGCGATCCCCACCCTGTGACACCATGAATCCGTTTCGCGGTATCGCGCCCCCCCACAGGTGATGGACTCTGACATGACATTCGACCCCTCCCGGATCAAAGCGCTGACCTTCGACGTCGGGGGCAGCGTGTTCGACTGGCAAACGCCGGTGATCGCCCACGTTGGACAACTCGCAGCGCACCACTCGGTGGAACTTGATGCCCACGAGTTCGCGCATCGCTGGCGACGGCGGTTCTTTGCGGTGATCGCGGAAATCCGCGCGGGCAAACGCACGAAGATGAACGCGGATGAAATCCACCGACATCTGCTGGACGGCGTCTGTGAACACTACGCACTGCCCGCGACGGACGCCGATAAGGACGAACTGACGTGGGTCTGGCACGCGATGGGTGTGTGGTCGGACGTGCCCGAGGCGCTCGAACGACTCCGCACCCGCTACAAGGTGACGATCCTGTCGGTACTGAGCCTTTCGATCCTCGTCGATTCATCCAAGCACGGGGGGATCAGTTGGGACGGCATGATGTCGTGCGAGTTCCTAACCCATTACAAGCCAGAACCCGAGTCCTATCGGCAGGGCGCTGCCCTGCTCGCCTGCGATGTCGGCGAGACCATGATGGTCGCCGTGCATCCCGGCGACCTTGCCGCCGCCGCCACGGCCGGCATGCGCACCGGCTTCGTCGAACCGAAGATGGAAGAAGCAGGCAGCGCCGGCGACTCTTCCGGGTTCGACGTTCGTGCGAGCGACTACGCCGACTTCGCGACTCAGATGGGTTGTTAGCCTCGATGGACTTCGGACTCTTCATGTACTGCACGGTGGGCCGCCGCGCGGATCTTGAAGCCGGCATGGCCGGCCGCAACCCCGAGCTTTACCAACGGATGCTCGGGGAGATTGCGGACTACGCGAAGTTCGCGGAAGACCAAGGCTACTTCGGCTTTGGACATCCTGAGCACCACCTGCAGATCGAAGGCTTCGAAATCTCGAACGATCCGTGCCTGATGGCCATGTGGCTCGGTTCACACACCGAACGGCTCAGGGTCATTACCTGCGGCTTCGTCTCAACCGCCAACAACCCGCTCGTCACGGCTGAGAAGATCGCGACGCTCGACAACATGCTCCAGGGGCGTTTCGGTGTGGGCCTGGTCCGTGGCTACCAAGCGCGCTGGCTGTCGAACTACCGCGTCAAGGACGATCTTGTCGCTGTGGGCCCGTGGAACGCGAAGAGTGCGGACGACGACAGGAACCGCGAGTATTTTGCGGAGTTTGTCGAGGTGGTCACCAAGGCGCTCGCGAACGAAACGTTCAGCCACCGCGGCAAACACTGGAACTTCCCGCCCGAGAACTTCGTCAATCCCCACGAACATCCCGCCTACGTGAACTACGGGCAGGGCGTCGCTGCCGACATGGCGGTGTCCGAAGTCGGGATTGCGCCCAAACCGTTTCAGAAGGAGATCCCTCTTTACGGCGGGTTCTCGGCAAGTCTGCGCACCGCGAAATTCTGGGCGCAGTACAAAGGCCGCCCGATCGTGCTGTCCGGCAACATCGAGTTCCTGCAACTGCTTTGGAAAGAATGGGGAGAGGAGGCCCGCCGCCACGGCCACGAGTTCGAACCCGGTGACGAGGCCTGCTGGGGCGGGATCATGATTTGCGCCGAAACCGACGCGAAGGCCCAGGCCCTGTTCGAGGACATGAACTGGTTCTGGAAAACCTGGGCAACCCCGTTCGGCCAGGGCATGCCGGAGTTGCTGGTCGGTTCGCCCGATACGCTGAACCGGCGAATCGAGGAGATCGCGAACGCCGTTCCCATCAAGGAGGCGTTCTTCCTCATCCCGCAGGGCCTGCACACACCTGCACAGATCACCGATTCGCTGGGACTCTTCTCCGAAAAGGTGATGCCCAACTTCAGCGGCTGACCGTTGTCTGAGACTGCATTCGACTACGTCATCGTCGGTGCGGGTTCCGCCGGGTGCGTGCTCGCCAACCGACTCTCCGCGGACCCTGCAACGAGCGTCCTGCTGATCGAGGCAGGTGGATCAGACCGGCGCCTCTTCTCGCGCATGCCCGCAGCGTTCTCCCTGCCGATGGGGCGCCCCTCCTTTGACTGGTGTTTCAGGGCAGAACCCGCGTCGCGCCTCGCCGGGCGCAGTCTCGACTGTCCTCGCGGTCGTCTGCTGGGAGGCTCGTCATCCATCAACGGGATGGTCTGGGTGCGCGGCAACGCCGCGGATTTCGACCGCTGGCAGACCCTGGGCGCGGCGGACTGGGATTTTGCGCACTGCCTGCCGTACTTCAAACGTGCCGAACGTGTGTCGGCCGACGGGACCTCGGACGACTTCCGCGGGCGCGGCGGCCCGATCGTCGTCAGTCGCGGCACGATGGATAACCCGCTGTTTGCAGCATTCCTCGATGCCGCCGGGGAGGCCGGCCACGCGCGCTCTGACGACCTCAACGGTCAGGTCCAGAAAGGGTTCGGGGCGCTCGAGATGTCGGTCGACGCGGGTGTTCGATGCAGCACCGCACGTGCGTACCTCGAACCGGTACGCCACCGGCCAAATCTCTCCGTTCTGACCGGAGCGACGGTCTGCGGAATCGACATCGCGGGCGACCGCGCGTTGGGTGTGCACTATCGGCAGCGAGCTGGGCTTGTTCACGTCGGCGCGTCCCGCGAAGTGATCCTTTCCGCGGGCGCAATCGGCTCACCGCACCTGCTGCTCCTCTCGGGTGTCGGCCCCGAAGATGAACTGAGAGAGCACGGAATTGCTCCCAACCTTGTGCTTCCCGGCGTGGGGGCCAACCTCATGGACCATCTCGAGGTCTACGTGCAGCAGAGCTGTGTCGAACCCGTCTCTCTGAACCGGCAACTGGGCCTCATGGGGAAAGCCGCGATTGGGCTCCGGTGGCTCGCCACCCGAACCGGGGCCGGCGCAACGAACCACTTCGAAGCGGGCGGCTTCGTCAGGAGTCATCCCGGCCTCGCGAGCCCTGACATCCAGTTCCACTTTCTGCCGGCCGCGGTCTCATACGACGGCAGCCGGGCGGCCGCTGGCGACGGCTTTCAGGTCCACGTTGGACCCATGTTGAGTCCAACGCGTGGGCGCCTCAGCCTGCGGAACACCGACCCGCTTGCCGCGCCAAGGCTCGATTTCAACTACATGGCGGACACGCGGGATTGGGAAGTGTTCCGCACCGCCATCCGCAAGGCCCGTGAGATCTTCGCGCAACCGTCACTCGCCCGTTTCAGCGGTCCCGAGATTGCTCCGGGTCCGGACGCGGACAGCGACGCGGCCCTGGACAGCTTTATCGCGAGGAACGCCGAGAGCGCTTATCACCCCTGCGGCACGTGCCGAATGGGCGAAGATGCCGACGCAGTGGTCGACAGTGAATGCAGAGTCCGGGGGATCGATGGCCTCCGCGTGGTCGACTCCTCGATCTTCCCGCACATCACCAACGGGAATCTCAACGCCCCGACGATCATGGTCGCCGAACGCGCCGCCGATCTGATTCTGGGCAACGCCCCTTTGGCGCCGGAATCGCCGACACCTCGATGACGCTCAGGCCGCCGCCTCCGTGCGGGACAGTTCCCCAAGCAACTGCCAGGCGGACTCCCGCACATAACGCTGGGTCACCATCAGACGGGGTGCTGGCGAAGGGTTCGGTGCCAGCGTGTGCAGCAGGCGCATGTCCATCAGCCAGACGTCGCCCGGTTCACCCGTGAACTCCACCACCTGCACTTCAACCCCGTCCACGGTCTCGGACGTTTCGAGGAGTCGTTCGCGGTTTTTGCTCTTCGCACTCAACAGATCCGCAAAGGTGTCATAACGCTTGAGGACACCCTTGACCCGTTTCGATCTGAGCACGCCCGTGGACGGATTCCCGACCCGATGGGAGCCCGCCACAACCAGTGTCCCACCGCAGCGCGGCTGCACCGGCGCGAGGAACGTGAACATCTGGTAACCCGGCTCGTCACACCCGGCAAACCGCGGCAGATCGACGTGCCAGATGGTGGATGGCAGAAACCACTCGTCGGCATTGTTCAGGGTGAAGAGCGGCTGCGGCCGATCCATGAAGGTAAAGAGGTCCTCTCCATCCAGAAGGTCCTGAATCGTCGCGCGAAGGTCCTCAGTATCGAGGAGACGAAGTTCCTTCGCTTTCTTGATGCGTTTGCCGGCGAACCCGCCATTCGGCCACTTGGGGCGCTCCGCTGGGACAATCCAGTCAGTACCGTCAAAATGCCCCTCATCGAGCATGACGCGTTCGACGCGCTCGCGGACGGGGCGGAACGCCGCCTCGGGCAGGAACCCCGGCAGATGCAGCACGCCCCGATCACGCAGGCGTGCCTTCTGATCGTCGTTCAACATGCAGAGTCCCCCTCCAGCGGTCACTTTAGGCGTCGTGTGTGATTCCCGGCAACCCTTCGCTTCCCCCGTGGTAACGTCAGCAACTTGCCTCGGAGGATCCATGGACGCCATCGCGAAAGATCGCTGGCTCGAGGCCAGC
>MDTE01190172.1_pt1 | contig 11651 bp, 10 predicted proteins | sample 811231 | NCBI WGS metagenome assembly MDTE01 (sample SAMN05326651, study PRJNA326480) | marine metagenome | isolation source: seawater | place: Indian Ocean: Red Sea | collected 2010
AAAAAACTATCACCGAGAAAGCCGTCATGGACTTTATTTGAATTACCCTGGATGATTGTACCGCTCATCTCACCACCTATTTTACAGCCAGGACCGATCACCGAATTTCTGATTTTACTGTGGGATGCAATGAAACTGCCATCCCCGATGTAGAGAGGGCCTTTCAGCAATGAAAATGGTTCCACAATCACATCCTTTGCCAATACCACAGGCCCGACCGTTTCATCAACCAAAACATTATCCAAATTGGGTGTATTATGATTGGATATTTTTGAATCAGTAACTGCTTCCGGGATTAAGGCCAACAGGTCCCACAAATAATTTATACATTTTACATTCTCCATATGATGGATTTCCCCTTCCGGTGGAAAGACAGACAACGGCCCACCTGCCTTTAGCCATTCCTCCGCAGCGGACTTTGATAACAGTGCCCCAAGACATTCATCGCCCATCATCCAAACACCGGCGGTAGAATTTTTTAGTTGGATAATTAAATTTTCATCCCACAATACCTTGGCATTGAGCCAAAGCGTTTCTTCTTGCGGGGTTTGGTTTACCCTCATGTCCGAATAATTTTCTTGGGTAAGATTTGCCAAGTCATCTCTGACCCAAAGCCCAATTGAATCATCGGGGCAAATTCTTTCAAGGCGATTCAAAAGTGATCCAGCGCCATAGCGAAGATCAAAGACAGGTCGCGTCAGAGAGATGGGTTCCAAGTTCAGAGATCCTTGGTCTTCAAAGACAATAAGTTTCATGCCAGTCCTAATAAACGTTCAATGGTTTCATAATTATGTTCTAAAAATCCTCTGGGTGACCGTTGGATCACCAAAGTATAAAGTTTATCGGCCAAAGGTGATTGAAAACCGATTTTTATAGGTATATCCAATTCCATTGTCACCAGAGATAAGGTTTGGTCTTCAGATTGATTAAGATCTACCAAAGCATCATAATCTAAAGATTTGATACGATCCAGGACAGATTCAGACTTCAATCCACCGAGCCAATTCAAATCTTCATCATCAAATGTAATCATGTTTGGTTTTAATTGTTTCGAGTAAAATTGCAGCCCGTCTTTGTGCACCACATAGCGAATTTGTCGTGAATAATCGTCAAGGTCTCTTTTGACAAAATGAGCAGCGATTCGGGCGTGTTCTTTTTCCGACGGCAATAAAAACAAGATATTGGCAGCGCCCCGGCCTTTTTTCTTGATCGTGACAATACTTTGTTCTTTTTTTCCTCCTCGGAATAAAATGGTCCACCAAAGAAGAAGTTGAATTCGCAGGGGGATTTCCATAGGAAAATATACCGCCAGTATGTCCTTCTTAAAACTCCTGTGAACTGGTATTGTTTAACGGATAAATTTGGGATTCGTTTCGGGACTTTTTCATTCTTTTACTTTTCATGAGATACATTTATGCCCATAGATAAAAAATGGTTATGGGGTGGCTTGGGCTGGGTCATGGGTGGCCCAATCGGCGCAATTTTAGGTTTTGCCTTTGCTTCCATGAACGAGGATCGTGCTTCCCGGTGGACGGGATCAACGCGCCGGGGTCGGGCTTATGCCCAAACGAAAACGGCGGACTTTGTCATTTCCATTCTCGTCCTGTTCGCCAAAGTAATGAAAGCGGACGGCCAACTCTTAAAATCAGAATTGGATTATGTTAAACGATTTCTAAAACAGCAATTCAGTGTCAATCAAACCAGAGAATTCATGACATTATTTAAGGATATTTTGGAACAGGATTATCCATTAAAAGACGTATGCCGCCAAATCCAGCGATCCATGGACCATCCCAGCCGATTAGAATTGATCCATGTGCTTTTCGGACTCTCAGCGGCGGATGGGCATGTTCATCCACTGGAAGTTCGGGAGATTCAAACCATCGCTAATTACTTGAATATCAATTCCCGAGACTATGAATCCATCAAGGCTATGTTTACTAAAGATGAATTGGCTCACTATAAAATATTGGAGATAGATAAATCAGCTTCAGATTCGGAGGTGAAAAAAGCCTACCGAAAAATGGCCAACAAATACCATCCGGACAAAGTGGCTCATCTCGGGGAAGAAATGCAAAAATTAGCGGAGGAAAAATTCAAAGCTGTGAATGATGCTTACCAACAAATTAAAAAAGATAGAGGCATATCATGAGCAAGGAAAAACCGGGCCAATTTCCCTACACACGTGGTATTTATCCGGAGATGTACAAAGAGCGTCTTTGGACCATGCGGCAATATGCAGGATTCACCTCCGCTGAAGAATCCAACAAACGGTACCGGTATTTGTTGGAAAATGGCGTTATGGGATTGTCTGTTGCGTTTGATCTTCCTACACAAATCGGGTACGATTCCGATCATGCCATGTCCTTGGGAGAAGTAGGCAAAGTTGGTGTTCCCATTTCCAGTCTGCAAAATATGGAAACGCTGTTTAAGAAGATTCCTTTAGAACAAGTCTCAACTTCCATGACTATCAATGCCACCGCACCTATTTTATTAGCGCTTTACATCGCCACTGCAGAAAAACAAGGCGTGTCTGCAGAAAAACTCAGGGGAACAATTCAAAATGACATTTTAAAAGAATACGTTGCTCGGGGGACTTACATTTATCCACCTGCTGCTTCCATGCGATTGGTGACGGATGTTTTTAAATTCTGTGCCAATCATGTGCCAAAATGGAATACTATTTCCATTTCCGGGTATCACATTCGTGAAGCGGGCAGTACCGCCGAACAAGAATTAGCGTTCACCTTTGCAAATGGTATTGCCTATGTAGAGTCCGCCATTGAAAAAGGTTTGGACCCCAATCAGTTTGGCTCACGACTATCATTTTTCTTTAATGCTCACAATGGCTTTTTAGAAGAAGTTGCAAAATTTCGGGCGGCGCGGAAAATGTGGGCCACCATCATGCAAGAACGATTTGCCGTCACCAATGAAAAAGCACTTCTTTGCAGATTTCATACTCAAACTGGCGGTTCAACGCTTACGGCATCTCAAATTGATAACAATGTTGTTCGAACAACGATTCAAGCTATATCAGCAGTTTTAGGGGGGACGCAATCCCTTCATACAAATAGTAGAGATGAAGCTTTAGCCCTACCAACAGATGAAGCAGCGAAATTAGCTTTAAGGACACAACAAATTATTGCCCATGAAAGTGGTATACCCGAACATCCTGACCCATTTGGCGGCAGTTATGTAATTGAAGAGATGACGGATAATTTTGTTAATGGCGCTATGGATTTGATCAAAGAAATCGATTCTTTAGGCGGTGCAGTGGCTGCCATTGAAAAAGGATGGACTCAAAATGAAATCGCACACAGCGCTTACGATTACCAGAAAGAGATTGATTCAAAAGAACGAATTATTGTTGGCGTGAATGGATATGAAGATCAGGAAGAGGTGGAACCGGAACTATTAGAAATTGACCCGGCAAAAGTAAATGCACAAATTGAATCGGTCAAAAATTTGAAACATATACGGAATAACGATCAGGTTCAGTCCCGGCTGGTAACGTTGAAAGAAATAGCAGAATCATCAGATAATGTCATGCCTGCCATCATCGACTGTGTGAAAAATGATTGTACACTGGGGGAAATTTCAGATACACTCCGCAGCGTATTTGGTGAACACCAAGACACATAATTAATGTTGGTAAAACTCGCCAATTTTTTTTCCATTCTTTTCCATCCAATGATGGTGTCCACACTCACCTTCGGCATGCTGGTTTATGGTGATAAAGGAAACGCCGATCCCCATTTAATTTTCATCATTTCATTTATTTTTAGCACTTTGCTTACAATCGTAACAGTTCTCCTTTTCAAAAGAGAAGGGAAACTCTCTGATCTGGATGCCTCCATTCGGGAACAGCGCGTTCAACCCTTAGTCTACGGAACGATTTATTACGGTTTAGGATTTCTTATCCTGAAATATTTCCAAGCCACACCCTTGGTTCAGGGACTCATGTTTTGTTACGCTTTGAATACAGCCATTGTATGGTACATCACCCAATATTGGAAAATATCCATCCATGCCATTGGGCTCGGTGGACCATTGGTTGCCCTATGGCTTTTTGGTATTCATGCACCGATCATCATGGGACTTTCAATGATTATGGTTTGTGTCTCCCGCGTGATCTTGAAAGCACACACACCCGCTCAGGTAATCGCCGGTGCCGGTCTTGCAATGGGATTGGCTTATGTTGAATTGACTTACCTCTTTTTGTATTGATGATTTTTTCCAATCTGATTCAAACCAATTTGCGAACCCGAACTTATGGGAATCAAATCGAATATTACAATCGCTTGGAATCCACTAACGAGGAAGCCTGGGAACTCATTGATGAAACGGCTGTTCATCATGGTGCTTTGGTGATAACAGACCATCAATTCGCCGGTAAGGGTCGCGGAAAAAATTCATGGTTCATGAGCCCAAGTAAAGGGCTTGCCATGTCTCTCATTCTGTTGGAGTCAATTACCGCTGAAAAAGCAGGACTTATACCTTTGGCTGCCGGTGCAGCAGCAGCGAAAGCATTGGAAAATCGCGGAAGTTCCCCGAAATTGAAATGGCCCAATGATATATTAATTAATGAGAAAAAAGTAGGTGGTATCTTGTGCGAAAGCCGCTTGGCAGGACAGCAAGTGCGAGCCATAGTTGTTGGGATTGGTCTGAATATCAATGAAACTGAAATGGATTTCCCCGATGAATTGAAAGAGTCAGCAACTTCCCTCAATCTAATGACGGGACATGTTCACCAGCGGGAATTAGTCGCTGCAATTGTTATTACTTTTTTTGAACAATATTGGGAAAAATTACAGCAAGTTCCCCAAGAAATCATCCGGGATTGGACACAATATTGCGGTCACCTGAATCAACCCATTTCATTCAAGGATCGAGGGAATACCCATACCGGAATTTTTAAAAATGTTGACAAAAATGGTTATGCCTGCATCGAGATTGATGGAGAAGATCAGGTGTTTCATTCAGTCATTTTAAATTAATTTTTATCGTGCATCGTGTTATCATATCCGTTTTTTTCATCTTTGTCCAAATTGTTGGACAAGAACTGCCTCACGGTAAACCAAAATATTTTGAAATGGATCTTGAATCCGACATATTCAAAATTGACATTGAAGCGCCTTCTCCTATCCCTCGTGGCATTATTTATTCTTTGGAACCGATTCAAGTCTTGGATGAAGATATATATTTTTTGGAATTCCAACTGGATGAAGTTATCCCCTTTCATTTCAAACTGATTGATAAACCCCTACCTGAAGGAATGACACTTTATTTCATCAATTTGAATACCAACGGTTGGGTTGGTCCTTATAAGAGGGACTATCTTCAACACCATTCTAACAATGTAACCGGTCAATTGAAAGGTCGGAAGATCTTGATCGAATTTTCTGTTCCCACCGGATCTTCACCTATATTCCCTGTGCAAGAATTGATTCTCAATGAAAGACCGCAGAATTTTGAAGAAACTGTCAATCCCGGTGGACCGCCACTCCGGGACTACAGCAATAACATACTCCTTTGCGGTTATTGGCCGCCCTCCAATGAGGCCATACGGCCATTTAGTAAAAACCTTCTTACAAATCCTGATGGGTGGATCGGTGGAAATTGGGAAAATCGCGGTTATAATGTTATTTCATTTTTTCCGGAATTTACGCCACCGGATTGCAGCAATTGCGGGCAGGGTATGGGTAATTTCGAAGTGGATTACCAAGACACATCGGAAGACTGGTGGAACATTGTTGACACTTTGAACCCCATAGCTATTATTACATTCAGTCGAGGTTATATTGACTTAAGTTGGGAGCTAGAATGGAAATACTACAACCGCTATTATTGGACTGCTGATTTTACAGCACCTTACTTCCCAACGCCCACACCACCAGATTCCAGTGTCGCTGCGGAAACACAGCGCAATTGTTCCTTGCCCATGGATTCCATTGTTGCAGCTATTGATTCTGCTAATTTGGGACTCAACCCATACATTGATTACACCAATGGCGCCGGCGGGTATTTATCAGAATTTATGGGATATCATGGTGTGTGGTATAAAGCAATGATGGATTCCCTAAACATTCCGTGCTACACTGCGGGACACGTTCATGTGGGTGGACTCATAGATTGGGAAACAGCCCAGGAAGCAGCAAAAGTGACTTTGCGGGAAGTGATTAAAATTGTGGACAAATATAAAGATCTCCCGGGAGATGTGAATCAGGATGGCGTTGTTTCCGTTTTGGATTTGTTACATGTTGTTTGGCATGTCCTTGGATTTATTGAACTCAAGGAAGAACAATTTAATATTGCTGATGTGAACACGGATCTTATGGTGGATATTTATGATTTGTTTCTCATTTCCAATATCATATTGGATAATTAGATCATTCCCTTGATCTTGTGGAGTTTATTTTCTCCACCCCTCGCCAGCGCATAATCAAAAGACCATTTAATACAAGCAGAACCAATTTCGCCGTCTTTTCTGATGGCAATATAGGCAATCTGAAAATCGGGGTTTCCATTGTGCGCTTTGATGACGCGGCTTAACGCTTCTTCGCAAGCTGCCGTTGGGTCATATCCTTGCCGCATGAGTTCCACCACCAAAAAACTGCCAGTGGACTTGATCAATTCTTCCCCTAATCCTGTGGCAGCCGCACAACCAATCTCATTATCTACAAAGAGTCCTGCGCCGATGATAGGGCTGTCTCCCACTCTGCCGTGTAATTTATAGGCCCAGCCACTAGTAGTGCACGCGCCTGCCAGATCACCATTCTTATCCTGGACCAAAACAGAAATCGTATCGTGGGTTTCGTGGGGCGTCATTTCCCTGCGTTTCTTTTTCCACTCTTCCCAGGCTCTCTTGGATTCGTCTGTTAGTAAATCCATTTCTTCAAAACCCTTTGAAACAGCAAACTGCTTTGCTCCTTCTCCAACCAACATGACATGTTTCGTATCTTCCATTACTTTCCGGGCAACGGAAACAGGATGCTTGATATTTTGTAGAAATGCCACCGATCCCGCATTTCCGGTAGAATCCATAACGCAGGCATCCAATGTGACATTTCCCTGTTCATCCGGGAGTCCACCAAAACCAACCGACGTACTAGTTGGATCCGCTTCCGGCACTTTGGCGCCTGCTTCTGCAGCATCCATAGCGGAACCACCTTTATGCAGTACATCCCACGCCACATCATTGGCAGGGAGTCCATGTTCCCATGTAGAAAGGATTAGTGGATCATTCATATTTAGTTTTAAAGATTCTCCACTTATCAATCTGGATGGTGCAGCCAGCCCTATGGCGCTGGTTCTTATAAAATCCCGGCGTTTCATACCCAAAGTGCATGAATATGAATGTCACTCATGACCAGAAACCTTTCAAACGAATCATCTGTATCGATAAAATTCACTAATAAATATAAACCGATGAGACTAAATTTTTTCTAACAATTCTTCACAAGAAAAATGGATAGATAAAAAAATATTTAAAAGCTATTTTATTTTTTAAAAAAATTCTATATTGTGGTTCCCAGTAGGGGATTAATCAAACTAAGAAGGAAAGAAGAATGATAAACATGTTTAAAAAATCAGCATGGATTTTAGCCGTTACATTGAGTTTTGGCTTATTAATATTTCAATCATGTGCGGCACCATCATCAACTGCAATAATAACTTCAACTCCAGAGGAAAAACCAAAAATGAGTGTAAATACGATCCAAGTGGTAAACTTTAATCTTGAAGGAATCACACATGATGATTTCATGGGTGTGGCAAATGAAGTGTCGCCAAATTTTGCACCACTGACCGGACTTATCAAAAAGGTTTGGCTCTCAGATGAGGCGAACAATGCATATGGGGGTGTTTATTCGTGGGAAGGTCAGAGTAATTTGGATGCCTACAGAAGCGGTGAACTCTATGCTGGTGCACTTGCCAATAACCCGAATTTTGTCAATTTATCTGATAAAGGATTTGACGTGTTAGAAGGGCCCACTTCTGTAACTGGAAGTTTGAAAGATGGATCACCAACCTACATTCAGGTAATCAACTTTAACCTGAAAGGCATTACCCATGATGATTTTATGGGAGTAGGAGATGAAGTGGCACCAAACTTTGCCACTCTTCCCGGGCTTATTTCTAAAGTATGGTTATCTGACCAGACGAACAATACTTATGGCGGCGTCTATTACTGGGAGAGTCAGGATGCCTGTGAGGCTTACCGCAATGGAGAACTGTACGCTGGTGCTCTGACTAATAATCCTAATTTCAGCAATCTTTCTGATAAAGGATTTGATGTTTTAGAAGGGCCCAGCAGGGTCACACATATGAAATAATTAGAGTCGTTAAATAAAATAAAAGCAGAAACATTGGATAAAATAATGAAACCAAAAATTTGGCTAATTATTACCGCTCAAACGAATCATTTGTATCGATAAATTTCACTAATAAATATAAACCGATTGGATTAAATTTTTTAAAAAAATAAATATTTGTGGTAGATGCCCTGCTCTATTTTTCAAGAAACCTATGATAAAATTGTTTTCTTTTTCTTTAATCGGAATAGAGTGATCTCAGCTGAAACACCCAATCGTAATGGAGGCCCCCAATACCCTGTACCGCGATTAACATAAATCTGAGTTCCAAAATGATCATAATGTCCTGCAAGATAAGTATTCGCTAGCTTTGTAGGATAAGTAAATGGCCAGAATTGCCCACCATGAGTATGACCGGATAATTGAAGGTCCACGCCTGCTTCATGAACAGCATAAATACTTTTAGGCTGATGAGCTAACATAATTCTAATCATATTCTCTGGTACATTCTCAAGAGCTTTTTTCGGATTTGATTTATGACTGGTTTTGATCTGATGTGCCTTGTAATCTGTAATTCCTGCAATAGCGATTTTCTGTTCATTTATACTAATAATTTTATTTTCATTTACAAGGTTTATCATTCCTATTTTTTCAGTTTCATCCAACCACTGATCAACGCCACTGTAATACTCATGATTCCCTGTTACAAAAAAAGTGCCATAATGTGCGATCATGTCCCTTAGCGGCTCCAAATCTGAACGAAGATATTTGACTGAACCGTCAACAAGATCTCCTGTCACAGCAATAAGATTTGGATTGATTTGACTGATCTGATCCAACACATTCTCAACATATGGTCTTTTTATCGTCGGCCCCACATGAAGATCTGAGATTTGTGCTATCTTGAAATCTTCAAATTCGATTGGTAAAGATTCTAAATAAATATCCTGTTTGAAAATCCTAGGTCCAATCCTTGCGGAAGAGAATCCATACACTGTGGCTGAACCCGTAATCCCGAGTAAACCAATGGACAAAGATTTCTTTATAAAATCTCTTTTTTTATCATCAATGATTTGATGATCGTTAAATAATCCACTAGAGAAAGACAGTAATTGAACGAAAATATCCTTAGCTAGAAATGTCATAAATGACAATGTAAAGAATCCTAAACTCGTATAACCTACAAGAGATAATTTATCTATGATCTTTGCTTCATTGCCGCTCATCCTAAGCAGAATTGGAATAATAGGTAGTAAACTCAGTAGAAATGTTAAAATATAGGCAAATATGGATTGAAAGGATGATAATCCAATTGTTGGAATTATTCTATAAGCAACATAGCCATGCATGGTCCACAATATTAATAGAGCAATGATAAAAAACATTTTTTATATGATAGAATTAAGCTTTCTAAATAATATTCTATGAATCGTAAGCGGCCAAACCTGTTACATCCTGACCCAAGATCAGGGTATGCATCTCGTGGGTCCCTTCGTAGGTATAGACCGACTCAATATTGGCCATGTGCCGCATAATTGGATAATCTTCCGTCACACCGTTGGCACCTAACATGCCACGAGAAATACTGGCAACATCTCTGGCCAACTCACAATTGTTCCGCTTCGCCATTGATACCTGCTGAAAGGTCATATTACCTTCATCTTTTAGTCTTCCTAAACGATAAACCAATAACTGTGCTTCAGTGATTCGGGTAACCATATCTGCAAGCTTTGCTTGTGTGAGCTGGTATCCGGCGATGGGTTTGGAGAATTGTTTCCGCTCTTTAGAATAATCCAAGGCTGTGTTGTAGCAATCCACCGCAGCGCCCACCATTCCCCAGGAGATGCCGTACCGAGCCTGGGTGAGACAACCCAATGGGCCTTTCAATCCTTCAATATTGGGGAGCCGTGCGGAATCGGGTACGCACACATTCGCCATGGATAATTCAGATGTGATGGATGCTCTTAAACTCAATTTTCCATGAATATCGCTGGATGTGAATCCATCCATTCCTTTTTCAAGTAAGAAGCCCCGGACAATGCCTTCTTCATCCCGAGCCCAAACCACCGCTACATCGGCCAATGTGCCATTGGTGATCCACATTTTATTGCCGTTGATGATCCAGTCGTCGCCGTCGCGTTTGCATCTTGTGGCCATACCACCGGGGTTAGAGCCAAAGTTTGGTTCAGTCAGACCAAAACAACCAATTTTTGTTCCCGCACCTAAACTGGGGAGCCACTTGGCTTTTTGTTCGTCCGAACCGTAAGCGTGGATGGGATACATGACCAAGGCGCCCTGCACACTGGCAAAGGACCGCAGTCCTGAATCGCCCCGTTCTAATTCATGAAGGATGAGTCCGTAAGCCACATTGCTCACACCGGCGCCGCCGCTTTCTTCCGGCAGGGATGAACCCATGAAGCCCAGTTCACCCAATTTGGGGACCAGTTCCATAGGGAAGGTGGCATTCTCATAATGTTCATTAATGACGGGCATAAATTCCGCTTTTACGAAATCATGGGCCGTTTGCTGGATCAGTAATTCTTCTTCGGTGAGAAGATCAGTTATATTGTAAAAATCGGGGCCGAATTGTTTCATGGTTTTCCTTTAAAAATTGGGGTGGAAATTACACCTTAATTCCCAATGATTGTGCATGCGAAATGAGCTCTTCATCAGTCCAGTTCACTTTTTCAGGATGGGATTTGATGAGCTTTAGAATGGAGTCTGCATCCTGATTTTTCAAGTTAATCCCAAGTGACTCAAATTTGTTTTCGATGGCTGCTTTACCGGTGTATTTATCAATAACCAATGTTCGTGTTCTGTTCAAAGATTCAGGAGACATAGCTTCGTAAGATCTAGGATCTTTAACCATGGCTTTTACATGGAGTCCTGCTTTGTGGGAGAATGCATTTTTCCCGGTGACGGGTTGATTGTCACCTGGGCTTAATTTGGAAAAATTTGTCACCAGATTTGAGAGTTCCGGGATTATTCTCAATTCCCAATCGCCATTTACTTTGTAGAGATTCACCAATGCAGTAATCACTTCTGCCAAAGGCGGTAGTCCGCACCGTTCGCCCAATCCATTCACCGCTACATCCACACATTGCGCGCCTGCTTCCAACGCAGATAACGCATTTGCTGTGGCCATGCCAAAATCATTATGACAATGAACATGAACAGGGATATCCAATTCTGATGTAATTCGTCCAACCAACTCCTTTGCTTTGGATGGCGTGAGACACCCAACCGTATCCGCCAAGCTAAATCTGTCCGCACCGCAGGATTGAACTAACTGGCCTACTTGGACCAAAAAATCAATGTCAGTTCGGGTGGCATCTTCAG
>MDTE01147295.1_pt1 | contig 11650 bp, 4 predicted proteins | sample 811231 | NCBI WGS metagenome assembly MDTE01 (sample SAMN05326651, study PRJNA326480) | marine metagenome | isolation source: seawater | place: Indian Ocean: Red Sea | collected 2010
AAGATACGCCCGCCGCACCCCTGATGGCTGGCCAGATCCTGGCGGCGGCTTTCAAGCAGATCATGGTATCGGGCCAGGGCGAACTGGCCAATACCCTGTTGATGGATGCCAGCGACATCTCCGGATTGACTTTTGCCCAGGTCTATGACAATGCCGGCTACTACCCTGCCTTTGGCGACCAGGATAGAGAGGTCGACGAAGAGGCCCTGGCCGCGGCCATTACCCACTTCGAAACCAATCCGAATACCTCCTATCAAAGCGCTTCCAGCGGCGACGATCGCGTGCTCTTTTTACCCTTGCCCAACGAGGAACGCTGTTACGTTTGCCACGGCGACGACCACAACCTGCGGGGCATGCTGGCCATGGTCTACAGCAAGGAACTGGACGGCATGCAGAGCAAGAGTTTTCTGGAGAGCAATCTGCGCATCGCCCAGGAATCTTTTGCCACCGGCTTCCGCAGCATGATGCTGGCGGAAAGCGGCACCCACAGCGGCCACTACATCGACGCCGTCAGGCAGCTCCCCTTCGTCGACAGTGCCCGCCTTTTTGCCAGAAAAAAGGAAAAACCAGTAGAGTTATACGTGCCGAACCGCGTACCCGAAACCACGCCGAGCAGCATAGCCGACAGCGTTCAGGCCTTGATCCGCAAGGTAAACCAGGCCGGTATCGCCGACGAGGTTCCCGGCCAAACCTTTGTCGAAAAGCGCGATGGCGAAACCTTTCTGGTCCAGATCAAAGCGATTAAAAACGAGTTGCGCTGCCAGGCCTGCCACACACCGCCCCAGGAAGGCAATCCGAACTACGCTTTGCTGCAGGATCGCTGGAAGGTGCGCACCATCGTAGCGGTTTCCAGTCCCATGACCGGCATCGAAAAGCAAATTTCCCAGAATAAGCGCATCTCTATCTTTATCGGCCTGGTCACCCTGTTCTTCGTATGGCTCATTCTGCACTTCTTCATGAAACGCTATGTCATCCGGCCCATCTCGGCCATCGGCACTACTGCCAGCGAAATCGGTAGCGGCAATTTGCAGGCCCGCACCCAGATCAGCTCCGTCGACGAACTGGGCCGCCTGGCCGGCCAGATCAACGATATGGCCAACGGCCTGCGCGAGCGCTTCGAGTTGACCAAATTCGTCTCCGGCGAAACCCTGGACGCAGTACAGACTAGCGAGGAAGGAGTGCAACTGGGCGGCGAGCGCAAGCTTCGCACTCTGTTCTTTTCGGATATCCGCGGTTTTACGGCCTACTCCGAAAAAGTCGCTCCCGAGCAAGTCATCAGCATGCTCAACACCTACCTGCGCGAGCAGTCCTACATCGTCAAAGAGTACGGCGGCGACATCGACAAATTTGTCGGCGACGAGCTGGTCGCCACTTTTGCCGACGATGGGAGTGGGCACGAGGATAATATGGTCCTGCGCGCCATCCGCTGCGCCTACGCCATCCAGCTGTGCGTCCGCGAACTCAACCAGCAGTACCCCGACGCGCCCATCGGCATTGGCATTGGCATTAATACCGGACCCGTAGTCCTGGGGGCCATGGGCAGCGAAGAGCGCATGGACTACACCGTGCTTGGCGACCCCGTCAACGTCGGCGCCCGACTGTGCAGTGCCGCCGATGCCTTTCAGATCATCCTCTCGGAAGCATCCTACCAGTATATCAAAGACCGCAAAGATATCCAGCTGCAGCCCCTGCCGCCGCTGGCGGTAAAAAACAAAAGTGAACCATTAAAGGTCTACGAAGTGCGGAGCGTCGACTTGGCACAGACTTGAGCTGCCCCGACAACGGCGACTCGAAGATGAAACCGCGACGCTGCGGAAGGTGCAAGGAAAAGAGGGCGAAAGGCAGGGCGCACCGATTTCCACTTCAGCTGCGGCGAATTTGCGCCACATCCCGCACGGCCCCCTGTGCCGCACTGGTAGTCAGCGCGGCGTAAGCCTGCAGGGCCTGCGACACGTAGCGCTTGCGCTTCAGGGGCTGGTACGCATCCGCCCCCAGGTCCTCCATGCGCTGGCGCCGCTGTGCCAACTCCGCTGCTGTAACCAGCACGTCGAGAGTGCGGTTGGGAATGTCGATCCGCACCCTATCTCCCTCCTCGATCAGGGCAATGGCCCCACCCTCGGCCGCCTCGGGCGAGACATGGCCAATGGACAGCCCGCTGGTGCCGCCGCTAAAACGCCCATCCGTCAGCAGAGCACAGGCTGTTCCCAGGTGCTTGGACTTGATATAGGAAGTCGGGTAGAGCATCTCCTGCATGCCCGGCCCGCCCTTGGGTCCCTCGTAGCGGATCACCACCACATCGCCTTCCTTCACCCGGTCCCCCAGAATGCCCTCGCAGGCTGCCTCCTGAGACTCGAAGACCCGTGCCGGCCCCTCGAAAACCCATATCGATTCATCCACTCCTGCGGTTTTCACAATGCAGCCTTCCTCGGCGATATTGCCGTAGAGCACGGCCAACCCGCCATCTCTGGAATAGGCGCTTTCCAGCGCGCGCACACAGCCCTCTTCAGCGTCCAGATCGGGTTCTTCGTAATATTTATCCTGCGAGAAAGCCTCGGCCGTGCGCACATTGCCCGGTGCCGCCATGCAGCGCTTGCGGGCCAACTCGGTCAACTGCTCCAGATCCCCGCGGATGAAGTTCTTGGCGATCATCTCGCCCAGAGTATCGCCGCCCACCGTGCGCGTTTCCGGGTGGATCTTACCGCCCTTCAGCAACTCGGCCAGGATAGTCGGTATGCCGCCGGCCCGCGCCACGTCCTCGACGTGGAATTTCTCCGAGGCTGGCGCGACTTTGCAGATACAGGGTACCTGGCGCGATAGGCGGTCGATATCGGCCATCGTGAAATCCACCTCGGCCTCCTGCGCCATGGCCAGCAAATGCAGCACAGTGTTGGTCGAGCCGCCCATGGCAATATCCAGCGTCATGGCATTTTCAAAAGCTTCGAATGTGGCGATACTACGCGGCAGCACGGAGGCATCCCCGTCCAGATAATAGGCCTTGGCCATGGCCACGATGCGGCGAGCCGCCTGCTCGAACAGCTGCCAGCGCAACACGTGGGTAGCCAGAACTGTGCCATTGCCCGGCAGCGCCAGACCGATGGCCTCGTTGAGACAGTTCATGCTGTTGGCCGTGAACATGCCCGAGCAGGAGCCGCAGGTGGGACAGGCTGAGATCTCCATTTTTTCCACGTCTGCGTCGCTGACGCTGTCGTCGCCGGCCGCGATCATCGGATTGATCAGATCCAGCTTTGTCTGAGCGCCGGCGAGCTTGGTCTTACCCGCTTCCATGGGACCACCCGAGACGAAGATGGTCGGAATGTTTAGCCGCAGCGCCGCCAATAGCATGCCCGGCGTGATCTTGTCGCAGTTCGAAATGCAAATCAGGGCATCGGCTTTGTGGGCCTGGACCATGTATTCGACGCTGTCGGCGATCAACTCGCGGCTGGGCAGCGAGTAAAGCATACCGTCGTGACCCATGGCAATGCCGTCGTCCACCGCAATGGTGTTGAACTCCACCCCATAGCCACCAAAACCATCGATCACTTCCTTGACCTTTTGGCCTACCGGATGTAAATGCACGTGCCCCGGAACGAACTGGGTAAAGGAATTGGCGATCGCAATGATCGGTTTCTGGAAGTCTTCGGACTTCATCCCCGTGGCGCGCCACAGGGCGCGAGCGCCGGCCATACGCCGGCCCTGGGTGGTTATACTGCTGCGAAATTGTCTCTGCTGCATTCGAGGTTCTCCTTGAATTAACCTGATTTACTAAAGGCGAGATTGCACTCTATCCCAGCGAATCTTTGTGCCGATCAATTGGATGGGCGGATTTTCCCCCTATGAAAACACGGACTATTTACCGCTTTCAAACCTAAAAGGCCTGACCGATAGAAAAATAAAACCAGAATTTATTGCTCGGGTATTTATTGCTCGGGTTAAACCCATCGTTCAATGCAAAATCCACCCGAAAGGGAATGCCCATCGTATAGCGTAGCCCCACGCCATAACCGTCTACCATCAACAGCATAAACTGCTTGAGCGAGGTAATGTTCTTCCATTTCATGACATCCCGAGTATAGCGCCATACATTGGCCCGGTCCCAGAATAGCACCAGGCCAAAATCCCTGTAGCGGGCGCGCAACTCGTTGCGCAGATTGATGCCGAGACGGCCTCCATCCACCACCTGGATGGTATTGCGCTCGATGCCGCGCACACTTCCGTCGCCGCCCAACTCCTTCCAGTAGAGCCGTGGCAGAGCGCGTTCCCGGCGCAGCGAGGCAACCCGCACCAGGCGCAGGGCCTGGGCCCAGACCAGACGCCGACCGAGCGGGCGGTAGTGCCGCACCTCCAGGTCGCCATCCAGAATCCGCGTCGCCTGCCCTCCCAGCTCGATGGCATAGAGACCGGCGAGCCGCACGTAGGTACCCTGCGACGGAGCAATACGGCTATCGCGGGTATCGCGCTCGAAACCCAGCTCGAAATTGAGGGCTCTGGAATGATCGAACAGGATGTCTTTCCAGGTTCGGTCAAGGGGGATTTTGCCTTCGCTGTAATCCACTTCCGCTAGCTGCACAACCTCGCCCTCAGCCTCTTCATCCTGCCCATCAGGATCGTCGCCGCCAAAGGGATCGTCGCCGCCAAAGGGATCGTCGTCGCCAAAGGGATCGTCGCCGCCAAAGGGATCGTCGTCGCCTGCCGCAATATCCTCCCTGGCCGGATTGTTGTAGTCGATGCTATCGCCAACGGCGCGATTGGTGGAGTTGGTCCAGGCCACCGAGAAATCAAGTGAATACCTCGTGGCCGTACCCTGACCCCAGGTCCTGGCCAGGGTACTGTTGATCTTCCATAACCTTTCGACCGAACGATGGCCAAACGAAGTTTCCGAAATATAGATAATCGCATCGGCTTCACCTGCGAATAGCAATAGATCATCCAGCGTCGTATCGTTGGTGCTGAGCAATTCGAACTGCAGTGAGTCAGTGGGGTTGGCCGCGACTTCGGTATTGGCCCACTCCTCAGTGAGGCCGGCGGCCACTGTAAGGTCCGCGCCCGAGGCGAGCAAATTGCGTTCGGTAAGGTACAGGGTGCCCCCCTGCACGGGTTGCCCTAAACTGGCATCGAGTCCCAAACGCCCGCCGCGGCCCAGCCAGTTGCCGTGCTGCACATTGCCGGCGATTCGGGGCTCCGTGTTGTTGAGCAGAAAGTTGGCCCCAAGGTGGATGTACTTCTTTTCCTGCAGGCGGATCTCCACCGGCTGCAGACTATCGACCCGCGCTCTGGCCGGCGTGCTCAGGGTGACCGAGCGGAACAAATCGGTGCGGGCCAGAGCACTGCGGCTAAGGCGCAACTTTTCCGGATCGTAGAGATCCCCTTCTCGGAAGCTGAGGTAGCGCTGCACCAGCCCGGGCCGGGTGAGCAACTTTGTGCCTTCCTCTCCCCGTCCTCCCATGATCTGGATGTTGCCCACATACACCTGCTGACCGGGATCGACGTGGTAGACCACCGCCGCAGTGCCGGCGATGGGATCCAGCTCGAGCTCGTTGTGCACGCGAGCATGGGCGTAACCGCGGCGATTGAGAAATTTCTGTAGTTCGCGCTCACCCTGCACCAATTCACCGTAGCGAAACTTGCCACCCGGACGGATCTTCAACAACTGCCGCAGGGCCGTGGTATCAAATGCGGTCGCCAGTTGCAGCTGCACCTGGTCTACTTTCCATTGTTCCTTGCTGTCGATTTTGATGGTTATATAGAGTTTGCCATCCCCGTCTACTTCCAGATTTTTAGCGAGGATTTCCATCCCCATATAACCGGCGCTGCGATAGAGATTTTCCAGGGTGCGCAAATCGTTGAGAAAAAAGCGCCGCTGAAAGGGCTGCCCTTCCCGGATCTGCATCGCCGCTCTCAGCTCTTTGTTCAGGATGCGCTTGCTGGGCACGTGGACAAAGCGGATACTGTGCACTTTGTAGCTGTTTTCGTTGGCCTGCCGCAGCGAGATCAGACGGCGCTCGCCCTGGGCCTGGGTAGAGCCGATTCCCAGGCCCAAAAATCCTATCAGGAGCACCAGAGCACGCCGCATCAGAACTCCTTCTTTATACCCAGCCCCAGCCCGTAGCGCTCCTTCTCGCTTTGCGCCGTGCCGGTTATGGTCAGGTAGGAACGCAATTTGTGCTCAATCCGAAACTCGCCCAGGGCGGGATTCTGGGTGACGGCTTCGTAGCGCACCCACAGGGGCACTGGCACCTTGAAGTACTTGCCCAGGTGCATCGAGGGCTTACCCACTGTTTCGAGCAGAGTGCCCGAGGGCAGCAGCTGAAATTCGTCCAGACCGATCTTCTTCACCTGCCGGCTCAACAACAATTGCCCGGCGGTGCTGTAGAGCGCCCCCCTGTTTTCCTGATTGAAAAGCATAGTTGGATTGCCGAGCACTCCAAAAGCCACGAGCATGAGTACCTCGTTGTCTTCGCGCGCCGGCTCCGAGATGAATCTGGGCACCACCTCCTGGACCGGCCCCTCCAGCAAAAAAGTGATCTCGAAAGGATCGTCATCTGGGGCATCGATGGGAATGACGGTGGTCACCGCGCTCAGGTCCAGCTCTGGATTGAGTAAGAGCGGATCGTAGGCGATGTCCAGAATCGAATAGGTTGGCACCAGACGATCCAGACTGATCCGCCCCCGCTGAAAGTCGAACTCGTTGTTGAGCACGAAAACCTTGCCTTCGACAATCATCATTTCGCCCTGAAACAGGGGCTTGTAAAAGGTACCGTAAACCCGGGTGCTACCCTCCATCTCCACATCTGTGAGTTCGTTTTCGATGTGCATGGCGCTAATATCCACGTCGATATCCAGCTCCATGCCCTGAAGGAATTCGTCCTGCACCGCCGGCGGCGGCGGCGGCACCGGCGGTGCATTCAGGTCGATCAGCGGCAGATCCACCTTTGCCTGCTCCAACTGCAGCCGGCCGGCCAGCAGAGTACCGGAGGCGATGCTGTGCATGTCGAGCTCTATATCCAGACGCGGCACGTCGAAGATATCGTCGTAGTTGTAGGGTAAATCACTGGCTTCCAGGTGCACTTCGTAGACCAGCTGGTCCAGCGCCTCCAGCGCCATAAAACCGGTAATTTCGATGCGTCCTTTGCCTTTCCGTGAGCCGCCGACAAAATCCTTGAATTCGCCCCGGCGACCGGAAAACTCCAGGCGGCCCGATGGAAAGATGTAACCGGGTTTGACGTCGATCAGAGAAAGCTCCAGATCTTCGATATCCACTTGCCCCCGGACATCGAGGGTCTCGTCGAATCCGCGCAGCTCCAAATCCAGGCCGAGGGTGCCATCGATATTCTCCAGCTCCGGGAACTGGTCCAGCAGGATGAGCAAACTCAGCCCCTCGGACTGCGTCCGTAGAATGCCCTGATCCCAGAGAATTTCCCCCTCCCCCAGATCCCAGGGCAAACGGCCCCGCACCTGCAATTCATCGCCGATCAAAGTAGAACCGTCCAGTTCCAGAACACCCTCCTGAGGGCTGCCGCGGAAGCGCCCCTCCACTTCGCCCAAATCCTCCATCTCCAGGTCGAGCTGCACCTCCAGAGCGGGCACCGCCCGGGTGCCGCTAAGGCCAGCCTGCAGATTTAAGATACCTGCCGGCAAGGCCCCCGCTCCCAGATTTTCCAGGACCAGCAAATCCAGCTCCTGCAGATTCAGCTGCAGCAGGAAGAACCGCGCTGCCGCCACCTGTCCCCCCAGCTGTACCCTGCCGCCAGCGCGAAATGCATCGGTTTCCCGGTCGTAGATTTCCACCGCAAAATCCAGCTCGCTCAGATCCAGATGATCGTCCTCCAGCGCAATCCGACCGCCAGATGGCAGCGCCAGCCGCAGCCCCTGCTTTTCCACCTGGAGGCGCTCGAATAGTACGCTGCCCTGAATACCGCGCCACTGCAGCGAATCGGCCAGCACCTTCTCCAGAGGCGCCGCAAAATTCCCCTCCAGATCCAGGCGTCCGCGCACGGAATCGGCCAGCAGGTAGGAAAGCGGAGCCTGCAGATCCAGCTGCCGCGCCCTCACCTGCAATTTCAGATCCCCGGCCGCCGGATCAGACGCACCCGTCAGCAAGGCTGCGGAGGGCAGGGACAACGCTACGACCAGTTCCGGGTCCGCCTCTCGGTTCTGCTCCAGTACGGCTTTGAGGGATAGACTATCGCTCGACTGCAGGGAAATCGACAAATCCCCCAGGGCGCGATCGTCCAGAGAAACTTGCTCTAAATCCACGCGGCTGTGCAAAACCGGATGGTCCAAAGTGCCCCCAACTTCCAGTTGCGCCCGGCCCCGACCCCGCAGCTGGGGCGCCAGTTGCTGCAATTCCATGGCCGCCATCTCGACGACCACGGCAACACTGTCGGAGTGCACCTGCCCCACTGCTTCCAGCCGGCCCAGTGGGGTGTCCAGGACAAAGGGCTGCACAGTAGTCTGCTGCTGGCTGTAGGACAACTGCACCGGGCCGGCGGCCCGCAATGCCCAGGCGCCCTGATCCCATTGCAGTTGCCGCAGTGCCACCTGCGCCTCCAGCGCCTCGGGACGCTCCAGGTGTCCCGCCCAGTTGATGGTGCCGGAGAGCAGCACCCGAGCTACCGAATCGAGCCCAGCATCGGTAGCAGAAATGTGGTGAAACAGCGCCTCGTCCAGCTGTGCCTGGCCGGCAAAGCGAGTAAGGCTGTCCAGCGTTGCATCCACGGCAAATCCCCGACTCTCCAGGCGACAGTTGAGGCGCTGTGCTTCATAGCCCAGCTGGACCTGCAAAGGACCGGTGTGCCAATTCTGGTAGGCGGCGCCCAAAAGCTCGAACTGCCCCGAGAGTTGCGCCCCGGATACATCCAGTGCCCCGCCACCCTGCACCTGCCCCCGCAAGCTGCCCTGCAGATCCGGGTCCAGGCGGCTCAGCGCCAGCGGCGTCACTACGCTCACGAGGGAATCGATCTCCCCCTTCTCCAGATCCAGAAAAAGACGCAGCAGAGCCTGGTCTTCTTCGAGCGCCAGCACCGCCTCCAGGAAGCGCTGGCGCCGCAGCTTCAGATCCAGCATCAAGGTGCCGAATCCGCCCTTTTCCAAAGGCAGGTGTGCAGTCTCCAGGCTCAACTCTACAGCTTCGGGCTCAACCCGGCCGCTCAGCTGCACCGGTTCCAGTTGCAGTCCAGTGACCAGAGCCGCTTCCAGCACGCCTTCCAGTGCCAGCTCGTACGCACTGTGGGGATCAAAGTGACCCGCGGCCTGCAGGTGACCCAGTTGCGAACGCAATTCCACCCGCAGACTTTGATCGGGACGCAACGCCGCACTCAGGGCAAAATCGAAGGGGCCACCGGGCAACAGGTCCAGCTGTCGTAACTCCATTTCCAGATCGGCGCTGTAGCGCTGACTGCCGGGAAGCAACCAGGCCCGGCAACTACCCTGCGCCAGCCCCTCGGTATCGCTGCCCGGCAATTGCGCCATATCCACCCCCTCCATCTCCAGTTCGACGGCGAGGCTATCGAGATCCGGCAGATAGGCAACGCGTCCCTGCAAGCGCCCTCCCAGCAAACCCAGTGATAGAGGCTCCACCACGATCCGCCCGGGTGCCAGCTCGGCGCGACCCCGCAGGCTCAAATCACCCCAGTCCAGCTGGCCATTGCCTTCGACCGCGACCTCCAGCGCCAGTGGCTGCAAGCCGCCCCGGGCCTGCAGATCTAGCTGCGCTTGCAAACTATCCTCAAGGACGTGAAAGCGGGAGCGCGCAGTGAGCAGCAGCGGCAAACTCTCGACCAGCGCCAGACGACCATCGAGCTGCAGCTCGGCTTCGAGGCTGTCGACCCGACCGGAAAGACGGCATTCACTCAGGGATAAGAGCCGTGGAGTCAGCGTTAGACGAGCATGCAGACGGCCCCGGCCCCGCTCCTGGCTCTGATTGTGCAGAATCCAGCGCGGCAGGGATACGGACAGCTGACCCAGAGTATCGTCCACGACCTCGTAGGACACATCCAGGTCTTCTGCAATAATCTCCAACCCGTCCGGCTGGCCGTAGAGCACGCGTCCCTGGACGAGGTGCAAAGCGGGAAAATAATCCACCGGCAATGCCTCTACCGGGCCGGACGCCGCACTATCGGGAGCCGTACTTCCCACCTGCAAGTACACCGTGGGCCGCACCACTTCCAACGCGTAGGACAGCAGATCCAGCTCCAGACTCTCGACTGCTACCTCGACGCCCAGGTCCGCGCTGCCGGCACGCACCTGGTGAAAGGCCGCCGCGCCCAGAAGCCGGCCCCCAGTGCGACCGATCTCGAGCTGCCAGCCATAGGATGAGGCCAGACGGACACCGAGTCCGCCCATTAGCCAGGGCCCCACCGGCGTGACTATAAACAATCCCAGCAGCACCAGAAAAAGGCCCGGGACTGCATATCGCATGCGACGGAAAGCCATGCTCTACCTAGTTTTTTACCTTCTGAAAACCTTTGGCTGTATAAAATTCACTAGGGTGAAGGAAGGCCCGTGATAATGAATTGACGGTGCGGGTCAGCTGGAAAATTTGTTTTTCCTCTTTGCCCGCACGGCGAACGTAGACCTTGAGGACCGACTGCATGGGGAAGCCTTCCAGAACTTCTATCTTATCGCCCAGAGCCTCGAAATCTTCTACCCTGCCCCTGAGCTGTTCCAGGCTGCCGGAGATGAGGGATGGGTATGAGGTCTGGCGGGCCTGCTGGGCCTGGAATCCACGAATTTCTTTATAGCCGGGAAAGTCGCGGGCGACCCAGGCCTGATAGAGGTAGCGATTTGTTTTTTTCAGCTTTTTAGTAGTGGGATCGTAGTAGTGGGATCTCATATCGGCAGCCACGCGCTGACACAGGATGCCCTCAATACGCGTGGTATCGGACATCTCTTTGACCCTGAATTGTATTTCGGGTCCCCCCGCATCCCCGCGGACATCTTTGCCCGTGGCCACGGGCTTGGCCGCCGGCAGCTCGTCCTCCACAAAGGTCCGCGACACGTGATCGATCTTGTAGACGCTGCCCTCGCCCAGCCGCAAGATGGTACTGCTTTCGAGGGATTGCCCCTGTTTTTCCAGCACCTGAGCCGTTTTTTTGTCGGCCTCTATCGTGCTGCGGACCTTCTGGTTTCTACCTTTGATGTAAACGCGATTGACCGTCTTCTTCTGACTCCCCTTTTGACCTTTGGCTATGCTCGTTACTTCTTCAACGTAGGAGACATCGCCCAGGCTAGCGGATCCCCAGCTTGCCAACAGACCTAGTGCCAACAGCAGTACCTTCATGATTTATTCCTCGCATCTGAAAAAGATTCGCTGGCATAGCGCCATACTTTGAGATTGTTCGACCAGTAGTGCCGCGGCAATCCGGCCTTGATTTTGAGGTGGTGAAAAAACGTCGCCGCATCCGGTAGCGAGGCCCACACTGAAGGCAACAGGATGGCCCTGTGCCGCGCCCCCTCCACCTCCAGACAAAGTCCGTCTTCCCCCGGCTGCAACTGCGCCAGCAAGTCCGCTTCGGAGCTAAAACGCAGCTCCTCGAAGGGGCCCAGAATCGAGACGTGGATGCTCAATCCCGCCAGTTCCGCCCTGTCCAAGGGGGAAAAACGCGGATCCCGAAAAGCGGCACCGTGCGCGTTGTGCGCCGCATCCGCCACC
>MDTE01016701.1_pt1 | contig 11647 bp, 9 predicted proteins | sample 811231 | NCBI WGS metagenome assembly MDTE01 (sample SAMN05326651, study PRJNA326480) | marine metagenome | isolation source: seawater | place: Indian Ocean: Red Sea | collected 2010
ATATGTTCTCATCATTAAATATTATGCTGCTATTATTTTTAATATTTTCTTTGTTATCAATAATGTCATTATCTTCAGTGTGATATGAAAAATTAGTTATAAAATTATTAACACCATACTCTAAATCAAATTGCTCTAAATTTGAATACTCTAGATCTCTATCGTATGAAAAGAAATATCCTAATTTTAAATTATCATTAATATTAAAATTTGCATTTCCAAAAATATCAGATCTAGTTTTATTTAATTTAGATTTAGCGGGAAGTTTAACATTCTCCTTTGGTTTAATCACATTACCAAGTTTGAAATCGAAAATATCATTACCTTTGTAATCAGATCTTTTGTATTCTAAACCTGCACTTAATGCAGCGCCTCCTTCAACTTGATGGGATGTTCCAATTCTATTTAAATTGAATGCATTATCAAAACTAAGCAATATATCTTTAGAGGAAATATCATTATTACCGTTGGGACTATATCTAAAAGATAATATTGGTCTCAAATAATTAATATATCGATCTAATCGTTTTTGCATAGGCAGACTTGTGTCTAATTTTATAGTTCCATACAAATCATAATTAGAATTTTCATCAAAATTTAATGAATTATTTGAATAAGTATTTGAATTTTTTAGTAATAAATCATAATCGGAAACTAAACCATTATCTGCAATATATTGGTTTGATGAGAAAATAAAGTCATTGGTAATAATTGCTTCAACAATGTTTGTATCGTAGTTCTTATTATATCCATATGAATTAAAGTTAAATTTACCTTTATAGTCTTCAGGTATTTTGATATTTTTTGAAAAATTGAAATCAGGAAAAACATATTGATATCTATCGTGATAATTTCTTGATAAATCCTCAAAAACTTTGAATGAAGTTGATAAATTTGCATCTTCGAAATTCCAATTTATATCTAAATTTGACATAAGAAGATTATCATCATTTATTAGAGGAGAAGTTCCAATTAATTTATGATTTTTTAAATAATTGTCACCTTCAACGCTTTGCAAATTTAATTCAAAATCTATATTTTTGTTATAATCACCTATTTGATTATAAAAAAAATGACCTTTAGTTCCCGCTTCACCGAATAAAAAACTGAAATCATTAAGAATTTTTGAGTTTTTTAACGCTTGTCTATACTCACTTTGTAATAAAAAACTTTTATCTGCATATATTCGAGGATTAAAAGTTAGGTCTCTGTCGTCACTCAATATTTTAAAGTATGGTATATTTATAGATGTACCAAGAGTTTCAGAAGTAGAATATGTCGGAGTTAAAAAACCTGATTTTCTTTTTATAGTTGGATCTGGGTGATTAAAATATGGAAGAAAAAAAATTTTATAATCAAATAATTTTAACCATGTATCTTTATATTCAAAAATTTTCTTATTTTTATCATGATTAAATTCATTCGTATTCAGTTCCCATCCTCTACATTTTTTATCTTTTATATCACAAGTACTAAACACTGCTTTGTAAACTTTTAATTCATCTAAATTAGAATAAGAGCTTCTTCCTTTAAGTATAGGGTCATTTTTTTCATTACCAAAGTATGATTTTTCAAACTCGACTTTTAATTCTTTTCCAGCTATTTCATTATTTTTTAGATCAATAACTAAATCCTCAAAAATATACTTATTGTTATTTTTATCTAAAATAATTGATTTTTTTGATTTAATAATTTCTTTATTTATTTCAAAATTAAATCCTTTTTTAAGTATATAAATATTATTATTATTGTCCTCTATTAATGTTTCTTTTTCACCATAAATTTCATTTAGCTTTCTATTAAAAAAAATATTTTCTGAAGAAATATCATAAATATTTTCTATATTTATTTTTGTTTTACCATCACTAAATATTAAATTTTTTGTTCTATTATAATTAATATTATCACCTTTAATTATAACTTTATTTTCTTTATCTTCGAATAAAACATCGATATTAAAATTTAATATTTCACTTTTTTTATCATATTTTGCTTTTTTGGATTCAATATAAATTTTCTTAGATGGAATATTAATTTTTGCATTATCAGCTAAAATAACATTCCCATTTTCAACAACATTCATATTGCTAGAATCTATTCGTATTTCGTCAGAGAATGCATAATTTATTAATATCGATAGTATAAATGTTGCTATAATAAATTTTTTAATTTTCATTAATTAATTCTCGTTAACTCTTATTAGTCCAATATTGCAGACTAAAAATAAAATTATTAATGGTGCCCATACTGACAGGTAAATTGGTAAAACACCGCTGTTACCAAGTATGCCAGAAAAATAATTTAAATAATAAACTATTACTGATACAAAAACCCCAAAAATAATAATAAAGAATCTTGATTTAAAATTTTTTAATTTATTTATTATAACAAAACCCAGTACTGTCATTAAAATATAAAAGAAAGGCATACTATAAATTTTATTTAAATGAATTTTAATATCAATATTTGAATATCCAATTTTTAAATAGCTGCTAGATAGATTGTGTAATTCATATATATTTAGGGCATTTAAATTTGAAAACAAATTTGATATTATTTCACCATCAAATGAAGAATTATGAACTAGACTTTTGTAATCTTCCTTTTTTCCATCTTTATCAATTAAAGATACATTTTCTAAATACCAATTTTTTGATACGATATTTGCCTTTTCTGCTGTTATCGTATTTTTACTATTATAATATTTATCTATTTCTGTAATTGTTAGCTCTTTTAGAATATTTTTATCAAATCCTTCAGCGTGAATAAAAAAAATGTTATCTTCAATTTCCTCTTTAATCCATAGTCCATCGTCTTTGACTACAGCTAAATATTCGTTTGTATTTGAAAATCTATTTTTAATATCTAAATACTTGCTCTTTAAGCTTGAAGAAAAAGAGTAATAGAAAAGCAATATAAATAAACCTAGGAAAATTGATGTTATGATTAGTAAAAAAATTACTCTGATTTTACTAATTCCATTAGAATTCAATATATCTAGTTCATTTCTATCATTTAATTTTAAGTAAAATACTTTGACTGTTATCAGAAATATAAACGGAAACATTTCAAAAATAAGTGAAGGTGCATTCAAAAAAGATAAATATATTGCATAGAATAAATCAACACTATATTTTTCAGAGAATCTTACTTCTTCAAAAAAGTTAATAATAATTACCAGACAAAAAAATACAAAACAAATAATTGCAAATTGTTTTAAAAAAATTGATGTTAGATAAGATTGATATTTTTTTAATATCATAAATATGTAATTTTAAATTTTGATTTTAATAATAATAAAATATAAAAAAATACGATAAAAATTATTGGTAAAAATAAAAAAATTACTTCTATAACATTCGATAGAGATATAAATTTATAACTAAGTTCTGAAAATAAAATCACAACAAATCCTGTTATAAATAAAAAAAATCTGAAGTAACTATCTAAAAAAGATGATTTGGGTTTTAAAATTATCAAGGAACTAATTAATGATAAAATAACAATGTAAATAGGATTAATAAATCTTTTAAAAATTTCTTCATAAATATCTTTAACTAAAAAAGAATTTTCTTTACCACACCTTATTTTATTGTCTTTTCTATTTTCTAAAAATTTTTTTAAACATTGAAAAAGAAAAGAACTATTTGTTTCATTTAATTTATTTGATTTCCTAGTTTTTGAGTTTAATTCAGAAAGTTCATAAATAGTCTCTTTAAATTTTAAGTTAATACTTCCTTTTTCATCTATGTTAGTAATATTTCCATCAAATAATTTAAAAACAAAACTATTTAAATTTTCATCTTTTATTAACTTTCCTTCACTAGCAATTATAATTTTACTTTCATCATTATTAATTTTTTCTTTAATATATATTCCATTTAAAAGACCATCCTTTTTATTTTCTTCAACAAAAATAGTTAAATTTTTCATAATATTTGAAAACCTTTTTTCTTTTATTAACTTAGGAAAAAATTCAATTGAAGAATTTTTTAAATATTGCTGTTTTAAATCTTGAGTATAAGGAACAAAAATTAATGTAAGAAACATTTGTATAAATACAAAAATAAGAGACAACTTTGCTATAAAATTTATAAACGAAATTTTTTTTATACCATTTGTCCAAAAAACTAGAATTTCATTATTTTCTTCGTATCTTATAAGAACAACAAATAAAGTGAGGAAATATGTAAATATTAAAAGTTTACTAAATATTTTTGGTAAATTTAAAATAGTATAAAAAAAATATACTTTTAAACCGTGGCCTTGCTCTGAAACTATATCTAGAAGATTAACACCTTGAACAACCCACACAATAGAGGTAATTGCCAAAGAAGATAGCAAAAAAAATGAAAAAATATCTGTTGATAATTTACGATATATTAATTTATTCATTGAAATTACTAATTTTATAAATATACAACATTATCTAATAAAAATTTCAAAAAAATGAAGCTAAATTTAAATTTTGTAAATAAATTACCCAAACTATCCAAAGATAATGAAATTATTCTATTAAAAGACAAAATTTCAAAAAATAAAGCAATTAAATCATTAAAGAATTCATTGTTTAAAAATCAATTGTTCTTAGAGAAAAAATTCCTTGTTCAGAACATAAATAATAAGTCTTATATTTTTGTGAACTGCAATAAATCTAAAACTTCATTGGACTATGAGAAACTTGGTTCCAGCTTATACGTTTTTTTAAAAAATAATAAAATAGATAAATCTTTTTTTGAAGCAAATGCATCTAATATTACAAATGTGCAACTAGAAAAATTATTACATGGCGCGCAGCTTAAATCATATGAATTTAATTTTTATAAAACCAATAAATCAAAAAATGAAAAAACTGATTTATATATAGTTGGAACTAAATTTAAAAAAACAAACCTTTTGAGAAATAAGTTAAATTCACTTCTACAAGGTGTTTTTCTTACAAGAGATTTAGTTTCTGAACCTGGAAATATTCTTCATCCGGATGAATACGCAAAACGTATTACTAAGTTAAGAAAATTTGGTTTAAAAGTTACAGTATATGATCAAAAAAAATTAAAAAAATTAGGCATGAATGCTTTATTGGGAGTTGGGCAGGGAAGTATTAGAGGTTCATATTTAGTTACAATAGAATGGAATGGAACAAAAAATAAATCAAAACCTTTAGCATTTGTTGGAAAGGGTGTTTGTTTTGACACTGGTGGTTATTCATTAAAACCAGCCAAATTTATGGAAGATATGACATATGACATGGCAGGATCAGCAACTGTAGTTGGTTTAATGAAAACGCTTGCAATGAGAAAGTCAAAAATAAATGTAGTTGGAGTAGTGGGCTTAGTAGAAAATATGGTTAGTGGAAATGCTCAAAGACCTGGAGATATAGTAAAATCTTATAGTGGAAAAACTATTGAAGTTTTAAACACTGATGCTGAAGGTAGATTAGTTTTAGCTGATGCTTTAACATTTACTGAAAAAAAATTTAAACCACAATTCATAGTTGATCTAGCTACTTTAACAGGTGCAATAATTGTTTCTCTTGGTTCAGAATATGCTGGTCTATTTTCAAATAACGATAAGTTATGCAGACAATTAATAGATGCTGGAGAAAGTGTAGAGGAAAAATTATGGAGAATGCCTTTAAACGATAATTTTGACAAATTAATAAATTCTAAAAATGCGGATATGCAAAACATAAATTATGTAGGTGGGGCTGGCTCGACAACTGCAGCGCAATTTTTACAAAGATTTATAATTAATAAAACTCCATGGGCACACTTAGATATTGCAGGCATGGCATTTTCAAAGTATGGAGGTGCACTAAATTCAGGAGGAGCAACTGGTTATGGAGTTCGATTATTAAATAAATTAATTGAGGATTATTATGAGTAATATTGAACAAACTTTATCAATTATAAAACCAGATGCAGTGGAAAGAAATCTTCAAGATCAAATTAAAAAAGAATTTATAAGTAAAGGATTTGAAATAATTAAAGAAAAAAAGATTCATATAAGTAAAGAAGAAGCTGAAAGATTTTATAAAATACATGAATCGAAACCGTTTTACAGCGATTTATGTACCTATTTATCATCTGGACCAATTATTGTTATGACACTACAGAGAGAAAATGCTGTTATGGAAAACAGAAAGTTTATGGGAGCAACCAACCCATCAGATGCAGATGAGGGAACATTAAGGAAAAAATACGGTATTTCTATAGATAAAAACTCTGTCCACGGCTCTGACAGCATTGAAAATGCAAAAATTGAGTTAGATTTCTTTTTTAATAACTAGTTAAGAGTTCATTTATCGCTTTTGGATAGATTTTATGTTCAATTTTTAAAACTTTTTTTTCTAAAGTTTTTTCAGTATCTGATTTTAAAATCTTTACTTTTTTTTGTAATATAATTTGACCAGAGTCTAGTTTTTCATCAACAATGTGCACTGTAGCTCCAGAATATTTATCTTTATTTTTGATTGCTTTAAAGTGTGTATTTAAACCTTTATATTTTGGCAAAAGAGATGGATGAATATTAAGTATAATTTTAGAAAATTTTTTAATGAAATTGCTTGAGAGTATTTTCATAAACCCAGCTAAACAGATTAAATCAACTCTATAGCTTTTCAATAATTTTAATGAGTGATTTTCAAAACTTCTTTTATTTAAATAATTTATAAAAACCGTTTTTATTTTAGATTTCTTTGCATATTCCAATCCTTTTGCTTGTGGGTTATTCGAAATTACCAAAACAATGTTAATTAAAGATCTCCTAGTTTTTGAATATTTTATTAATGATTTAAGGTTACTACCTCTTCCACTAATAAAAACTGCAGTATTTTTTTTACCAGGATATTCTTCCATTAAACTTTACTTTTTTTGAATTTTTAATAATTTTTCCAATAACGTACGGCTTATATTTTTGTGGAAAAAATTTAATAATCTTATTGTATTGATTGGGTTTTATTATTAGACAAAAGCCAACACCACAATTAAAAGTTTTTAACATTTCTTTTTCATTTATACCCTCTTTTTTAAGCCATCTAAAAATATTTAGTATTTTTATTTTTTCTAAATTAATTTCTGCACATAGTTTATTTGGAATTATTCTTTTTATATTATCTTCTAATCCGCCTCCAGTTATGTTTGCACATGCATTTAAGTAATTGCGATTAATTAATTCCAAAATGTGCATTACATAAATTTTTGTCGGTACTAGCAATTCTTTTTTTAAAAAAGAATTTTTTTTTAAATTAATTTTATTTTTTTTTATAATGTGTCTTACTAAAGAGAAACCATTAGAATGAAGTCCACTAGAAGGTACAGCTACGACTAAATCTTTCTCTTTTATTTTATTTATTAATATTTTATCTTTTTCTACTAAACCTAACGAAAAGCCAGCAATATCAAATTTACCTTTTGAATATGTCCCAGGCATTTCAGCGGTTTCACCACCAACCAATTCACAATCAGCTAATTTACAACCTTTAATTATACCTTTAATTATATTTTTTAATTTTATTAAATCTATTCTTTCAACCGAAATATAGTCCAAAAATAGTAATGGCTTTGCCCCTTGAACAATAAGATCATTTACACACATAGCCACAAGATCAATGCCAATTGTATTAAATTTATTTAACTGATTTGCTATTTCAATTTTTGTACCTACGCCATCTGTACTTGTTACAAGGTATGGATCTTTCAATTTACCAGGCAATTTTGTTATTGCACCAAATCCTCCGATATTCTTAAAATTAACACTTTTTTTTGATTTTTTTGTACTTGCAGATATAAATTTAATAAAATTATCTGCTTTTTTTATGCTAACGCCACTTTTTTCATATGTTAAATTCTTAGATCTCATATTTGAATTATGTTCTTAATCAAAAACAATATTATTAGTTCTTTATACTTTTTTTTTTACTTTTGATTTTAACTTTTATCAAGTTTTCCACAGTTGAGGTACTAGCAGATAATTACACGGTCAAGAATATTAATATTAAAGAACAATACAATATTAGTTTCAACAAAGAAGAAGTTATTAATAAAGGTTTCGAAAAAGCATTTAAAACATTAATTTTTAAAATTGTAGAAAGTAAGGATAAAAATTTATTTAAAAATGTATCAATTAACAAAATAAGCTCACTCATCGATAATTTCTCAATTACAAATGAAAAATTTGTTAATGATAATTATGAGGTCGATTTTGAGGTTAAATTTGATAAAGAGAAACTATTATCATTTATAAGAAGTAAAAATGTCATTTCTTCTGTACCACAGAAAACAGATGTGCTTTTTATACCAATTTTAATTGATACACAGATTAATGAAATTAAGTATTTTAATCAAAATTATTTTTACAATAACTGGAACAATATAAATGAAAATTATTTTTTATTAAATTATAACTTACTTGATGAAAATATTGAAAATTTCCGTCTATTTCAAAAAATAAAAAATAATATAGAGAATAATGATCTATCTGAAATTACAAAAAAATACAAATTTGAAAATATATTTGTAGTAGTATTTTATAAAAATAAAAATAATTTTAAAATTTTTTCAAAAATTAGTTTTTCAAGTTTAAATTTTAATTTCAATCTAAATCAAAATATAATAAATAATACAGATACCGAGTCCTTAAATAAAATTATTTCAAATTTAAAAAATTTATACGAAGATAAATGGAAGATAATTAACAAAATCAATACAGAGATTACAATACCTATAAAAATCACTGTAAAAAATAATAATTTTGAAATAACTGAAAAATTAGAAAATATATTAAATCAATCAGATTTTGTATATGAGTATGAAATAGAAAAGATTAATAGCGAAATAATTACATATAAAATAATTTATAATAGTAACCCAAATAAATTTTTAAATACTTTAAAAGTAAATGGTATAAATATAAATTCATCCAACAATATTTGGAGAATAAAATGAGAGATTTGGATCAAAAACTTCTAGACTTCGGTATAAGTGAAAGTTTTGATGAAAATGATTATTATGTGTCTAAGAGCAATTATTATGCAAAAAATATTATTGAAAGCTGGCCCAAATGGGAAAAAAAAATTGTCAATCTGGTGGGTGAAAAATATTCTGGCAAAACACACTTATCCTCAATATTTAAAATAAAAAGCAATGCATTATATTTAAACAGCAAGCACATTAATGATCAAACTTTAAAAAAAATGAAACTATCAAATAATATAATAATAGAAAATTTAGAGGAAGATTTTGATGAAAAGCTATTATATTCTATATTCAATCTTGTAGAGCAAGATAATAAATATTTATTAATTTCATCAAATAATCCAATAGATACAATTAAATTCACACTCCCCGATCTAGTTTCCAGATTGAAGAACTGTATAATTGCAAAAATTGAAAAGCCAGATGATGAATTGATATATGCAATAATTTTAAAAAGTTTTTCTGACCGTCAAATTAAATTAGATAACAAAATTATAGATTATATTATTAAAAGAATTGCGAGATCGTATAGTAAAATGCATGAATTTATATATAAAATTGATGAATTGAGTTTAAAGAAAAAAAAATCTATTAACTTTAAAATAATAAAAGAGATTATAAGTTGAGTAAATACAGAACACATAATTGCGGGGAACTTAGCTTAAAGAATAAAGATAAAATAGTTAAGCTATCAGGTTGGATAAACAAAAAAAGAGACCATGGTAATCTTTTATTTTTAGATTTAAGGGATCATTACGGCCTTACTCAATGTGTAATTGATGAAGGTAAATCAATTTTTAAAGATATAGAAAAACTTCCCTTGGAAACTGTCATACAAATAGAAGGTAAAGTTTTAGAAAGAGAACAAGCCACAGTAAATGAAAATTTAAATACTGGAAAAATAGAAGTAGGAATTCAAAAATATAAAATACTTGCTTACACTAAAGAGTTACCTTTACCTATATTTTCAGATCAGGAGTATGCTGAAGAAATAAGACTAAAGTATCGATTTTTAGATTTAAGGAGAAAAAAAATTCACAATAATATTGTTTTAAGATCTAAGATTATTTCATTTATTAGATCCGAAATGCAGAAATACGGTTTCCTAGAATATCAAACTCCTATATTAACATCATCCAGTCCAGAAGGTGCGAGAGACTTTTTAGTTCCAAGTAGATTAAATCCTGGTAAATTTTATGCACTGCCTCAAGCGCCACAACAATTTAAACAACTAATAATGGTGTCTGGTTTTGATAAATATTTTCAAATAGCCCCATGTTTTAGAGATGAAGATGCAAGAGCTGATAGAAGTCCTGGAGAATTTTATCAACTAGACTTAGAAATGTCTTTTGTAGAGCAAGAGGATGTATTTAAGATAGTAGAGGAATTATTTGTAAATTTATTTAAAAAATTTTCCTCAAAAAATCTACTTCATGAAAAATTTCCAAGAATACCTTTTGATGAAGCAATGTTAAAATACGGCTCTGATAAACCAGATTTGAGAAATCCTTTAATAATATCGGATATCACTGAAATATTTAGAAGAGACGATGTCAATTTCGAGATATTTAAAAAATTAGTAGGTACAGGCTCAATAGTAAGAGGCATTGTAACAAAAAATACATCTGAAAAACCAAGAAGTTTTTTTGATGGAATAGATAAATGGGCTAAAGATGAAGGATCTTCAGGTCTAGCATATTTTTCTATTGAAAATTCGGATAAGTTAAGCGCTAAAGGACCAGTAGGAAAATTTTTTTCTGAAGAATGCATAAAAGAAATAATGAAATTAATGAATGCCGAGGTAGGTGATACAATTTTTATGTCTTGTGGGAAAAGAACTGATGTTGAGAAATTATTAAGCAATGCAAGAAACAAGATAGCAAATGATCTTAAGTTAATTGATGAGAGTGTTTTTTCATTTTGTTGGGTGGTTGATTATCCAATGTTTGAAATTGATGAGAATACAAAAAAAATTGAGTTTAGTCATAACCCTTTTTCAATGCCACAAGGTAATATTGATAATTTAAATTTATCTGATCCATTAAAATTAAAAGCATATCAATATGATATTGTTTGCAATGGTATAGAATTGTCTTCAGGAGCGATAAGAAACCATAAACCTGATTTAATGTATAAATTATTTGAAATAGCTGGCTACTCTAAAGAGAAAGTGAATGAGAAATTTAGTGGCATGATTAATGCCTTAAGTTATGGAGCACCCCCTCATGGTGGTATTGCACCTGGGATAGATAGAATTGTAATGTTATTAGCAGATGAAAAAAATATTAGAGAAGTAACTATGTTTCCAATGAATCAAAATGCCCAAGATTTAATGATGAATGCACCATCTGAAGTAGACGAAAATCAACTCAAAGAACTTAATATTTCAAAAAGAAAAAAATAGTTACTTTTTTCCTTTAAGATTTATTCTTATATCTGATAAATCCACCAGTTTCTTTTTATAGTCGTTTCTAACAAACCCTTTACTTGTAATATCTTTTACAAGTTTGATTAGTTGATTTTGATCTTCACTTTCTTGACTTTCACTTGTGTCAGAATTGCCAGTTATAGATGGAGTATGCGCTAAATCTTCTCTATTTAAATAAGAAATTGCTAGCTCTCTAAAAATATAATCTAATATTGAGCTTGCACTCATTATTCTATCATTTCCA
>MDTE01080277.1_pt1 | contig 11647 bp, 6 predicted proteins | sample 811231 | NCBI WGS metagenome assembly MDTE01 (sample SAMN05326651, study PRJNA326480) | marine metagenome | isolation source: seawater | place: Indian Ocean: Red Sea | collected 2010
ACGGACTGCAAACCATCCAGTTCCCTGGCCATTGGCAGGGCCAGATTTTCAAACAGCAGGATAGTGGCTGTGGCGGGAGCCTGTGCCAGGGCCAGCAGCCCTCCACAGGCCAAGAGACACACACGGGAAAATAGGCGTTGGTTCATTTATCCGTTCCTTTCGGGTGGCCAAAACACACGTCTGCTTCTGTCTGTGCTGTGTTAGACGAACTGGAATGGACTATCGTGTGTTTCCCATCGTCTTGACTGCGTGGGGCCATGGGGGCCTGGTTAGAGAACGCTGTCAGGGACTCTCAATTGGTACATCGAAGTGGTTTTCCAGTTCGTGGCAAGCCATCAACCATTCGCCGAAGGCATCCCAGGAGTCGAGGCCGTTATGCCAGGCGACACCTTGCAAGCCGCGGCCACCACGAGCCGCTGCATCGGCATCGATCCTGCCCTCGGCCAGCAGTGTGTCGTAGACCAGTTGCCATTGATGCCACGCGACGCTCCCCCATCTTCCCTGGGTGACGTTGTGTGTGAATTCAAAGTAAGCCGCGCCCCATTTTGTCGGCCAGTCGCCGGCTCGGCTACCAACTTCACCGCGGGCCAGAGGGCCGCTTGCGGTGCGCGATTTATCGCCGTACCAGCGCCCTTTTTGACTCACCAGATTGCCAGGGTCAGTGACTGCGAGAATACCACGCCCCTCTGCGTTGGCAGCCAGTTTGGTGTTGCGGGTATCGAGAACGCGGCGGGCCGCCGCGACTCGGGCCTGCAGATACTGATCTGTCGTGAATTTGGTTGGATTACAGTGGTATTTCAAGAGAGCCGCGTGTCCTCCCCGTTTGTGTTCGAGTAATGCCCGCCGGATTTGACTCATGTCGTTGCCGATCGAGGCGTGGCACATGTGGCGACCATAGTAGTTGCGATCTGCCGCGTAGATCTTGAGCCAACCTTGCTGGCTATTCAGACGGACGTTCTGCTTGACCTCTCGGCCGTTCTTGAGCACGGTGATGTCATGATTTTGAATGGGCAAGAAACGGCCGTACTTTTTTTTCGTCTCGTCGGATACTGCGTACCAGGCAAAGAGGTTGTAGCCGGTGACACCACCCCAGTTTGATCCGTCTGGAAGCCAGGCAGTAGGGAAGCCCGGGCGGTAGCAGTAGTGGTGTCCTGCCTGGGCTTGGTGTTCGTTCAGCGCCAGTAATAGTTGCCAATTTTCCGGCTTCAAGTCTTCTCGGCGCATGTGTTCGTGCCAGGCGTAGGCCTTGCGGAGTAGATTCATGCGGGCTTCATCGCCGGTCATCAGGTATTGCCAGATCAAGAGTGGACCAACGGCGCGGGTCAGCGCGTAGATTGTGGGGAGTTCGATTTCATACCGCCGTGCCCGCGCAGGCGTGGCGTCGTCATTGTACTGATCGGCCCAGCCGATGACCGGCTCGACTTCGCCCAGGTCGGCTTTCAAGATCCATGGCCAGAGTTTGCCAAGTTGAGCAATGTACTTTTGATCCTGCGTCAGATGGTACATCATGACCATGATTCGAAACGGCGCGTTGGTGGCCCGGTCATTGAATGAGATGCCGTGATAGACTCCGGTGTTTCCGGACTTGCTGCCGTTGAAAGACCATTGGTCTCCCCAGCCGCCGCCCGGCCGTTGCAAGGAGAGCAGCACATCGGCGCAGCGTTGCGCGGACGCAAAGTATTTCTGGTTACCACTGAGCTTATGCGCGTAGAGCATGATCCAGAATGGTTCCGTCGTGGAGCCATCCTGAATGCGGATGAAATTCTCGTTCTTTCCGGGCCAGGGCCAATGGCCGCGGGGCCACTGTGCTTTAAGAATCAGGTTCGCACAGGCTAATCCAGTGGCCAGGTATTCGGGTTCGCCAAAGATTTCGTAAGCCCGCAGGAACAGTACAGCGCCGGCCTTGATCTGATGCGTGTCCCTACCCGTGTAAGCTGTCGGGAGCTCCTGCGCCTGTCGGTCCAGCCATTGGCTGATTTCGCGACTGCAGCGCGCGACAAGTGGCCGATCGATCTTCTTCAAGAGCGCTGCGAGTTCGCGTTGCGCGGCCCGCCTCTGTTCGTCGGTCAGCTCGACATAGTGAACGGTGGTACCACCGAACAATCGCGTGCGTTCTTCCCGTGACAGCCCTTCATCTGTCAGTGCGCTGTAAGACAAATCACGGTACTGTCCAGTTTCGCGATCGACTGACAGCGGTTCCGCGGCGCCGGCAAGTCCGCTAGAAAACAATAACAGGAGCAGGAGTGTGGACAGGAGGAGCATCTGTATATTCCTTTGCTTGCCATTGTCGACGGCGGTACTGAGAGGATTATACTGCTCGGTTATGTGGACACGAATTTTTTTGAGTATCGTTGCTGTGTGGTTGTGGACTACGTCGTTGTCCGTGGCGGACGATGGTAGCGTGGTCCGCTACGGTTTTCCTCGTCCGCGGCGCAAGATCATTGCCTACGGCTGGGAGCTGGGCTTTCGTGAAGTGTCTGAACTCCGGCGCAGAGCGGAGGTCATGCAGCGACAGCCATTGGACGGGATTCTGTTCAGTCTGTTCTACCAGGGGAAGGCCCGAGACGAGGCGTTTATCCACTCGACGCGGCTGACGGATGAGGAAATGGCCCCGGTGGCAGAGCAACTCGCGGCCATACGTTGGACACGGTTTACCGACAATTTCCTGGTCGTCAAAGCGGGGGAACGGTTTCTCGACCAAGGAGAACCGAGTCGTTTGGACTGGTTCGATGACCGCCAATGGGATGCGATCTGCCACAATATTCGTGTGCTGACGCGTGTGGCTGTGGCGGCACGCTGTGTGGGGCTGGGCTTTGATCCCGAACCCTACCACGCTGCGGTCTGGAACTACGATCAGGCTGGCAGTCGCGCGCCGCAATTGCATCGGGACACCCGATCGTTCGGCGAATACGCCGCGATGGTGCGCCGTCGCGGCGCCCAGTACCTGCAGGCAATACAGAGTGAGATGCCAACGGTGCGGATTTTCAATCTCTATCAAGCGGTTCGCCTGCCGCCGAGCGAGCTGGCGGAGACGATCTACTCACTTTATCCGGCGTTCATCAACGGCATGCTCGACGTGGCCGGTCCCGAGGTGACTCTAATCGACGGAAATGAGTACGGTTTCAGCCTGCTGCAGCGCAGTGACTATACGGACGCCTATGTCAACGTGAAAGAACGCAAGCTGGCATTGATCGATCCCCAGAACCGGGATACGTACCGTCGTCAGGTGCAAGTTTCGGTGCCGATCTACCTCGATGACATTTTTGGCAGCTATGCGAATCGACGCTGGGTGGGAACTTATCTCTCACCTGAGGTAAAGCGGCGGCTTTTCGAACACAAACTGTTTCACGCGCTCGATGCGGTGGATGAATATGTGTGGGTTTATGGGGAACGTCCCGCTTGGTTCGGCGAACCGCGTTTGCCACGTTGGGCCGTGACATCTCTCCAGTCGATCAAGCAACAAGTTGACCAACTCAGGATCCAGGCACGCCCAGAGGATACAGACCTGATCGCGCGCGTGCGCGAGCGGATGGAAGTTCGCGACCGGGAAGTCGCTGGCTTGTCACCTGCCCAGCGCGCGACACCGCGCGTTTCCCGACCGCAGGCCACAATTCGCCGACGGTCCGTCACGATTCCGCCGCCCCAACTTGATGGCCGGTTTGACGATCGCGTCTGGCAGCAGGCTACAGCACTAGCGGAATTTCAGCCATTGATGTACCTCATCCGCGATCGCAGGATCGTCGACACGCTCTGCCGGGTGATGTGGGACGAACGGTTCTTGTATCTGGGCTTTGATTGTCGTGAACCGCGGATGGTTGAGCTGAAGGACGTGACGGAGTCTGAACGCCGGCGGAACCGCACGACAATCGTTTTGTCGCAATCGACGGCGGCGCAGCGTTTTGTACGAATTGATTTTTCATTTCAGGGGCAGGTTGGGCGTTTGACACGCGAGCTGGGTAAGGCTTGGGTTACTCAACCGGATCCCCCCATTGAGGAATGCCGTGTGGTACACCGGATCGATCCTGGTGGCTGGACTGCCGAGCTGCGCATTGCCTGGACGTTACTGGGGGGCATGCCGCAACCGGGTGACTCGCGACGGGCGACAGTGAGTCGCTTGCGCAGCCCCTGGACCGAGCATGACAGCTGGGCGCCGCAGATCGACCCCAACCTGATCGATGATGCACTCCTGGGAGTTTGGGATTTTCAGCCTTGACGGGTTGGCGTTTGCGTTTTGACGTCCGGCCGGTCCAGAGAGCGGCCGCAAGTCCGGTCAAACTGGCACCGTTACCGACGGCGCAACCGGTTCAATCAGCACATCAGGCAAGCTTCGTGGGGATCCCCCAGCCGTGACAGACACGCACCGTGGTGAATGCGGACGGGAAACAGACCGCCTTGCTACCATAAAATAAATGGTATTGGTCCGACCCACCGTCCCGATCGTCGATGTCTATGCGCCGTCAGACTCTCTTGCAGGCCGCCGGGCCACTGCTGATTGTCGTTCTGGGTATCGCAGCCTTTCTCTGGCTGAAATCGCTCGATCGCCAGCCGGCTACCTCGATGGATTCGACACCCCCCCCATTTGTTCAAACACTCCCATTGGGGCCACCTCGCGGACAGTTTGAGATCACGATTGGGGGGCGGGTGGTCCCCAGTCGTGAAGTGACGCTTTCGGCTGAGGTCAATGGGCGGATCATTGCACGTCCCGATACGCTCCGTGCCGGTCGGCACGTGACCCAGGGGACGTTACTAGTGCAATTGGATCCGGCCGATCACGAACTCGTGCTGCAAGAGATCACGAGCCAACTCGATGGGGTCGATCTTGAATTGAAACAATTGGATGTAGAAGCCCGTGGTCTGCGCGATCTGGCCCGGCTTGCGGAAGAGGATGTCAAGCTCGCGGCCCAAGAGCTCCAGCGTCTGACAGACCTGTTGCCGAGCCGATCCGCGACGCCGGCGGGGCGCGATCGCGCCGAGCGAGAATGGCTCGATGCCCGTATCGCGTTAGGGCAACTCCGTAATCAACAAGAGCTGCTTCCGGCCAGGCGAGCGCGGCTCGCGGCGCAGCGACAAGGACTGATTGCTCGACAAGAACGTGCTCGCAGAGATCTGGGTCGCACACGCATCGTAGCGCCGTTCAATGGGTTGTTAGCATTTGACAATGTTGAAGTGGGTGACTTTGTCCGTGCCGGCGACGTGTTGCTGAAGCTGGAGCGAGACGACGAAGTCGAGGTGGCGTGCCAGTTGCGCGCCGACCAATTGCGGTGGCTGCGGGATTCCCTGGACGCGGTACCCTCGACAGGACCGGAGGCTGTTGCGTTAGAGGTGCCCACCGTTCCGGTAACGATCAGCTATCGTGACAACCCTGGTCAGTGGACTGGTCGTTTGACACGTTTTCAGGGAGGAGGCGTCGATCCACAGACACGCACTATTGCCTGTCGCGTGTTGGTCCCGCGACAACGTCCGGACGCCGCGGCGAATCGCAGTATTTCCTTGATGCGTGGTATGTATGTGACCGTAACACTTCCGGTCCGTTTGCAGACTCCACTGATAGAAATTCCGACTGAGGCTGTACGGCCTGATGGACAGGTCTGGTCGGTCCGTGCAGATCGGCTGGTTGTCCATCGGATTCCGATTGCGCGGACTCTGCCGAATTCAATTCTGGTACGTGCGGAGTTGACGAGGCTGAAACCCGCTGACCGGGTTGTCATATCGCCCTTGGCGATCGCCTATGACGGTATGGCGGTCCAGGCTACACCTGTTTCCACAGCGGTCGATACCGGGGAGGCAGTTGCGCCATGAGAGCCGTTGTGACCTGGGCGATCCGCAATGCTCCGTCGATGAATACGTTGATGATTGCCGCCCTGGCAATTGGAGTCGCCTCGTTGATGATGCTCCAGCGTGAGCGGTATCCGGAGCACCGGGCAGACGAAGTTGTCGTCCAGGTCCTCTATCCGGGGGCTAGCCCAACCGAGACGGAGGAGGGGATTTGCCTCAAGGTTGAAGAGGCGATTCGGTCGATTGTCGGTATCAAGAAAATCACTTCACAGGCAACCGAAGGACGCGGCCTGGTTACCGCCGAACTTGAATCGAGCGTTGATAGTGCACAGCGCGTCGTGAACGAGGTACGGGCGGCGATCGATGCGATTCCGAGCTTTCCCGTTAACTCCGAGCGACCGGAGGTGCGACTTAAGGTCCAGTATTACTCGGTAATCTCCGTAGGCGTTCTGGCACCACCCACGCTCGATCCGGCCAGTGACCCGGTGGTGGAGCGACAATTCCGTGATCTGGCTGAAACCATTCACGATGAGCTCTTGCAACTACCGGAAGTGTCCCACGTAGAGTTGTGGCAGGCCAAGCCCTACCAGATCGATGTGGAAGTGTCTGAAGCGACACTGCGTGCATACCAATTGACGCATCGCGAGGTGGCTGAGGCACTACGCAAGGGAAACCTCGATCTGCCTGGCGGGCAGATCAAGTCTGTTGGTGATGAGGTCTTGATTCGGACAGCCAACAAGCAGGTCACCGGTCGCAGGATTGCAGAAATTCCTGTCCGTACCGGTCCCAATGGAGCGGTGGTTACCATTGGCGACATCGCCAATGTACGAGACGGATTTGCGGACCTGGATCTGGTGGCTGCATTAGATGAGCGACCGGTGATGTCGATCAAGGTGCGCAGGACGGCAGACGAGGATATGTTGACGATCCGCGAGCAGGTAGCCGACTACGCGGCCACCCGTCCAATGCCCCCCGGTTACGAGCTGAAGATCTGGGATGACTACAGCAAGCAGGCCCGGGATCGCCTGGACCTGCTATCCAAGAATGGTTTTTACGGTTTGCTACTGGTTTTTGCCGTACTGGGCCTATTTCTGGATCCCAGGTTGGCGTTTTGGGTGGCACTCGGTATTCCCGTTTCGGTATTTGCCACCTGCGCATTGATGTTGGCCGTGGGAGCGACGTTGAATATGTCGTCGATGTTTGCCTTTGTGATGGCACTAGGAATCATTGTCGACGACGCCATTGTGATTGCCGAGAATGTTTACGCGCATCGCTTGCGGGGCAGTGCGCCGTTGGAAGCCGCCATTGCGGGTACTGCTGAAGTTGCGCCTGCAGTGACCAGTAGTGTTCTGACGAGTGTGATCGCTTTCGCGCCGATGGCCTTTGTTGGTGGGGAGATGGGGCGGGTGGTTGCCGCGATGCCCCTGGGTCTGGTCTCAATGCTCTTGATCTCGCTGTTCCAGGGCCTGTTCATTCTGCCCTGTCACCTGGCCCACACACGATTGCCGGGTGCCGCCAGCGAAGTCCCCGGATTCCAGCAAGCGGTACAATGGGCTGTCGATCGATTCATCCAGCGGGTGTACGCACCTGCACTGCATTGGACACTCCAGCGACCGGCTGGCCTGTTGGCTGCTTCCGTCGCTTCTCTGCTCGTTACGTTAGGTCTTTACCAGAGTGGGGTGACGCCTTTCGTCTTTCAACAGGATCTCGATTGGGAGTTCGTTTACACCTTCATTGAATATCCCAAAGGCACTCCTACAGCAACAATTGATGCTGCCACCAGACGTTTAGAAGAGACGTTTCGCGAAATTGAAGAGGAAGAGTTGCGACCCTCCGCTGGCGGTCAGCATTCGTTCGTCAAGACACGGTTTCGGAGTGTCGGTTACGCCAACCAGTTAGACAATCTGCGCGGAGAGATCTACATCGAATTTGAGCGCGGAAAGGGTTTCGTGGAAAAGTCGAGTCGCGAAGTCATCGCTAGATGGCGCGAGCGGGCCGGCGCGTTTCCCGGTGCGCAGCGCGTTGTTTTCTGGGGAATCAACAATGCCGCAGGAGGGCGTGCCATTGAACTGGATCTGTTGGGCAGCGATATCCAGGAACTGGAAACGGTCGCCGATAACCTCAAGCAGAAATTGGCCACCTATACCGGTGTGTACGATGTTCGTGATAGCCGTGGACCAGGGAAATGGGAGATCCAGTTACGACTGAAACCGGCAGCTGAGGGGCTCGGTATTCGCCTGGAAGAGTTGGCTCGCACCGTACGTGGTGCATTTTATGGCGTCGAGGCGATGCGTTTGCAGCGCGGCCGCCACGAAGTCAAACTGATGGTCCGTTATCCCAGAGAAGAGCGTCGTAGTCTGCAGCAACTTGAAGAGCTGCACATCCGAACTGCTGAGGGACGCGAGGTGCCGTTACAAGAGCTGGCGGCAGTCACCGTGGTCCGTGGCTACGACGACATTCTCAGAATCGATCAGCGTCGTGCGGTGACGATCACCGCGGATGTCGACCAGGACGAGGCCAATGCCATGCAAGTGATCGCTGATCTCCGCAGCACGTTTTTGCCGGTACAACTGGCGATGCATCCCCGGGTGGTGGCACGCTGGGAAGGACAACAGAAAGAAACCCGGGAATCGTTCGACAGCCTGATGGTTGGGTTCCTGTTGGCTTTGTGCGGCATGTTTGCGTTGCTCACACTTGAATTTCGCTCGTACGCTCAGCCTCTGATCATCCTGGCCGTGATCCCGTTTGGTTTTGTGGGTGCGGTGGGAGGTCATCTGCTGCTGGGCCAGTCACTGACCCTCTACAGTCTGTTTGGAGTGGTTACGCTGTCGGGAATTGTGGCCAATGACTCCATTGTTCTGGTTGATTTTATCAACCGGTCTCTGGCGGCGGGAACACCCCTTCAGGAAGCCTTGTTGACCGCCGGCAAGCGGCGTTTTCGACCGGTCGTGCTGACTTCGATTACCACGGTGGCGGCCCTATTGCCATTGCTACTGGAACGCAATACCCAGGCCCAGGTGCTGATTCCGATGGCGATCAGTATTTCCTTCGGATTGATCGTAGCCACGGTCTGGATTTTGTTTCTGGTGCCGGTGCTGTATGGGGGCTATGCGTTAGCCAAGGGTGTCGGGAAGCAGGGGCCGTCGTTGCCGGATTGACAGCGCGTGCTGTTGCATAGGGTGCCAGCACGTGCTCAGGGCACATGCCCCATTGGCGTTGTCTCGCCGGATTTAGCATAACGCAATGGTGAGCCCCGTTCCGACATGCGAAATCGCCACGAGGCCAGGTCCCGCCGAAGGATCAGCTCTTTGGCCGGACTACCCTCCTGGTGGCGGCACGCCTGACGATTCTTCAATTGGAATCGCCAGAGTTTGAAGTAGATGGCAGATAATTTCAGGTAGCCACGAAGCCAGGAGCAGGGAAGGTGATACCAATGGTGGTCGATGTAGCCTTCCGATTGCCCCATCTTGACCGCCGCTTCAAGGTAGGAGTCACGTTGCAAACGTGACAAGTCGGGATGATGTTCTACGCACACTGCCCAGGCCGGTGCGATCGTTCCGCCCAACGCTATGATTTGCTGCGCGAGCAGTGTTTCTTCAGCAAAGCCCAACGCACCGGCTCCCAGCATCACATCAAACCCACCGAGTTTCTCAAGTATGCGTCTGCGGATCGCCATGTTCGCGCCCACCAGGCGTTCTGGGCTGCTGCGATCAATTGACTCGGTCGAAGCCAGCCAGGATCGATGTAACTCGGTGGCCCAGGGTCTTTCGAGACTTTGCGCCAACTTGACGCCACCGGCCACGGCGTCGGCGTTGTCTGAGAAGATGGGGCTCGCCATTTGCTTGATCCAATCGATGGGGAAGCGAATGTCGTCATCGCTAAAGAGCAGGACTTTCCCGGCGGATTCGAGAACCGCGCGATTGCGCGCATGGGAGAGACCGGTGCGATCCTCACGTACGACTTTCACTGTCGCACCTGGGAACCGAAACCGCTGCATGATTTCGTGTGTGCCGTCTGTCGAACCGTTATCGACCAGCACCAGCTCGACGTCGTAGTCTGTTGGTATCGCGACGTGTTGCAGTGATGCCAAGGTGGCTTGTAGTGCAGCAGCGCGGTTGCGGCTGCAAATGGCGATGGTTACAGCCTGACGAAGTGGGTTGGAACGCTCGTCTGAAACGGGTTTGTCCTGCGCCGGAACATTGGAGATCACTGGCTTGGCTTTCTTTAAGGCGCTGCAGGCTAAGGCTGTTTGTGAGGGTTGTTTACACAATGTTTTGAAATCGTGCGACCTCATGTGGCGCGCCGCAGTGGCCGACTGGGCGGGCCAATCGGGTGGATCGCGCCCTGCGGAAGCGCCTCGGCCAGAAAACGCTAGCACTGATGGCAGGCCTGCCTGTCCCTGACATTTCGGGATGTTGTTGAACACCTTTGTTCGCTACAACAACCTGCACTAGCGTGTTGAGCCAATCGGCGGACCGCCCCGCTGGTTTCATTTGCCGAGGACAAGACAGCACCACGGTCCGTGATGCATGTCGTGGGGAAAACGCTCTCTCCGAATCACCCTCTGGGAATGAGAGTTTCCGTCAATTTGCTGTGATTTCAACCAACAGAAATGGCGTCGCTGCAGGAGAACTCCGTTCTGCCAACCTGGCTGACGGTTCTGGTGACAGGTGCGTGTCGATTGTGCTTTGTACCCGTAACCGGGAGGCCCAGTTGCGCCTCACATTGACGTCGCTACAGGACATCGATTTTCCCGAGGGCTGGGACGTTGACGTGATCCTGGTCGATAATGGGTCGACCGATGCAACCGGCGATTTGCTGCGGTCCTATCGATTGCCGCAAGCCCGCGTACGTGTATTGTATGAACCGCTTCCTGGGAAATCGCGGGCGTTGAATCGTGCGATTGCCATAGCGCGCGGCAGTGTGATTCTATTCACCGATGATGATGTGCGTTTACCACACGATTGGATCACCGGAATGGTCCACCGTATTATCCAGGGGCAGGCGGATGCGGTGGTGGGTGAAGTTCAGTTGGCAGCTGATTTGGATCGGCCCTGGACGACGAAGTTGCACCGATCCTGGCTGGCTGCGACCGAGACGATCGATCGCACTAGCCCAGAACGCCTGGTGGGGGCGAACATGGCGATCTGCAGACGCATGCTTGAAAAAATCGGTGGCTTTGATGTGGCACTGGGGCCGGGTGCGCTGGGGTTTGGAGAAGAAACACTGCTGACCCGACAAATCAAGGATCGGGGCGGCAGAGTGGTACCTGCGTGGGAGGTCTGCGTAGAACATCATCCAGGAAATGCTCGGTTGTCTCGCAAGTCCTATCTCAACGCGGCGATCAAGATGGGCCAGGTAGAGGCGTACATTGCCCACCACTGGAATCATCGCCGCTGCCTACCATCGGTCGACTATTTGAGCTTGGGTTTCGCCTGGGTCCGGTTGTGTTGGTTACGTCTGGGGCGCCGGATGACATGTCGCAGAGAAGATTGCGCGACACCAACCGAGCTGCAGTTACAGAAAAGGCTGGCGAAACTACGATTTTGCCTGGTGGAACGACACAAGCTGCCCCACTATTCGCGTCGTCTTTCTGACTGACGCAGCCACCGCTTTACGCTATTTCTCCCTGACCAGTTTTACCCGTTTCCAGATGCCGGCGGCGAATTGCTCTTTTTTGACTTTCACGATCAGTCGATTGACAGCGCCCCGTTTGGCCGGTTCGGTAATCTCCAGACCAAACGGTTTGTCCCAGGCGACTCCAGGGGATGCCGTGGTTTTTCCAGCAGGCTTGCCATTCAGCCAGAACCAGGCATCACCGTCGATGGCACCAAACAGTAGCCACAGTTGGCCAGCGCCTGGAGGGATCGTA
>MDTE01121424.1_pt1 | contig 11647 bp, 7 predicted proteins | sample 811231 | NCBI WGS metagenome assembly MDTE01 (sample SAMN05326651, study PRJNA326480) | marine metagenome | isolation source: seawater | place: Indian Ocean: Red Sea | collected 2010
AGAGAGACTAATGTTGATGAGATAATATCAATTTGCAAAAAATTTCCTCTAATGTCTAATTATCAATTGGTAGTGATTAAAGAAGCGCAAGACCTTTCCAGATCGATTGACCAATTAACTACCTACACTAATAAGTTTTTAAAATCTACAATTCTAGTTCTTTGTTATAAACATAAGTCGATGGATAAAAGAAAGAGTTTGTATAAGTCAATATCTAAAAATGGAATTGTTTTTGAAAGTAAAAGATTATATGAAAATCAAGCTCAACAATGGGTAATTCAAGAATTATTATCTAAAAATATAAAAATATCTCATAAGGCAGCATCTATGATTGTAGACTATTTGGGTGCAGATTTAAGTAAAATTATAAATGAACTAGAAAAACTATTACAGGTTAAAAATAACCCAAAGGAGATTTTAGACATAGATATTGAAACCCATATTGGGGTATCTAAAGAATACAATAATTTTGAATTAAGAAAAGCAATTAGTGAAAAGAACTCATTTAAGGCATTCCAGATTGCAGATTATTTTGCTAAGAATCCAAACTCTAACCCTTTGGTTGTTACCATATCAATGATATTTGATTTTTTCTCAAAATTATTATTATATCACGCAAATGATAATATGCCCGATTCAAAAAAGGCTCTAATTATGAGAATAAATCCATTTTTTATTTCAGAGTACAGAATTGCTTCTAAAAACTATCCAATTAAAAGAGTCACTAAGGTTATTTCTATAATAAGAGAATATGATTTAAAGAGTAAGGGGAGTGGAGCAAAAAACATCTCACATTTTGACCTATTAAAGGAAATGATTGTTAAAATAGTAGCTTAATATTTTTTTGGAAATTCTAGTGGATTATGTTCATGCATTATGTCATAAACTGAATCAAAAATATCATCTATAGATGGTTTAGAGAAATAATCCCCATCAGGTCCATAAGCGGGTCTATGATTTTTTGCAGTTAATAATTTAGGAGCACTATCTAAATACTTATATATATTTTGGTTTGATATTAGTTCATTTAAAATATACGCGCTTGCTCCACCTGAAAAATCTTCATCAACAATTAATAATCTATTAGTTTTCTCTACACTTTTAGAAATATTATGTTCTAAATCAAATGGAATTAATGATTGACAATCTATTACTTCACAGTCAATATTGAAACTTTTCAATTCTTCTGCAGCTTTTTCTACTAATTCAAGAGTAGATCCATATGATACAATAGTTATGTCATTTCCCTTACATATATAATCTATTTTCCCAATAGGTGTTTTTAAACTGCCAAGATTAGAAGGTAATTTTTCTTTTGTTCTATATTTATTAAGACATTCAATAACTAATGCTGGTTGATCACCTTCTAGAAGTATATTGTAAAAACCAGCAGCCTTTGTCATGTTTCTAGGGACTAAAACATATATACCTCTTATTAAGTTTATAATTCCTCCCATGGGAGACCCTGAGTGCCAAATTCCTTCTAATCTATGACCTCTTGTCCTGATAATTAATGGAGCTTTCTGTTTTCCTCTTGTTCTATAATGTAAACTAGCTAGATCATCGCTCATTATTTGAATTGCATAAAGAAGATAATCTAAATATTGTATTTCAGCTATTGGTCTTAGACCTCTTAATGCTAACCCTATTCCTTGACCTATTATTGTTGCTTCACGAATTCCTGTATCAAAAACTCTCATTTCACCATACTTTTCTTGTAGACCTTCTAGCGCTTGATTAACTCCACCAATTTTTCCAGAATCTTGACCAAATATCAAAACATTATTATGGGTTTTTAAAATAGCATCAAAATTTTCTTTTAATATTATTCTTCCATCTTCATATGTAGAATCTTTATTATACTTTGGGTTTTCTTCATTGATTTTAATAGGGTTGAAACTGGATTCACTATACAAATGAGAACTATAATCAATTTGGGTACTGGATTTAATAACCTGTAGCCAATCATTTAAAGGTTTGGCATTAACTGATTTAAATTGATTAAGCATACGCAGTATTCTTCTTGAAGTTGAGAAAAATTCTCTCTTTAAAGGCTCATGAATTGAATTGAGATTGTTTAATATTTCTGCAATACCTGGATCAACTGAATTATTAAATAAGTCTTTAATTTTATTTGTAAATATTTCTATATTATTTTTAGTCTCTAATACTGATAAATTTTTAGCTTCTCTTACAGCTTGTCTTACTTCCTTTTTAACTGATTTTTCAATTGCTATTAAATCTTTATTAGTAGCTATTTGGTTGAGAATTATCCACTCCCTCATCTTAGCATTACAATCATATTCATTTTCCCAATCCAATCTTTTTTTGGACTTATATCTTTCATGAGATCCTGAAGTAGAATGACCTAGAGGTTGTGTTAATTCTTTTACATGAATTAAAACTGGGATATGATCAGTTCTTGAAATTTCTTCAGCTCTTTGATAAGTGGTAATTAAATTTGGGTAATCCCATCCATTCACCGTAATTATTTCATACCCCTTATCTTCTTCATCTCTTTTAAATCCAATAAGAATTTTAGATATATCTCCTTTTGTTGTTTGATATTTTGAAGGCACAGAAATTCCGTAATTATCATCCCAAACACTAATAATTAAAGGGACTTGTAGAACTCCAGCAGCATTAATTGTTTCAAAAAACAATCCTTCACTAGTTGCTGAATCCCCGATTGTTCCCCAAGCAATTTCATTACCTTTATTTGAGAACATACTAGAGTCTATAGATTTATTTTCTCTATAAATTTTTGAAGCTAATCCTAAGCCAAGGAGCCTTGGCATTTGACTTCCAGTAGGGGATAAATCTGCACTAGAATTTTTTTGCTTTGTTAGATTCTTCCAATTATATTTTTCATCTAGGCTATGAGTTGCAAATGAACTATTCATCTGTCTTCCAGCGCTCATTGGATCATATTTTAAATCAGTATGAGCATATAATGCAGAAAAATATTGTAGAGGAGTTAATTCTCCAATAGCCATCATAAATGTTTGATCCCTATAATATCCAGATCTAAAATCTCCATCCTTAAATGATTTTGCCATTGCAATTTGAGGAACTTCTTTTCCATCACCAAATATTCCAAAAGTTGCTTTACCATTTAATACTTCTCGCCTTCCTAAAACACTACATTCCCTACTTGTAATAGCAATCTTATAATCATTTATAATTTCTTTTTTGAAGTCTTCAAATGAGAGTGAAATATTTTTTAATGTAGATGATTGCATTAATACGAATTAATATCAGGCAAGATAATTAAACTATATACTATATCCAATTATGATTTAAAATAATGGTCTTAATTAAAAGTTCGGACTTAAACCATAATCATTATGAAATGTTTCTAGTAATTTAATTACTTCTTCCTTATCATCCACTATGTGGAAAATAAACATATCATCTTCGCTAACTGTCTTTTGCTTATTTAATAGTTCTTCTTTTATCCAATCAATTATCCCAGCCCAGAAACTACTTCCAACAAGAATAATAGGAAATTTTTCAATTTTACTTGTTTGAATTAATGTTATAGCTTCAAATAATTCGTCAAGAGTTCCAAATCCTCCAGGCATAACAACGAAACCTTGTGCATATTTCATAAACATTACTTTTCTAACAAAAAAGTAGTCAAAATCTATTTTTTTATCATGGTCTATAAATTTATTATCACTCTCCTTTTGCTCAAAAGGCAGTTCTATACAAAGCCCAACAGATTTTCCTTTAGCCTCTTTAGCCCCCTTATTAGCTGCCTCCATAATTCCTGGTCCACCTCCAGTAATTACTCCATATCCACTTTCTACAATAGATTTTGCAATTTCAGTTGCTAATAAATAATATTTATTGTCTGGTTTTGTTCTGGCTGAACCAAATATAGATATCGAAGGTCCTATTTTACTCATTTTTTCATATCCGTTTACAAATTCACCCATTATTTTGAAAATTGACCATGAGTCGTTTGTTTTTATTTCATTCCAGCTTTTAGGATGTCTTTTATTCATAATTATTAATTTAAGTTTTTATTCAATTCTTTTTTTAAATACATACTTGTATGATTTTTTTTTCTCTTTAATATTTCTTCTGGAGTTCCTTCAAAAACAATTTCACCTCCCTTTTGACCTCCTTCAGGTCCAATATCAATTATATGGTCAACAGTTTTTATTACATCTAAATTATGTTCAATAATAAGTACAGTATTCCCTTTATCAACTAACTCATTTAATACACTTAATAAAATGTTTACGTCTTCAAAATGCAAACCAGTTGTTGGTTCATCTAATATATAAAAAGTATTTCCAGTGTCTTTTTTTGATAATTCACTAGCTAATTTAATTCTTTGTGCTTCACCCCCTGACAAAGTAGTACTTTGTTGGCCTAGAGTTATATATCCTAGACCAACATCTTGTATTGTTTTTAATTTTCTATATATTTTTGGTATATGTTCAAAAAAATCAACAGCAGTGTTTATAGTCATATTAAGTATATCGTTAATTGATTTTCCTTTATATTTTATTTCAAGTGTTTCTCTATTAAATCTTTTAGCCATACAACTCTCACATTCTACATAAACATTAGGTAAAAAATTCATTTCAATTAATTTTAATCCAGCTCCCTTACATTCTTCACAACGTCCACCTTTAACATTAAAACTAAATCTTCCAGGTTTGTATCCTCTTATTATAGATTCATTTAATAGTGAGAATAAACTTCTAATTTCTGAATATACACCACAGTATGTTGCTGGATTACTTCTTGGTGTACGTCCAATAGGTCTTTGATTTATATTGACTACTTTATCAATATTTTTAATTCCATCAATAGATTTATGTGATAAAATATTTTTATTACCATTATATAACCTATTATTTAAAATAGGATATAATGTTTCATTAATAAGAGTTGATTTACCACTTCCTGATACACCGGTAATACCTATCATTTTATTTAAAGGAAATGTTACATCTATATTCTTCAAATTATTTCCTGTACAACCAAACAATCTTATTTTTTTCCCATTTCCTTTCCTTCTTTTCTTTGGAGTTACAATGTATTTAATGTTGTTAATGTAATTACATGTTAATGAATTGTTTTTTTTAGTTGAATTAATATTGCCTTGATAGATTACATTGCCACCATTTTTTCCTGCCAAAGGACCTAAGTCAATAAGATGGTCTGCCCGTGTAATCATTTCTTTATCATGCTCAACTACAATAATAGAATTACCAACATCACGAAGTGATTCAAGCGATTTTATTAGCCTGTCATTATCTCTTTGATGCAAACCAATGCTAGGTTCATCAAGTATATATAACACACCAACCAATTGTGATCCAATTTGTGAAGCTAATCTTATTCTTTGACTTTCTCCTCCAGATAAAGATTTTGAAGATCTATTTAACATTAAATATTCTAACCCAACATTTAATAAGAACTGTAATCTTTTACTTAATTCTTTGATGATTTCTTCAGATATTATTTTTTGTTTTGCAGTTAACCTTGAATTTAATCCATTAAACCAATTAGATAATTCAGTAATCTCCATATTTACTAATTGATTAATACTCTTTCCATTAATTTTAAAGTATAGTGATTCAGGTTTTAATCTGGAGCCTTTACAATCATTGCATATAATTTCATTCATATATTTTTTTGCCCACCTTCTTAATGCAATTGATTCGGAGTTTTTAAACTGTTCCTCAATGAAATTTACTATTCCTTCAAAACTGATTTTATATTCTCGGTCTACACCTAATGCTTTGCTTGTTACTGTAATTCTATCATCTAATCCATAAAGAATAGCATCTAATCCTTCTTCTGGAATATCTTTAATTGGATCTTTTAATGAAAAATTAAATTTCTTAGCTATTAATTTAACCTGTTTATATATCCAGCTTCCTGAATTATTTTTAATCAATTCAATTCCATTTTGAGAAATTGATAAATTTTTATCTGGAATTAACTTTTTAAGATTTACTTTTTTTAAATTACCTATGCCATTACAGTTTTTACAAGCTCCCTTTGGTGAGTTAAAAGAAAAATTATTTGGATCAGGTACTTCATATGATATACCTGTTTCTTCACACATTAAATTTTTACTAAAAAACTTTAAATTCTCTCCGTTCTCATCGCATATTAGAATTGAATTTTCTCCATGATACATTCCAGTTTCAATGCTGTCTTTTAATCGATTAGTTTTGGTCTTTAATGTTTTCATGTCTAATCTGTCAATTACAATTTCAATATCATGATTTTTATATCTATCTAGCATAAGATTATTATTAAGGTCAATAAACTTACCATCAACTCTAGCTTGTGTAAATCCTTTTTTAATAATTTGTTGAAATAATTCTCTATAGTGTCCTTTTCTAGCCTTGATTATTGGTGCTAAAATATATATTCTCTTTCCTTCATAAATTTTCGCTATTAATTGTTGGATCTGGTCTATATTATAGCTGACCATTTTTTTTCCAGTTTTGTAACTGTATGCTTCTCCAATTTTAGCATACAATAACCTTATAAAATCATAAATTTCAGTTATTGTTCCTACAGTAGATCTAGGAGATCTGTTAGTTGTTTTTTGTTCTATAGCAATTACAGGTGATAGGCCATTTATTTTATCTACGTCAGGTCTTTCAAGATTTGATAAATACTGTCTTGCATATGCTGAAAAAGTTTCTATATATCTTCTTTGTCCTTCTGCATATATTGTATCAAACGCCAGAGATGATTTTCCGCTTCCAGATAAACCAGTAATTACAACAAGCTTATTTTTAGGAATAATTAGATCGATATTTTTTAAATTATGCTCTCTAGCTCCATAGACCTCTATATTTTCTTCTATTTCTTGCATTTTTTGAATAAGTTACTAAAATCCAACCGCAACATCATCACCTCTTTTATCAGCACCACCTTCAAGAACTCCATTTGGTTTTACCAAAATTCCATCAACAACTCCTATGGGATTTTTATAACCTATATTATAACCATATGATTTTAATTCTTGAATTAATTTTAAATCAAAAGAATTTGATTCTATTTTAATTGTATCTGGCATCCATTGATGATGAAATCTAGGAGAATTTACAGCTTCATTCATAGTCATATTAAATTCATGTACATTTAAAATTGTTTGTAAAACAGAAGTTATTATTCTAGATCCTCCAGGTGATCCAAGTGTCATAAATAAATTATTATCCTTTTCAACAATGGTTGGAGTCATAGAACTTAACATTCTTTTTTGAGGTTCAATTTTGTTTGCACTTCCTCCAATCAAACCATACATATTTGGACTTCCAGGCTTAGAGCTAAAATCATCCATTTCATTATTAAGAAAAAACCCAAGCTCAGAGCAATATAATTGTGAACCATACGTCCCATTTAATGTAGTAGTTACAGCTATAGCATTTCCGAATTGATCAACTATCGAATAATGAGTTGTCTCATCGCTTTCTATTATTTCAATTTCACCATTTGATATTTCGCTTGATGGAGTAGGAGAATCAAAAGAAAAATTACTCATTCTTTCTAATAAGTAATCTACATCAACTATTTCATCTTTAGGGATATCAACAAAATCAGGATCTCCTAAAAAATAACTTCTATCAGCAAATGATCTTTTCTCAGCCTCAACAAGGATTTTAAAATAATCTAGTGAATTATGTCTCATTTTATCTATTTCATATGGCTCAATCATTTTCATTATTTGTTCTAGACAAATTCCTCCGCTAGAAGGAGGAGACATTGAAATTATCTTTAGATTGTCATATTTGAATTGAATAGGATCCCTCCATATTGCTTCATATAGCTCCATATCTTTTAATGAAATAATACCATTATTTTTGGTTATAAAATTTACCAGTGTATTTGCAGTTTCCCCTTTATAGAATTCATCTCTTCCATTATTCATTATTCTAGTTAGAGTATTTGCAAGATTTGGAAATTTTATAGTATCTCCAGCCTTTATTTCATCTGAAAAGAGAATAGGTTCTTTATTAACAAGTTTAAAATAATTTTGATATGATTTAATCCTGTTGCTTTGTTTTTTTGTAACAATAACACCATCATTAGCAAGATCAATTGCTGGTTGAAATAATTGTTCAATCGGTAGACTTCCAAACTTCTTATGTACTTCAAAAATTCCAGCGATTGTTCCTGGAACTCCAACAGCCATTCCACCAGCTAAACTCATTCCTTTTATAATATTTCCATTTTCATCTAAGTACATGTCTTTTGAGGCTGTAATTGGAGCTTTTTCTCTATAATCTAAAGCACCAGTTTCTCCATTAGCCATTCGAAATACCATAAATCCACCTCCACCAATATTTCCAGCCGACTGATAGCATACTGCAAGAGCAAGATCAGTTGCAATCATTGCATCAAAAGCATTTCCTCCTTGTTTTAAAATTTCAACACCAATTTTGCTAGCTTCCTCTCTCGCAGAAACTACCATACCATTTTTAGCTGTAAGTCCTTCATTATTAGGATTATCTATACAAGAAGATAGAAAAAAAAGAAAAAGTAAATAATTAAGCAATCGTATCATCATAATCACACTATGTTAAATTATTTCTAAAATACAAATTCAAATTTAGTTTAACATAGCTTAAGTAGTATATTTGCATAAATAAATAAGGATATGCCTTTAATAAAATCAATTTCAGGAATAAGAGGGACAATTGGAGATAAAGTTGGTGAGGATTTAACACCTAAAGACATTGTCCTTTATACATCTTCATTTGCAATGTGGATAAAGCGAAATTTAAATAAGGAAAAATATAAAATTGTTGTTGGCAGAGATGCTAGAATTTCAGGTGAAATGGTTCAAGGGCATGTTATTAATACATTAACTTCATATGGCTTTGATGTAGTAAGTTTAAACCTATCTACTACTCCTACAGTTGAAATAGCAGTTCCTATTGAAGAAGCTGATGGAGGAATAATTATAACTGCGAGTCATAATCCTAAGAATTGGAATGCTTTAAAGTTGTTAAATTCGAAAGGAGAATTTATAAGCTCATCAGATGGTGAAGAGGTTTTAAAAATAGCAGATAATCTTAATTCTTATTCAAATAAAAATCATGAAGTAGGGGAGGTAATTGAAAAAGATAATTATATAGATATTCATATTAAAAAGATTTTAGCATTGGATTTAGTTGATGTAGAATCAATAAAACAGAAAAAATTTAAAATAGTTGTTGATGCCGTTAACTCAACAGGAGGTATAGCTATCCCAAAACTTTTAGAAGAATTAGATGTGAATGTTGTAAAATTATATTGTGATCCGACTGGGGATTTTCCACATAATCCTGAACCACTAAAAGAAAATTTAACTGACCTGTCTAATTTAGTAATTAAAGAAAATGCAGATCTAGGTATTGTTGTTGATCCAGATGTTGATAGATTAGCTTTTGTTTCTGAAAATGGTGATGTTTTTGGAGAAGAATATACCCTTGTAGCATGTTCAGATTATGTTTTAGGAATAAAACCTGGACCTACAGTTAGTAATCTTAGTTCTACACGAGCATTAAAAGATATTACTGAAATGTACAACTGTCAATACAGTTCTAGTTCAGTAGGAGAGGTTAATGTGGTAGAAATGATGAAAAAAACTGAAGCAGTAATAGGTGGTGAAGGTAATGGGGGAATAATATTGCCTGAAATTCATTATGGAAGAGATGCCTTGGTTGGGGTAGCATTGTTTTTAAGTCACCTATCAAAAACTAATACTAAATGCTCTGAACTAAGAAAAAAATATCCTGATTACTTTATGAGTAAAAAGAAAAAGGAGATTAATTCAGATTTTAACTACAATAAAATGATAAGTTTTTTAAAGAATAAATATTCATCTGAAAATATTAATTTATCTGATGGGTTAAAAATTGACTTTTCAGATTCTTGGGTACAACTAAGAAAAAGTAATACGGAACCAATTATTAGAATTTATTCTGAGGCAAAAACTCAACAAGCAGCTGATCAAATAGCAGATAAATTTATTAATGAAATAGAAGCTGTAAATTAATTATTTAGGCTGAGGCTTCTTATCTCTATGTTTCCATCTTCTATGAGACCATAAATATAAGTCAGGTTTACTATAAATTTCTTTTTCAACTAATTTCATGTACTTGTCAGTCAACTCATAATCTTTATAATCTCTTGGAGTAGTTGTTATTTTTTCAAAAGAGGTTTCATAATATCCTCTTTTGATTTTTTTAATTCTCATAAAAACAAAAGCTAAGTTGTGTTCTTTAGCTATCATTTCAGCGCCAGTATGTATTGGAACCCATATATTCATAAAATAATTCCAATAATGAGATTTCTGCAATCTTGGTGTTTGATCAGATGCAAAACCATATAAATCTAATGTTCCTTCTTTCACATTTTCAGCTATTCTTTTTCTGGTTTCTTTTGTATGAATTAAATGTCCATTATATCTACTGCGAATTTTTTTAACTAATTTGTCAAAGTGTTTATTCCTTAATCTTTTGTATACAGCATAAAAATTAGATTTTATATATCTATCTATTATAAACATCCATTCAAACCCAGAAAAATGACCACATAGCACAATTGCACTTTGGTTGTTATTTTCAATTTCATTGATTACCTCAATATTTTTGAATTTAAATCTTGACTTCATATCATCTTCTGAGATATTAAGAGATTTGAAAGATTCAACAAATGTATCAGTAACATTTTTTGTTGATTGCCTGTAAATTTCTTTAATTTCTTTTTCAGACTTCTCTGGAAATACCATTTTAAGATTATTATATATCGTTTTTCTTCTATATCTAACCACATTATAAATAAGAAAGTGTAAAATATCAGAGAAAATATACAGAGCTCTAAAATTAAACTTAGATATAATCCACATTATAGGATAAAATAATATAAAGGATAGTAGTTGCATTAGTTAAAGAATAATGAGGCAAATATATATTATATTTGGCTTGGATAATTAATATTAAGTAATATTTTGACTAGTTTTTTTGTAATATTAGCAAATATAGTTTTCTCATATAAAGGGTTTAAAGACAAAGCTTTTTTTGACAGATATAAGTTTAATCCTAATGCAATAAAAAAAGGAGAAAATATAAGATATTTTTCTTCAGGATTTTTACATGTAAATAAGGGACATTTATTTGTAAATATGTTCACTTTATTTTTCTTTGCTCCGGTAGTAATTAGATTATTAGGAGATGTCAACTTTATATTAATTTATCTAGTTAGCCTTTATGTTGGAAATATGATAACATATAGGATAAATAAGAATAAGTTAAATTACAATGCAGTTGGAGCAAGCGGAGCCGTTATGGGGATAGTATATTCTTCTATTTTATTGTATCCTAATATGACCCTTTATTTTATAATTATTCCGATGCCTGCTTATGTTTTCGGTTTATTGTATCTATGGTATTCAATATATTCAATGAAAAATATCAGAGACAATATTGGTCATGAAGCTCATTTAGGTGGGGCAATTGCAGGGTTTTTTTTGACAATAATTTTAAAGCCAGAAATATTAGCGGAGAGCTTTGTAACTGTGTTAATATTAATGATGCCTATAATTTATTTTTATCTAAAGAATAGATAATTTAAAATCTTATTTTTGAAAAAATTTATGATAGAAAAAGATACTATA
>MDTE01123131.1_pt1 | contig 11647 bp, 9 predicted proteins | sample 811231 | NCBI WGS metagenome assembly MDTE01 (sample SAMN05326651, study PRJNA326480) | marine metagenome | isolation source: seawater | place: Indian Ocean: Red Sea | collected 2010
CGTAGGTATTTTGTGTTTTTCAAGGATTGGCATAGCAGTTGAATAGTTATTCTTATATCCATCATCAAAAGTTACAGCAACCGACTTCTCTGGAAAAGGAAGATTCTTCTTGAACATTTCAGCAACCTCGTCCATAGACAATAAATTGGCATTTGAACTAAGCCAGGACATTTGCTCTGAAAAATCATTTGCATTTAAGTGTTTATTGGCATGATTTGTAATACCAACATTTTCATGTTCTGTTACACCATGATAGAGCAGAATTGTTATTTCATTTTCCATGCTTATAAATTACTACAATGACTATTGAATTGATATTCCATTTTTTTCTTTAATTTACTGTCCATGAATGAAAAATATTCACCTTTATTTTTTTGTGGCTTTAATTCTAACTTACCTCTTGAAAGTTTATCAATTGCTTCTATACAAAGATTAATTGCTAGTATCGTTGTGTGATACCTGATGTGGTGAACTCTCATGTCTTTTTCAAGCTTTAAATATTCCTGAGCTATTATTTTCCCAGTGTCTAAATCACTTTCTACTTCATGGATTGTTGTTCCAATATTTTGATAATCTTCATTTTTTATTGCCCAAAGGTCTGAATCAATTCCCCTGTAGAATTCTGGCATACCTCTATGGACATTCATCAATAATGGGAAAGATTCAATGACATGATCACTTAATTTTCCTGTACCAAAAACAATTCCTAAATCAGGGTTTACTCTGTTTATCTGGGTGACAGCATTTTTATCATTCATAGATTTGAATTCAAAAAGAGGACATTCAGGATATCCATCTTCAAAGTCAAAGTTATCTTCTTCAAATTTTTTCTCTTTTTCTTCGTATGGTGATTTATTGTCATATTTTGGTTTTATGATTCTTTTCTCTAGAAAAATAGATCCAATTTTTCTAAATTTACTTATCCTATCGATAAAAAATCTATGATGAATTGTGTCTGTCGTTAGAACAGTTATATTCAAGCTATAAACCCAGTGAAACTAATTTCTCCAGTTCTCTTCCCAGAGTAACAAGATTTCTGAACTCCTCTGGCGAAGCACTGAGCGCATGATCTTTGATCGTTGTATCGGATTTATCTAAAGAAAAGTGTTTCTCGATTATCTTTGCGCCCCTAGATATTGCCAAAAGTGCTGTTTCTATCCCAAGTGTATGATCACTATATCCAGAATATAGATCACCATTAAAATTTTCTGGAAAGCCAATTAGATCAGATGGCAGACAAGGATATTTTGACACACACCACAAGTAGCTAATTTGATCACTTTGACCAAATGGCAATTCTTGTTTATCCCACATACCGAGCGAAATGATTGTTTCATATCCAGCAGAAAGAATTTTCTCAATTAATTTTGGATTCTCAATCACTGTTCTTGAAGCAATTTTTATGTATTTCAGATCAAATGGCTCTATCATATTGAATGCATTGTCTGTAACTATTGTAAATAGAGGTTCAACGTTCATATATTTACAATGATTTATGATCAAATCAATACGATCAGGTTGGATATTATTTATCTCATTTTTTTTATCCCTCCAACCAAGTTGGAATTTTGCAATATCAGCACCTGAGAGAGATGCTTGTCTAATTAATTCATATGTCAGGTCAAGATTACCGTTATGATTGAGACCACATTCAGCTATAAATTTCATTCAATTGACTCCATCGCTCTTGATTTCCTGTATTCTGTAATTTTTTATTTTATGAGATATAACTTCATCATTCACAAACGAGCATACAATATTGTCGAGCAAATAACTAATTTCAATCTAATCTCTCTTTTATAAGTAATAGCGACATATGTATAATTAAAAAAACTCTCATCATAAAAATTGGATTATTTGAAGTATGTTTGGTGAATATTCTTATGAGCAATGAAAAGAAGAAATTAATGAGCGATGCACAATACTGTGTTCGATGTTGTATGCCGTCAACATCTGAGGGGACTATATTTGATGAATTAGGGATCTGTAGGGCATGCCAAAGTTCTGAGCAAAAAATGCATATAAACTGGAAAGAGAGGAATAAGAAATTAAAACTCATTCTTGATCAATTCAAAGAAAATGCTGGAGACAATTATGATTGTTTGGTTCCAATCAGTGGAGGAAAAGATAGCGCCTTTCAACTTCACGTGCTGGTCAAAGTGTATGGAATGAAGCCACTAGCTGTTACTTTTAGTCATAATTGGTATACAGAAGTTGGGACCTACAACCTTTGGAATATTCTAGAGAAGCTGAATGTTGATCATTTGATGTTTACGCCTAATAGAGGACTAGTCAATAAGATTGCAAAACAATCACTTCATATGATTGGTGATTCCTGTTGGCACTGTCATGCTGGAATAGGCTCGTTCCCACTTCAAGCTGCTATTAAGTTTCAGATTCCACTTATTATTTGGGGAGAGTCTTTTGCTGAGGCAGGTCACAAAGGAAGCTATATGGATAACGGTGGTGAACCAATTCCTTTTGATGAAGAATACTATTTAAAAGTTTCTTCAAAGGTTAGGCCTGAAGAGATGGTTACAGAAGATCTTACAATGAAAGATTTATATCCATTTAAATTACCTACAAAGAAAGAAGTTACAGATGCAAATATTTTTGGGATGCACCTCGGTGACTATATGTTTTGGGATGGAGAACGGCAAACTGAATTTATAAAGAAAGAGTATGATTGGAAGGAAGATGATGTTCAAGGGACATATAAGCGTTATAAGAGCGTTGAATGCAAAATGCCTGGAGTCCATGACTATTCTAAATTCGTCAAAAGAGGTTTTGGCAGAACAACAGACCATGTTAGTCAGGATGTTCGTAATGGCTTAATGACAAGAGAGGAAGCATTCAGTTTAATTAGAGAGATTGAACCCAAAAGACCCCAAGTACTGGATGAATATTTGGAGATAACAGAATTTTCTGAAAAAGAATTTTATGACATTCTCAAATCACATCGAGACCCAGAAACTGACTTTAGTGAAATAGATGCGTTGATAGAAAAAGATCAGTCAGCGGATTAACCAACCGTGAAATTACCTCATAAAAATATTACGCAATGGCATGCGCATGAAATAGCAGATGCAGTCAATAAAAGTTTAATTGACCCATCAGAAATAGCTAACTCTTTCATAAGTCACATTGAAAAGATAGACAAAGACATACTTGCTTGGGAAGCATTTGATCCTGCAATATTCATGAATGCAGTACTTAATTCAGCTAACAAAGGAAAATTAGCAGGCGTACCTTTTGCTGTTAAGGATATTTTTAATACTATTGATTACCCAACTCAAATGGGAAGTAAGATTTGGAAAGATTTTACGCCAGGGAATAATGCAAGAGTTGTTGATCATTTTTTGTGGGAAGGAGCAAGCATTCTTGGGAAAACAGTAACGTCTGAATTCGCAGTCCATACTCCTGGGAAAACTATAAACCCAATAAATAAGGACCATATAGTTGGAACATCATCCAGTGGATCAGCCGCAGCTGTTGCAAGTGGAATGGCACCATTAGCATTAGGAACCCAAACTGCAGGATCGACAATTAGACCATCAAGCTATTGTGGAATTTTTGGCTATAAACCTAGCTTCGGGCTTATTCCAAGGACTGGGATTTTAAAGACTCTTGATACACTGGACCATATTTGCTTGATGGCGAGATGTGTTAATGACCTAAGAATTGCTCTTGATACAGCAAGAGTAAAAGGAAGAAATCATCCTTACATAAAGAATTCACTAGATTCTGAAAATAATCATCAGCAAGATAGGGTATACAAAATAGCATTCTTAAAGGCATCTACATGGGAAAATACTGAGAACTATACAAAGGAAGCAATCGAAAAATTTGCCAATAATTTATCTAAAGAAAAGAATGTAAATATTGAAGAGATTGAATTTAGTCCTGAGTTGTCCACGATACATCAAAATCATGCCTTGATATATGAGAAAGCACTTTCTTACTATTTTTCTGATGAGATAGAAAACAGTAGACCAGAAGTTAGCGAGATATTTCTAGAAATGACTGACAGGGGTAAACAGACCACAGTAGAGGAATATCATAAGGGCCTCAAAACACAGGTAATGCATATGAAAGAATTTGATGAGCTAAGCCAAAAGTATGATTTTTTTATGACAAATTCTGTTGCTGGAGTTGCACCGAGATTAGATAATCCTTCGGAATCTGATGACCCTTGTTTAATCTGGACATATTTGCATACTCCCAGCATTACATTGCCTCTATTTACGGGACCTGAGGACATGCCCTTCGGATTACAAATGGTTTCTAGTAGGTATAAAGATCATGAGCTATTAGATATAGCAGAAGAAATAGAACAAAAATATATAGGTGAATGAATGAATGAGCTTGCACTATCAGGAGGAACGCCTGTAAGAACTGAAAAGTATAGTATCCATACAACCAATATTGGAAAAGAAGAAGAAGAAGCAGTTCTTAAAGTCATGAGATCACAACATTTATCAGGTTTTTCTGCTAGACCTGGAGATAGATTTTTAGGAGGCGAGTCTGTCCAATCATTCGAGAAAGCTCTCTGTGATTCATTTAAAGTCTCGAATTCAGTTACAGTTAATTCAGCCACTTCAGGATTGCATTGTGCTCTATATGCAGCAGGAGTGAAATCAGGCGATGAGGTAATTACTTCCTCCTTTACAATGTCAGCTACTGCCTCGGCAATAGCAATTTGTGGTGCAACCCCAGTATTTTGTGATATTGAGGATCGAACCTTTGGCATTGACTCAGAAAAAGTAAAAGATTTGATTACTGATAAAACAAAAGCAATTTTAGCAGTGAATATTTTTGGACATGGTGCTTCCTTGGATAAGCTCAAGAAGATTGCAGATGCAAATAATTTAGTATTAGTTGAGGATTCTGCACAAGCACCATTGATTAACTATAAAGATAAGTTATGCGGACTGCATGGGGATATTGGTGTTTTTAGTTTGAATTATCACAAAGCAATACAAACTGGTGAGGGCGGTTTTGCGATAACCAATGATTCGCTTTACTCAGATCGGATGAGGTATCTGAGGAATCATGGCGAGGTTGTAATTGGGCCTGCAGACCGACTAGATATGGTTGATATGATTGGCTATAACTATCGTATGACCGAGATAGAATCAGCCATAGGAGAAGTACAGCTTAAAAAACTCTTAGATTTTAATGCAGCCAGAAAATCTCTCGCATTATCAATGCAGGCAAGAATGGAGGATTATGATTTTCTTTCAGGGCCTATTATTGAAGACAGATGCGATCATGGTTTTTATTTGTTCCCGATAAAGTACAAAGAACATCTAATCGGCATTTCGAGAGAATTATTCGTAAAAGCAATGCAAGCAGAAGGCATTGCGATTGGTTACGGTTATGTGCTTCCTGTTCATTTACAACCAATATATCAATTACATATGCAAAATATTTATAGTGATTACAAAGGTTTTGGCCTAGAAAATTTACAATCATCTTCGAATTTGAACTTCAATGATTCAGCCGATTACAGGAAAGGCATCTGCCCGATCACAGAAAAAATGCATTTTAAAGAAATTATTACAACTGATATATGTAAGTATCCTAATTCAGAAAGAGAAGTAGATGAGTTCTTTACTGGGGTAGATAAGTTAGTTAAAAATCTGGACAAGCTAAAATCTCTAGAACTCTGAAAACATTAATATATATCCAGGATTTGGGTGGCGCAAAGTTCTTGGCACCACTCATTAACAAAATTGATCCAAAGCTCTATGAAGTGATTGTTCATCCTCTTTCAAGGATTTTTATAGAAAGTTTTTTTCGAGAAAATAATTTTGACTTACTTGATATAGAAAAAAATAAGATAGATGATTTTTGGCAAATGAAAATTCCTGCATATAGTTCTGTAATCTCAACAACCAGCTCAAAAATCATAGACCAAACAAATGCTAAATTAATTCAGGCATGCAGAGATAATTCAATTCCTACCTTAGGTTTCTTAGATCATTGGAAAGGATTCGATAGGTTTTATGATGATCATAATCAGCCATCTTATATGCCAGATTGGCTAGGCGTGATAGATCAGAAAACTAAAAGTAGATTGGAATCATTTAACTCAGTATCTTCAAGCATCTTTGTGATCGGACAACCATGGTTAGATTTCCTAAAGCAAAGAAATAATAAAAAGTCTATAGACGAGGGGATTAAGTCAATATTGCTGGTTTCTCAGCCAGATCCATTGAATAAATTTGCAAGTATTTTTTGTGAAAAGGATAATCAAAACGAAGTTAATGAATATTTATCATTGATGGAAGCTAAAGGGTATAATGCTTTCTATCGAGCTCATCCTAAAGAAGTAGAATCTTGTTATGGTCATTTACCTTTGGATAAAACTGATTTTTTGGATGTTTTTGATGAATATGAAATTTTTATTGGCTATGACTCAATGATGTTACTCGAGGCATTTATGAGTGGTAAAAAAGTGCTCTGCCTTAAGTCAAATAGTATGAAAAATGCATCAGATAATGAAATACCTATTAAATTTGGAAACAGCCTTGATGAACCTTTTTCTAATCCACCTGATGAGAGTAATCTCTTCGAAGATTCTATCTTAAGAGGTAAGGAACTTATTGAAGCTTTTTTGAGAGATGCTTGATGGCTAAGAAAATACCTAAAATTACAGTTTATATGCCCAACTATAACTATGGAAATTATATAGAAGAGGCTATCAACAGCATCAAGAAACAAGTATTCAAAGATTGGGAGTTAATCATTATCGATGATGGCTCAACAGATGATTCGCTTAAGATTCTTAAAAAGTATTCTGGCGATGAAAAAATAACTGTTATCAAACAAAAGAATCAAGGCCTTAATATCACAAACAATGTAGCTATAAGGCTTTCTAGGGGCCATTATATTGTTCGTGTTGACGCAGATGATTATGTTGATGAGAATTTCCTCACAGTTTTGTCTTCTGTTCTAGATGATAAACCTGATATTGGCCTTGTATTTCCTGACTATCATCATGTGGATCCAGATGGAAATATTCTTGAAACGATCAGAAGAGAAAAAATAAGAAATGAAGATGAATTACTTGACTTACCTGCACATGGTGCATGCACGATGTATAGAAAAGAAATACTTCAAAATCTAGGAAGTTATAGTGAGGAGTTTACCTGCCAAGATGGTTATGATATTTGGATCAGATTCATCGAAAAATATAAACCATACAACATAAATATACCACTTTTTTACTACCGTCAACATTCTTCAAATTTAACTAAGAGCTCAAAAAAAATCCTCGATACAAGAGGAGCAATAAAAAAGAAATTTGTTGAATCGAGAGGTAATCTTGATATTGAAGTTTTGGGGCTTATTTTAGTTCATCAATCATCAATCTATAAGCAAAACGGACCTTTTGTTAAAGTCAATGACAAGAACCTTATCGACTATGTTCTAGATGAATCTATGCAGTCTAAATTTCTGACTGATATCGCCGTTTCATCAAGCGATCTTGATGTTAAAAGATATTTGGAAGAAAAATATCCAAATACTCTTTTTGTAGAAAGAGAGAAAAAAATCTCAAGTTTTGACGCAAACACCATAGATATAGTGGATGATGCATTAGAAAAAGTTGAAAAAAGCACAGATAAAAAATACGACGCAATATGTATACTCTCGATAAGTACCCCATTATTAAAATCGAAACATATAGATCACGCAGTAAATACTCTACAAGTTTTTCAAGTTGATAGTGTAAGGTCAATCAGTGAGGAATTTGCTCCATGCTATAATCATGATTCAAAAGGACTGGTTGGTATAAATATTTCCGATGGAAAGTCTCCAAGATTGGAGAGAAACTCAATCTATAAGGATAATGGTGCAATTCTTCTGACTTCAAGAGAATGCATCAAAAATAAAATATTGACTGGAGAAAAGGTAAGCCATATTACAATGCTTGAAGAGGAAAGCGTGAAAATAAATTCAGATTTTGAATTTTGGTTGGCTGAAAAAATAATTTCAGAGTGGAATATACAATGAGAGATGAAAATCATTATTATGATTCTATTGAGACCAAGAACGAGGATTGCTCAATACACCTCCTGATTACTGCACCAACTCATTTCCTAGATGGTGTCAGAGAAGAAATTGAAAAGAAGTACAAAGTGACTTATGCCTATGGTGCGTCTTATAGTCAGCTACAAGAGTTGGTTTCACAAATTGATGCATGGATAGTAGACCCAGGTGCTAATTATAAAATTGACTTAAATATACTCACCTTAACAAAGAAATTGAAAATATTAGTCTCTCCATCCACAGGCAGTGATCATGTTGATTTAAATTATTTAAATAATGAATCCATCATCTTTGATTGCCTAAAAGGAAAAGAACATATCATTAAGGAAATTCATGCCTCAGCGGAGTTTAGCTTTGCTTTATTGATCGCCATGATAAGAAAATTAGTACCTGCAGCAAAATATGCATCAGATGGTTTTTGGAGAGAGAAAGAGGAGGAACTTCGAGGTATAGAGCTCAACTCTAAGACTGTAGGCATAATTGGTTACGGTAGGATTGGCAAGAAAATGGCGAGATATTGCAATGCATTCGGGGCAAAGATTTTGATATTTGATCCATATCAAGAAAAAGATCAAGACTGGATAACACAAGTTGACACGATGGATGAACTATTGCAGGTTTCAGACATCAATACTGTCCATGTTCATTTGGATGAATCAACAAAAAATTTAATTGGCCGTAGAGAGTTTGACTTAATGAAGAAATCATCTTATTTCTTAAACACAGCCAGAGGAGGAGTTGTTGATGAGGAGGCACTCATCGATGCACTAGAGAATAATCAAATTTATTCAGCTGCAGTCGATGTTATAAGTGGTGAACAGGAAGAGAGAATTGCTTCGCATCCACTTATTGAATTCTCAAAGAGGAATAAAAAATTACTGATTACACCACATATTGCCGGTGCTACTGTAGACTCTCAGTATAAAGCTTTTAGATTTGCTCTAAATGCTGTTAATACTTTTTTTCATAACTGATCATAAGATTTTTATTGGTTAGGATGAAATTAATATAATCAAGATCGAGGAAATCAGAGAATGCCAGGAGAGAAGACAATAATTAGTTATTTCAGAGACTCTGATCTTGTGGTATCTGTAATTACTAAATATTCATTCTTAATAGGATTTAATGCTTTCATTCTTTTACTTTGTGCAATATTTGAGGTTTTTGGTGTTGGCATGCTCGTGCCAGTTATAGAGAGTATTGAGGGAGGAAACGAATCAAGTTTTTTTGTAAACATTGCCAGGGCTGTATTTGATTTTTTTTCTATTAAATATAATTCAATAAATCTTCTAATAGTTTTTGGAACACTTATTGTTTTACGATTTGCACTACTTATTTATCAACAGCATCTTGCAAGAGTTCTTAGTGCTTCTATAACATACGATCTTAGAGAAAAATCAACCAATAATCTTTTAAAAACAGGCCTTTCATACTTTTCAAAGAAAAATATAGGAGAATTAGTCTCAACAATTTTTGTTTCCAGTCAAAACTCAGGGGGTCTTCTTGAATATTTTCTACTGATGATCAGAGGCTTCATCTTTTGTATTGCTTATATCTTAGTTGCTTTTATTTTGTCTCCAGAGTTTACCGTAACTGTCTGTATTTTTATTCTTGTGTCCTATGTCTTTGTCTTTCCTAGATTTAAGAAAAGCCAGATATATGGAGGGATTGAAAAGAACTTAATAGATGAGATTTTTGAGAAACTTCAAGATAAATTCTCAGGCATAAGAACAATTAAAATATTTAATCAGGAGGCCAATGCCTCCAAAGAAATTTCAAAACTTATTGATGAAGCAAAAGTTAACGATATAAGAATAATGGATAATAAATTGATATCTTTTGCTGTCTTTGAACCACTATTATTTATAGTGCTAATTATATCCATTATCTTAAGTATTCAGTATTTAGCTTTACCAATATCGAAACTTGTCGTTTCTCTTCTTGTCTTTACTCTAATTATTCCCCAGTTCAAATTAGTAAATGGAAATATTCTTCAGATAAAGCAGTTAATACCACATTTTTCCAAAGTTAATGAGTTAATTAGCAATGATGATAAACCGATAAGTATAAATGGAAAGAAAAAAATTCAAGAGTTTAGGCAATCAATTCTTTTGAAGAACATTAATTTTAAATATGAGACTTCACGAAATAATATCCTTCAAGAAATCAATATAGAAATACCCAAAAATAAGTTTATAGCTTTTGTTGGCCCATCAGGAGCAGGCAAATCAACACTTGCAGACATTATTTTAAGGAATTATCAGCCTAGTACTGGTGAAGTCCTTTTAGATAATGTAAAAATTAATGAAATTGAAGAGAAGGCATGGAGAAAAATTATAACTATAGTTGACCAGGACTGTTATCTTTTTAATGATTCCATATTTAATAATATTAAATATGGAACTCCAGAAGCCAATGAAAAAGAAATATATTTAGCTGCAAAATTATCAAATGCTGATAGATTTATTAAAAAATTGCCTAATGGCTACGCAACTAAAGTGGGAATTAGGGGAACTAGCTTATCAGGAGGCGAAAGACAGAGAATATCTCTAGCAAGATCATTAATTATGAAACCGAAAATACTAATTTTAGATGAGGCTACTAGTTCTTTAGATAGTATTTCTGAGAATCTTATTCAAGAATCTTTAGAAACCATCAGAAAAGATACAACTCTCATTGTAATTGCTCATCGTCTTTCTACAATCAAGAAAGCTGATAATATTTTCTTTATTAAAGATGGTAAAATTATTGAAGAAGGTAATCACAAAGAGTTAATAAATAATAACAACGAGTATAAAAAATTTATTGAATTACAGAATTTTGATGGGTAACTAATATCAAAGTTAAAATAAATAAACTGAAGAAAAAATTATCAAAAAGGGAGCTAACTCTCGGAACATGGATAACTCTTTCACACCCAGCAATAGCTGAAATTTTTGCCAATTCTGGTTTTGATTGGTTGACCGTAGATTTAGAGCATAGTGTAATTGATTTATACGATGCAGAAAATCTCATTAGGACCATTGATCTTGCAGGATCTTTGCCTCTTGTAAGATTACCTTCCAATGATGAGATCTTAATTAAGAGACTTTTAGATGCTGGAGCAGCTGGCATAATAGTACCTCAGATCAATTCTGAGGATGAATTACTCCATGCAATAAAAGCTACGAAATATGCGCCTGATGGCATCAGAGGTGCTGGACTAGCAAGAGCTCAGTCTTATGGAGAAGATTTCGATGGATATAAGTCAATTGTGGATAATGATATGCTCATAATTGCACAAATCGAAGACAAAAAGGCACTTAAAAATTTAGATAGCATCCTGTCTGTTCCTCAGCTTGATGCAATAATAATCGGACCATATGACCTCTCAGCATCTATGGGAAAAGCTGGACAAATAGATGACAAAGAAGTTTCAGAAGCCATTGATGAGATCGTTCAAAAATCGATCGAACAAGGAATCTCATGTGGCATCCATATCATTGAGCCTAATACGAATGAATTAAATTTAAGGATCAAAGAGGGTTTTAATTTCATAGCCTACAGCCTTGATATAAGAATGCTAAGTCACAATGCAAAAGAAGCCTTGAAG
>MDTE01002479.1_pt1 | contig 11646 bp, 8 predicted proteins | sample 811231 | NCBI WGS metagenome assembly MDTE01 (sample SAMN05326651, study PRJNA326480) | marine metagenome | isolation source: seawater | place: Indian Ocean: Red Sea | collected 2010
AGAGGTTGTCGATTTTGCAGGTCAGCTCACTGAAATCGGTGTCCCGCACATCGTCATTTCATTTGGAAATCCTTACCTCATTACCGAACTACCTGATGTCCGAGCATATATGCTAGCCTGGAGTGGTTCGGAGGTTAGCCAGACGGCTGCCGCCCAGGCTCTTTTCGGCGAAATTGAGATTTCTGGACGGGTGCCCACACGGATTCCACCTCTCTATGAAATAGGGGACGGAATTATGATTCCGAAGAAACTGGTTGGGAATGATCGAGACTAGGACTTTCGGTAAAGGGCGCTTATTGACTGCGCTCGTTCTTATCCTGGTAGTCATAGGCTGCGGACCTAACAGCGTCGCTAGCCCCATGCCATTTCAGGCTATAGGCGCCCTTGACGCTACTGCCCGTCAGTGGGTTGAGGAAACTGTTCGCGATCTCACGGTCGAAGAACTCGTAAGCCAACTCGTCATTGAGTGGATACCCGGCGGCTATATCTCTCCTTCAAATCCTGACTTTGACGCACTTGAGCGTTGGATTGTTGAAGATCAGATAGGGGGAGTGTCACCTTCTATCGGTACTCCGCATGCCTACGTTGCGAAGCTTAATGCACTACAAGAGCTTGCAGAAATACCCCTCCTGGTTACCGCTGATTTTGAGAATGGTGGCCCGGGGATGCGGATCAACGGATCCTATGCCCTCCCTTCAATGCTACCTCAGGGAGGTGGTACGGCATTTCCGCCTACGATGGCGTTTGGTGCAGTTGGAGACGAGCGCTTCGCTTATGAGTACGGGCGTATTACTGCCAGGGAAGCGAGAGCAACCGGCGTACATGTCTTGTTTGCACCCGTTTTAGATGTCAACAACAACCCCGAAAATCCGGTCATTGCTTCCCGTTCTTTCGGGGCAGATCCAGACCTTGTGGCTCGCTTGGGTGCAGCCTTTGTGCGGGGTGCGAGAGATGGCGGGGCCTTTACGACAGGCAAACATTTCCCAGGACATGGTGACACATCTGTCGATTCTCATGTAGGTCTGCCGGTTATAGAAGCAGACCGAGCACGGCTCGACACGCTTGAGCTTCTGCCCTTCGCTCAAGCCATCAGAGAAGGCGTGGATGCCATCATGACGGCACACGTCTCTCTTCCAGGCCTGTTGGGTCCAGAGGCGGTGCCGGCAACGCTATCACCTGAGATCATGACAGGGTTGCTCAGGGATGACTTGGGATTCGACGGATTGCTATTCACTGACGCACTCACAATGCGAGCGATTACAGAGGCTTACGGAATCGGTGAAGCTTCTGTCCGCGCGCTGGAGGCAGGTGCAGATGTGCTTCTTTCACCAAAGGATGTCTCGACAGCGATCGATGCGGTTCTGGCTGCGATTGAAAGTGGACGTCTGACTCGGTTCAACATCGAGGAGTCAGTCCGGAGAATCCTTGAAATGAAAGCGAAGCTCGGGCTGCATCTTGGTCGAACTGTATCGCTTGATGCGGTGGACCAGGTCGTCGGCTCAGGTCCCCATCTTGCGTTCGCCGACTCAGTCGCTGCTCGCTCGATCACCCTTGTGAGTGATAACCAAGGACTGATTCCTCTTAACCCAGATGGGCCGGGGTTGACCGTGCATATTCGCTATGCTCCGTCGAGTTGGCTGTGGGCGAATCGTTCTTTCTCTGGAGGACTGCTGGCACGCATGCCAGATGTGACCCAAGTGCTATTGGACGAGCGCAGTAGCCCTGAAGCTTATGCTGCTGCTGAGAATATACTCTCTGACGCTGACCAACTCATTGTAAGTGTATACGTCCCGCCTTCAGTTGGCTCAGGGCCTGAAGCACTTCCGGAAGCTTTTAGGGGGCTTGTGGAAAGGAGTACCACCCAAAGACCCACGATCTTGCTGTCCTTCGCTAGCCCATACCTTCTTCGTGCATTGCCGAGTGTGGAAAGCTACTTGATTGCATGGGGAGACCGAGAGGTGTCACAACGCGCAGCTGTGGCAGCCCTTTTCGGCGAAGAAAAGATCTCAGGTCGACTGCCTATTCCTCTCCCGCCAGCCCACAGGATTGGTGAAGGTCTGGATCGTCCAAAAGTGACGGCACGAGTCATCACAAGGACGGTCGATGACCCTCTGGTAGCTGCTGGTATTGTTGAGCGTGGTCAGGGTCTTGGCCCATTTGGGCAGGAGCAAACACTAGTTGATCCGTCGACTGTAGGAATGTCAGCTGAAGGACTTGCTAAGGTTGATTCAATCATCAGGGTTGCACTGGCTGACTCCGCTGCTTCAGGTGCGGCACTCGCGATTGGACGTCGTGGACGCTTGGTATCCATAGGTGCTTTTGGTGAACTAGCATACGGTAGTGGGCGTCCGGTGACTTCAACATCTCTCTGGGATCTCGCTTCAGTCTCAAAAGTTGTTGGTACAACGACTGCCGCGATGATCCTTGTGGGAGAGGGTCGCTTGGACCTCGACGCGATGGTCGTGTCGTATCTGCCGTGGTGGTCCAGCGGAGACGAACGGAAGAATGAGATTACCGTGCGTCAATTGCTACTTCATCGTTCTGGCCTGCCACCTTTCCGGCGCTGGTTCTTCGACCATGAGGGACCGGATGACTATAAGCGGGCAGCTGCCGACGAAATGCTCGACATCAATCCTGGGGTAGAGACCATCTACTCAGATATTGGGATCATGACACTGGCATGGGTGATCGAGGAGGTCACTCAGCAGTCTCTTGATGCCTTCCTCTCTGATCGCTTGTGGAATGCACTTGGTATGCGCGAGACAATGTACCGTCCCGAGCCGTTCCTACGACCACGCATCGCAGCCACGGAGTTAGATACGGTTTGGCGCGAGGAAATGGTATGGGGTCGAGTGCATGATGAGAACGCTGATGCATCAGGGGGTGTAGCAGGGCACGCTGGTCTCTTCAGTACGGTTGTCGACCTCTCTGTATTCGCTCGCATGCTACTCAATGGCGGTATGAGTCCAGCTTGTAATCCTGGACAGAGTCAGGGAGAACCATGTCCCGTAGCGCGCCCTGAACAGCGCCGCGTTGTTGAGCAGGACGTGGTTGATCTATTCACAAGACGCTACGACGAGACATCCTCCCGTGCGCTCGGGTGGGATACTCCTTCAGAGCGGTCTTCCGGTGGGGATTACCTGACCTTTAATGCTTTTGGACATACTGGTTACACTGGAACCTCCATCTGGCTCGATCCTGAGCTCGATCTCTGGGTGATTCTTCTAACGAACCGAGTGCATCCAACCCGCGACAACCAGAAGCATATCCCACTTCGCAGGGCGGTTCATGATGCAGCCGCGTTAGCGATCACAGACCAGTCAATCAGAAGACGGATTCCGTGACTTTTCTTGGCTCAGGTCTGACCACCTATAGGGTTTTAGCTAGCAATCCGTGGCTCATGGTTACCACGCCGTGAATCGTGCTTAAGGATATCTCTTGACCGGCTTCACCACACTCGATTTCGCAGTCCTGATCATCTATCTCGGAGGAATCACGATTTGGGGTGCTTGGCTCGGGCGAGGACATAAAGGTGGAACGGATTACTTTCTTGGGAGTCGCTCATTACCGTGGATAGCGGTAATGCTTTCAGTCGTCGCTACCGAAACCAGTACTCTTACATTTCTGAGTATCCCCGGTGTCGCCTACTCGGGAAGCCTCGTATTCCTTCAGTTGACCTTCGGGTATCTGCTAGGGCGAGTGTTTGTATCAGCAGTTCTGCTCCCGGCTTATTACGCCGGATCATTGACGACTGCTTACGCCCTGCTAGAAGAGCGCTTTGGGCTTGGGGTAAGACGTTTCACGTCGGCCATCTTTATGGTGACCCGACTCCTAGCTGACTCGGTTCGGCTTTTTGCGACCGCGATTCCTCTGGCACTGATCACTGGGTGGCCCTACGCGACCTCAATCATCGTGATTGGAGTTCTCACACTGATCTATACCTATCTTGGAGGTATCAAGGCTGTTGTGTGGGTAGATGCCGCCCAAATGATGCTCTACCTATTTGGTGCATTAGTAGCAGTCTTAGGCATTCAAGCCCTTGTCCCTGGAGGTTGGTCATCAGTGCTCGCCAGTGCTCGCCCCGAAGGCAAACTGGCCGTGCTCGACTTATCGTTTGACCGGATGACGACCTATACGCTATGGGCTGGTATTTTTGGAGGAGCCATTTTTACGATGGCGTCTCACGGAACTGATCAATTGATCGTTCAGCGACTCCTGACATGCCGTAATCAGCGCGCCGCACAAAAGGCCCTCATCGGTAGTGGCATCGCGGTCATTGTTCAGTTCTTTATCTTTCTGATGGTGGGACTCGGACTCTGGGCTTTCTACGAAGGACGCTCATTTGATTCTACGGATGAGATCTTTGCACTCTTCATCGTCGAACAACTCCCGCCAGGGATCACCGGCTTACTGATTGCCGGGGTCTTTGCTGCAGCAATGTCTTCTCTGTCTTCCTCAATCAACTCACTCGCATCTGCTACGGCATATGATTATTGGGCCCCGATTGTAGGTGCTCGTAATGATGAAGCTAGAATCCTAAAGGCAGGCAAGGTCTTCACACTTGTGTGGGCCGGCCTACTGACCCTTGGTGCGGTGCTCTTCATCCCACTGTCTACGGGTACCACGGCTGTCGAAGTAGCACTGGGGATTGCATCACTTGTATATGGAGGACTCTTGGGTGCCTTCGCACTCGGTGTTTTCACTAAGCGTCCGGGTCAGGTTGCTGTGATAATTGGCGTAGTAGTTGGGATCGGCACGGTGACAATCTTACGGAATGAGATGGCTTGGCCCTGGTACGTGCTTGTGGGATCTGTTGTGACATTCGTGGCTGGCTCGTTTGCTGGACTTTTTGAAAGCCAGAAGCGCTCAGTGTGAACTTCGCGATTGGTGTAGATGGTGGAGGTACGTGGACACGAGCGGTAGTTGTAGGTCAAGACGGCCAGGAATTGGGAAGAGGTAAAACCGAGGGCGCAGTTGTCGAAGCTCATGATTCAACATCATCAGTTGAAGCTGTCAGACGTGCAGTTGATCGAGCGCTTATGAATTCCAGCTTGAGCACTCCGGCTGATATCCTTTTGGCCGGGCTGTCGGGTACCGGTAATGATGTGGCCCATACTGCTATCGAAGATGCATTGGTTAAGTCGCAGCTGGCAGAGAGAATTATTGTAAGCACTGATGTTGAGGTCGCATTTCACGATGCATTCGGTTTTGGACCTGGAATCATGCTTGTTGCTGGGACCGGATCTATAGCTTGGGCGCGTCGATCGGACGGTACCGAAGTTCGTGTCGGTGGTTGGGGTCAACATATCGGTGACGAGGGCAGCGGCTATCAAATTGGTATGGAGGCCCTTCGCTGTATCACTAGGGCTGAAGATGGCCGAGCCGGACCAACAGCACTACGTGATACCATTTTGCGACATCTTGGGTTGGAGAATGTCGAGGGGCTGGTAGGATGGATTGGGATGGCTTCCAAGCGTGAAGTTGCCTCTCTAGTGCCACTTGTTACCGAAGCGGCTGCTCAAGAGGACCCGGTGTCGAAGGGAATACTCGAGTTTGCAATACAAGGTTGTCGAGGGCATCTGGAAGCCATACTAGAGATTTCAGGTCCATGGGTTGATCAGCCAGCTGTCGCGCTTTGGGGTGGCCTCCTCAGCAGCAGCGGGCCTTTACATGATGAGATTCTGAGCATCGTGAGGGATCACGGACTGAAACTCCTAGGCCGGGACCCTGATCCGGCTCTCGGGGCTGCTCGACTGGCTCTAGAACAAGGCTTGTCGAATCGGCAGTAAAATTTTTACGTCTGAGTCAAACTGACAGAGAATTACTCTGCCTAAGTCCTTGTAGCCGTTCATTTTGGCAGGTTTTTAGGGCTACCGGTTTGGCACGTGGGTTGCATAGGTCATTAGGCAGCGCAACCAAACTTTGTCAGGAGAAATTATGGCGATCACGAAATACATCCGTCGGAGGCCGATTCGAAGCGGCTGGAGAGATCTCGAAGCAATGTCGAACCGCATGTCACAGTTTTTCGACACAGTGCCCTTTTCGGCGGACTCAGTTGGTTGGGGTTGGACACCTCAAGTCGATGTGATTGAGACGGATGATGAACTCAGGCTCACAGCCGAGTTGCCGGGGCTATCTGAGAATGATGTCACGATCAATCTCGAGAATAGTGTGCTTTCCATCTCAGGAGAAAAGGCTGCGATCCGTAACGAAGATGAGACAGAACAGCGCAGTCACGTGTGGGAACGAAGGTATGGTTCATTTAAGCGTTCGTTCACCTTACCACGAACCGTTAGCACTGAGGATATCAACGCCCTTTTCGAGAATGGTGTCCTGACGATTCACATGCCAAAAGTTGCGGAGGCCAAGGGTCGTACGATCGAGATATGTAAGAAGTGATGCTCCGAGGTTGCCAGAACTGGACTGGTGATTTGTGATGGTCCGGTTTCTGGCTAACTCTCCAGTACCTTCAGGAGTTCGGCCAAGAGCTCAGGACTATTAGCACAACATACCGGACCTGGACCAAGTCCCAACTCACTTCCATCGGGTCGGGCAGCAGCTCCACCCGCTTCCCGAAGGAGGACGAGTCCGGCCGCAAAATCCCAGGGCATAAGTATCTTTTCCCAGAATACATCAAGTGAGCCTTGGGCTAGATAGCAGAGGTCAAGTGCCGCTGAACCCCCTCGGCGGATACCAGAAGTAGCCCTCAGTATGCGGTCAAATTCCTCTAGGTACTCAGGGAGGACGTCCAATAGCTTGAAAGGGAAACCTGTACCAGCCATTGAGTTAATAAGCTGATGCTCTTCTGATACGGAGATGGCCCTGCCATTCTTGAAAGCGCCAATCCCTTCCGCAGCCCACCATCGTTCTCCGCTGGGAGCGCTTGTTATTGCACCTACGACTGGTCGGTCGTCGACAGCCAGAGCAACTGAGGAGCAATAGAGCGGATGGTTGTGCAAGAAATTCGCAGTCCCATCTAGAGGATCCACGATCCAAAGAGGACACCCGTCCCACCGAGCCAATTGGTCTTGGAGGGGCTCATCGCTCTCTTCAGCAAGGATAAGGTGGTCAGGGTGATATTCTTCAATCACCGATATAGCAGCAGCTTGAGCTGCCAAGTCAGTTTGGGAGACGTAGTCGGCGCGAGATTTAATCGAAGCTTCACCGACGAGAACTTTGCCTGCATCTTGGCGGTGAACAGCAGCAGCAGCATCAGCTGCGGCCCGCGCGGTCCTCAGCAGTGGGTCAAGTTCGATGTTCTCTCTCCGTTTCAGATCTCTAAATCTCCACCCGGGACTGTATCAGTCCAGCTTGAGCACGCTAAGTTAGCATGCCGGCTCTCGTGAGAAATAAATAACGTATTCCAGTTCTTCAGTCCCTTGAGGCATGACAGAGATCCAACACAACACACCGAAGAAAAGAATTTTCAGTGGGATGCAGCCTTCCGGTGAAGCCCATCTTGGAAACTATCTCGGAGCTTTACGCCGTTGGGTTGGCATGCAAGATGAATACGACTGCGTGTGGTGCATCGTCGATGATCACGCAATCACCTCGGGGGGTGACCCCGCTGAGATGCCAAGTAGTGTTTTTGACCTCGCGGTTTCTTTTTTAGCCGTCGGACTTGATCCTGAACGCGCAACGATATTCGTACAGTCAGATGTGCACGAGCACACTGAGTTGGCATGGCTCTTCAACGCAGTCACACCCGTGGGCGATCTCGAAAGGATGACGCAGTACAAGGACAAAGCTCAGCACTTTGAGTCGATTCCCGCAGGGATTCTGAATTACCCGATCCTTCAGGCTGCCGATATCCTGCTTTATAAGGCGAATGCGGTCCCGGTAGGTGAGGATCAGCGGCAACACCTTGAATTGACGCGTGAGGTTGCTCGCAAATTCAATGCACGATACGGGGAGACATTTCCGATCACTGAGCCGCTGATCGGGGAGGATGTAGGTCGTATTGTGGGTCTCGACGGAGACGCTAAGATGAGCAAGTCTCTAGGTAATACAGTTGGAATCCTAGCGAATCCCGACGATGTCTGGGATAAAGTGCGTACCGCAGTAACTGACCCCCAGCGGGTGAGGAGAGACGATCCGGGCCGCCCTGAAGTGTGTAACGTATTCGCCCTCCATCGATTCTTCACTGAGCGGAATACCAGGGAAGAGATAGAGGCAGGTTGCCGTTCAGCAGAATTAGGATGTGTTGATTGCAAGCGTGTTCTTTCTGGCAATATTGCTGCGTCTTTCGCCCCATATCGTGAGAGAGCTGCTCACTACAGAGAACATCCTAGTGAAGTACGAGATATCCTCGACCAGGGTGCTGAAAAAGCTCGAAAGATTGCGTCTGAAACAATGCAGGAGGTGCGGCGGAAGATGGGACTAAACTGGAGAAATGCTATTCCTTAGATATCGGCTTGAGCTAGGCTTGCTTGCCACGATAATTATCAGAGCTATTCATCTAGATAGTTCCGGTGTTTGAGTTGGCTTTCTGGGGCTTTTACATCATCGAATTAAGATCAGGCAAATAAGGAGCCAAATTTGGCGCACGAAGAATTGTTGAATCTTGAAGGGACATTCCTACCGGTTACAACACCTTTCGATTCGGTTACGGGAGATGTCGACTATGCAGCCTTTGGAGCTAATCTGCGTAGGTGGTTTGGTAGCCCTATTCGAGGAATCCTGATTGGTGGGTCCACAGGAGAATCAGTCTTTCTAGATGAAGGAGAGCGGGCCAAGCTTATTGAGGAAGCTCGTGCGGTTATACCCGATGAGGCGCTCGTTATCGCAGGTACCGGGTCTGAAGCAACCCGCCACGCCATTCAACTGACTCAGCAAGCAGCGGCAGCTGGGGCTGACACAGTTCTCGTAAGTCCTCCGGCTTACTTCAAGGGCGCCATGACCCAGGAAACACTCACTAGTCATTATCGGGCTGTGGCCGATGCTTCGCCGGTGCCTGTGCTAATCTACCAAGTGCCTCTCAGGCTCAGTACGATCGAGTTTTCTACAGATCTGGTTGCTACCCTATCTGACCATCCAAATATCATTGGGATTAAAGACTCACGAGGGGAAATCGACTTATTGGTCGAACTTGTACAGCAAAGCGTTGATGGGTTCCAGGTGCTTACAGGTAATGGCTCAGTGCTATATCCAGCCTTAGGAATTGGGGCGGTTGGAGGCATTGTTGCCGTTGGTCTAATGGCGGCTGATCATGCAGCTAATATCTCTGTAGCATTTCGGGAAGGGCGACTTGAAGAGGCGGAGCGGCTCCAAGAACAGATAGCGACTGTAAACCAAAGTATTGTAGGAGGTATGGGTGTTCCTGGTATCAAGGCAGCCCTAGACTTACTGGGCTTCTCTGGAGGAGTTCCAAGGCCCCCACTGGCACCGGTTTCCGAGCTTGGTATTGAAGAAGTTAAGGGGATCCTAGAGACTGCAGATTTGTTGGAATATGTCGGAGTCTGAGCTGAGTGCGACCACCCTTTACAGCGCGGGATCTGGGTTCGTTGACACCCCTTAGGGTCGCCCCTAGCTTTTCTCGAAGGACGCACCAGCCAACGGGCTTTCCCCAGATCGGGCGAGCCCGTTTTTTCATAGGCTTGTGTCCCAAGAACTCTCGATTCCATCGTTGAGGAAGCATGGCTGCTCAAGGGTCTTGCACGGTAATAGTCGGTTGCCAGTGGGGTGATGAAGGCAAGGGGAAGATTGTGGATGTCCTCGCGGAAGGCGTGGACATCGTGGCACGATACCAGGGAGGCGCTAACGCGGGGCACACTGTGCACGTTGGGGAAGATGAGTTTGTACTTCATCAGATCCCTTCTGGTATTTTGCACGAAGAGAAGAGGTGCCTCCTTGGGAACGGTGTTGTACTAGATATCCGACAGTTCTTTGAGGAATACGACGCTCTTATCGCTCGAGGCGTCGACCTCAGTGGTCGCGTAGGTGTAAGTAAGCGGGCTCAACTGCTTCTCCCATATCATCGACTATTAGATCACGCAGCAGAAGGTTCCGCTGCTCAAAAAATCGGAACAACTGGGAGAGGAATTGGTCCAGCCTACGAGGACAAAGCCGGCCGCAGGGGGGTTCGAGTTGCTGACCTGGGAAATGTGGAAAAACTCCACAAGAGAATTCACATAGCCCAAGAGCGCATTTGCCAACGGCTAGAGCAACTAGGTGTAGTGGTTACTGAACAGCTAGATATCGAGATGGCAGAGGCCTTGGCGTTAGGAGATCGACTCTTGGCCCTCGGAACGGATATTGGGAGGGATATTTCCAGTGCGCTCTTGGATGGTAGAAGGGTGCTTCTCGAGGGTGCACAGGGTACGGCCTTGGATCTCGACCATGGAACGTATCCATTCGTTACCTCATCTAATACGACGGCTGCTGCTGCTGCGACCGGTACTGGAATAGGTCCCACCTCTATAGATACGGTGGTTGGGGTGGTAAAGGCGTATACTACTCGCGTCGGCGAAGGACCATTCCCAACCGCATTTGATCCGGAAATGGATGAACATATCAGGACACTTGGCGGAGAATTTGGGGCCACTACGGGGAGGCCTAGGCGATGTGGTTGGTTCGATTCCGTGCTTGCACGTTTTGCCTCTCAGGTCAACGGGCTTACTGGGCTCGCAGTAACCAAACTGGATGTGCTCGACACCATACCCGAACTTCAGATAGCAACAGGATATCGTATGCCAGATGGGACCATCACAGATGATTTCCCTGCTGATACCTGGTCTCTTTCCCGTGTTGAGCCAGTATATGAGACGTTACCAGGTTGGGAACAGTCAACATGTGATGTCCGCAAGCTCGAGAACCTTCCGGCTAATGCTCGTGCATACTTGGACCGGGTCTCTGAGCTGGCGAATGCACCGGTCCACTGGATTTCCGTTGGGAGCCAGCGTAGCCAAATTATTGAAGTAGCTTAATCCATCTGATCATAGTTTCTGCAGTTCACAGGGATAAGAAATTCATAGAGCCGATTAAGTCGAAAATCACTACTTGAGAGTGGCTTCAGGCCAGTATGATGCCTCTTTAAGCACTGCTGGAAATTGAGCAGGTCAGAAACACGTTTATTGATTATCGCTGTACAGCCAACGACTACTCTTTTATCCTTGGCCTCCGCTCTGTTCGGGGTTTACCACCCCCGAGACCGTGCTCGCGAACGCAGAACGGTTAGCGCACCCTATAACACCCGAGAAGATGCCCGCAAAGATTCGACTTAGAAGGATGGGTCGTAAGAAGAAGGCCCACTATCGCATCGTAGTTGCAGATAACGACTCGCCACGCGATGGACGGTTCATAGAATCGATCGGCTACTACAAACCGCTTTCCAACCCTGCACGTCTCGTGCTGAATCTTGAGCGTGTTGATCATTGGCTCAGTGAGGGAGCCCAGCCGTCGGGGACTATGAAGTCATTGATAGCTAAGGCGAGGAAAGGTGGGGATTCCCTCGTAGCTTTGGGTGAAGCTGATCCAGAAGAGCAAAAGGCTAAGCGTGCAGAGGCCTTAGCTGCCCGACGAGCCGCAGAAGAGAAGGCTGCTCAGGAAATTGCTGCTAAGGCTGCTGAGGAAGAGGCTGCTGAGGAGCCAGCTGAAGAAGAGGCTGCTGAGGAGCCAGCTGAAGAAGAGGCTGCTGAGGAGCCAGCT
>MDTE01086215.1_pt1 | contig 11646 bp, 13 predicted proteins | sample 811231 | NCBI WGS metagenome assembly MDTE01 (sample SAMN05326651, study PRJNA326480) | marine metagenome | isolation source: seawater | place: Indian Ocean: Red Sea | collected 2010
TTATCTCCATATAATATTTCTCCTTATGATCAAGCTCACTTTTGGTCTCAAATTACACCAAGTATGTTGGCAGAATTCAAACAAAATGTAAAAAATGTATACGATGAAATTGTAGAGCTTGTAAAATATTGTAATATTGAATTGAGACGTTTCAGTGTTAATCACAATGTTAGTGTAATACAGTTTTGTCCATATAATCAGACGTGTTATGCTTTAAACCAACGTGGAAAAAACCATTTCAAATTTACAAAGAAACAAATTACTGCTCCTAAGTTTGAATATACAAATAAACAGTTAGATGAACTTTCTGAAGATTCAAAAGAGTTCCTTACCAATTCTTAAAAAGTATTTGATTTATAAATGTAAAATAAAAAATATGTATGTATTTTTTATTTTAGTCAGAATATCCATGTTTATCTAGATGACGGAGCCATTGCTCTTTACTAAGAATCAGTTTTTTATTCATAAATGCTGGCGGCAACATATAAACAGCATGATTAGGAAACTTGTTACAACATTTAATTTCGCGTCCTTCATAAATAACATAATTGGGCCACTTAAAACGACGAATCTCTTTTTGTTGAGAACAACCTACATATTTTGTACCAGACATTGTTAAACTAATATAACTGATTTTTTTAAGTGGTTTCTGATAATATTTTTCTTTTGAATGCTTTTTTAAACATATCAGTATAAATATTTTTAATTTCTATATTGTCCTTTCCCTTTCCTGGTTTGTGTATTAGTTTTTTTGGTAATTTTGAAAAACCAATACCTCTAATGAGGTGACTATATCCATAGAATAGAAACCTTTCTAGGTGCTTTAATTTCTCCTTTTCTTCTTCATTAAAGTCTTCATAATCCATTCTATATTTTCCTTTATAACTATGAAAGTTGTGTTTATTCTCAGTATAAATTCTTGGTTGTATCGATAATTCTCTATTTTTTACTAATCCAACACCTATAATTTTTTTTTCAGAAATATTCATTTCAATTATAAAAACATTCGGAATATCTCCAATAGAAATAGGAAGGGTAAATGTAGAGTTGTATATACATCCAGATAGACAATTGTTCATATCACGCCATCTTGTATTTTCTTCCCATGTAAAGTTAGTAAAACGGGTAATACAACATTCGTAAATATTAATATCACCACACATTTCTCTCTATTTAATTAATTAAATTAATGTCAATAGATTTTAATTAATTAAAAAAAATTGAGAAACTAATTCTTTATTAATTTATTTTAATGGCTAACCAGTGTGTTTTCAGCTTTTGTGTTAAATGTATGCGTCCTGAAGTTACCGAGGATGTTATCCGCGATTGTATTGGTAATAATATGATTGGTGAAGTTGATTCTATTGATATCATCAAGAAAAATTCAACCCTTCCTGACGACCCTTCGAAACATTATATGATGGCATTTATTCATATGAAATCGTGGTCTAATTCACTTTCTGATAATAGTGTTAGAGAGATATTCTTGAATAAAGTAAAGTCAACAGGAGTTAATATCGTTTATGATGAAGAAGGTCATTATATTGTTCTACGAGAGAATCATAATCCTAATAATAATCCTCAACGTTATTCAGAGCTTGAACGTTACTATAATGAAAGTCAAATGTATATAGAAACTCTTCAAAATGAAGCGAACGTAATAGCGAACGATATTAAACATTCTACAATTGATAATTACAATCTTCTACTCGAATATCGTAAACGTATTGATGACCTAGAAAAAGAACAACATGACATTAAACTTTACAATGAGCAATTGCTTGCGCATAACAATACACTTCAAGAACAGTTGGGATTTATGACTTCACAATATATTCCAACAGCATTCCCATTGAGTAACCTTAATCCATATGCTAATAGCTTTCAACCACAAAGTGATACTGATACACAAGTTTCACAATCGTCTGATAAAAGACCTTCCAGAAGGTCTGATTTTATTTATCTTAAATAATTAAAATAGACTAATTAAAATAAATTGAGAAAGTATTTCATATTTAATATTTTTTTAATGGAGCAAAGTAGTGTTATCAAGTCTGTTCAATCTGAATTGTCTATGCTAATTGAGCAAAACAGTTCACTTGTAGCCCAACAAAAACAAATGGGAGAATTTCTTGCGAACTTTAAAATTTATCTGGATGAACTTCAAAAAGAGAATGTCGCTCTTTTAGAAGAAAATAAGAGACTGAAAGGTATTGCTTTTGATAATCTTCCTTTGAAACCAATTGGTCCTTGTAGAGGAACTGCTTATGGAAATCCTTCTGATGATGAAGATTTTGATGAAGATAGTGATATATGGGGTGAAGATGATGATAATGATGATGATGAAGCTATAAATAATTACCTTTCAAATGAAACTACATGTTGGGGTTGTAAAGAGAATCAACCGAATCAGCTTGCTCATATGGATAAAGGCGGATGTCTTTATTTTGCTAATACGGACGATGAAGATTCTGAAGAAGAAAGAGAGCAATATGCTGTAAATACTTTGATGGATGAAATGGATATTGGTGATGATGGTGATGTTGATGATGATGAAAATTAAAGTTTGTCATTGATTACACTCTTTAAAGCGAAACTTCTATCGATTCTATTTGTAAAATGAAACTGTGAACCATAATGATTTTTATTATATTTTATTAAAATAGGAATACTTTCTTTTTTGTTAAATTGAAATGATGCTAAAACTTTTTTTTTGGAGGACATTTTACATGTAAATTTATGGTTAAATCGTACTCGCATATTTTTTAATCCATTTATTTTTAGTCGTTTGGTTGACTTGTGACGTTTTTCCAATTCATTAAGTTTATTTCCATGATAATGACATAATATTTGCATGCCATAACATAGACCAAAAATTTTTATTTTTTTATTTTTAAGAACTTTTGTTAAAGAAGGAATATACTTTAAAACATCAGATGCTTTAGGATTTCTACCTGCTTTACCAGCACCAAAAACAATAATGTCATATTTTTCAAGTTCAGAAGATGTTGGATTAAATGATTTACTAAAAGCGAATTGTCGTGTAATATTAAATTCATTAGTTAACAAAAGCTTACTTTCTTTAAAAAAATGAATAAATAAGACGTTAATTTTATTGCTCATTATAATAATATATGAATAATATTCAGAAAAGATTTTTGTTGTTTTTATTTGGTTGTATTGGAATGCGGGTATTATTAGTAATTTTGGCTTATAAAATACCAAAAAAACATCTAGTAACTATGGGATATTTCTCTCTATTACCCGCTTTTGGTTTTATATATATTTATTTTACAAACTCTAGAAAGACAGGTGGAGAAGTATTTGGTGATAAGATATGGTGGAATCATTTAAGACCTTTACATTCAGGATTGTATTTTCTATTTGCGATAAATGCTATACAGAAAAAGAGAGAATCATGGAAGTTTTTAGCATTAGATGTATTAATAGGGTTTGTTGCTTTTTTAAATTATCATTTTAAAAAAGGTAATTTAATTAAATTAATAAAATAATATTGATAATTTTTTCTCGTTATATAATGATATTACAAAATGTCTAGTAATGACGGTGATATTCTAACAGTGATTATTACATTAATGCCAATAGTTTGTTTTGTTATATCTTCTTTTATTGATGATTTGCGTAATGGAAATGCTCTAGATATGTAGTTAGTTTTTTAAAAAAATATATTAAAAACATACTTAAAGATGTCTTATATTGTAATATGTAGAAGGAGGGTGGTCTACAATCATCTGCTAACAGCAATTTCAAACAAATTTTTTTATTTTAAAATTTTAAAAGGCAGATAGTGGGTTGTTTTGTTGGCCAGATGCCCGAGAGGTCTAAGGGGGCAGACTTAAGATCTGCTAGCGCAAGCTGCGTGGGTTCGAACCCCACTCTGGTCACTTGGTGGGGAGGATAGTCTTTGGATAACGGACTTTAAACGCTATACCAAACTGGGGGGAGGGTAAAAATGCTCCTATAGTATAGTGGTTAGTACAACGGTCTTATGAGCCGTCAACCCCAGTTCGATCCTGGGTAGGAGCACTTAGCGAGATGGCGCAGAGGTTTAGCGTGTCGGGCTCATAACCCGAAGGTCGGTGGTTCGAATCCACTTCTCGCTACATTTGAAGATTTGGTCTAATTAGAAAAGGCACTCGACATTATAGTCTGAGAGATGTTGGTTCGAGTCCAACAATCTTCACCGAAAACTGCTTACAGCAACCTTTTTTATTATTGAGAAAACAGCAGTTTGACATCTCCTGGCGTAGCTCAGTTGGAAGAGCAATCGACTGTAGAGTTTTTAGCGCAAAGCGCAGACATCGATGGGTCGCCGGTTCGAATCCGGTCGCCGGGACTTTTTTTGTTATATATTTACTATTGAAATACTTTTATAGTAAATATATATATGTCTGATATTGAACAAAATTTAAATGGTAACTTTCAAACATTTTTAAATGTAATAAACAATAAATCACAAATATCAAATGTAGACAAATCTAATATTATTCTTACATATTTAAAAAATAAACTTGTACAAGTCGCATCTGAACAGATACAAGAAAAATGGCAATATCCTCACAATAATACTTTTATGAGTATGAATGTGAAAAAAAAATTATTAAATGAATATGTAAAAAGTATTTATAATAGAGAAAATAAAATGCTAGCATGGTTACAAGAAGGTATACCGTGGAATTTTAGTAGCGGAACTACTTCTGATCTAACTGGACATTTTGATAAAATTGTTCAAGCCGGTTTTGAACTTCAAACTGGTGTTGTTAAGTTAGCAAATATCCGTAATCTACTTGAACAAAAAAAATCTAAAACTGGTAATAAACTTGTAGCAATGACAGCAACAGACCAATGTGAAAAAGCAGCAATTGCCAAATCAGCATTACCATTTCAATCTACAACACCTTTGTATAATATGGGAGGATTACCGATTGGTGTAACTGAACAACCACCCATTGATGATGAAGAAAAAAAAAATTTTTTCACCAAAGGACTCTGTTATTTATGTGGTTCAAAACTATCAAAAGTTAGTTCTACCTCACCATATAGTCACAAAGATATCGAATGCGAACATATTATTCCTATCAAAGATATGTGTCTACTTATATTAGCTTTCACTGATGTAGCAATGAGGGATAATTTTAATCAGTATGATGCTACTTTACAGTATCTTATGAAATTGTCTTATTTATGGTCTCATAGTGTATGTAATCAAGTAAAAACTAATATACTGTTTGTAACACCACCAACAAGTGGTAATAATATTGATTTTAGAGTTAATAATGATGTTATTAATAATTATTTAAAACAGTTAGAAGATATTGTTAGAGAAAATCAAATAGAACTTATCGACAATAGCGACCAAACATTAGTATCAGATACTATGTGGGCTAATAATATACATGTTAATGGAAGTTATTATATTAAAGAACGTATTAATTTAATAGTTCAACAATTAAATAATTTTCACAAATGTAATGATAATTCCGAAGTGGAATTATTTAATATGTTTTTAAAACTCAAGCTCATTAATATGTTACCTGCTGAATATATTGGACGATGGGCATACAGTGTAAATGTTGATACCTCGAAAATTAAAAAATTAAATGATAAAACAAATAATCAATCAAATAGACAACAAAAACCACCGAAAAGCAAGATTTCTAAAAATACAAAATCAAAACGTTCTTTTAAAAAAACTAAAAACAGAGGTGGAGGAAAAACAAGAAAAAATAATAAAATAAATAAAATAAATTTAATCAATGTTCAAGATATGAAAGCTTATCTTTCTAGTAAAATGCTAGGAGGTGATAAAATTTTCAATACTGAAACGGGTAAAGAAATTATTAACAATATTCATTTTGTAAATAATGTTACAAAATTACATAATTCTTATAGTAATAATACGAATCGATATATTATTAAACTTAATCAAGTTTTTAAAGATAAATTTGGTTCATCTAACTTAAATATGATAAAAGAAGATAATATACATAATAGTATTTCATATAAAAATCCTAACAAAACAATACCGAAAACAATACCAAAAACAATACCAAAAACAATACCAAAAACAATATCAAAAACAATACCGAAAACAATATCAAAAACAATACCAAAAACAATACCGAAAACAATACCAAAAACAAGATCTAAAACAAAATCAGAGACAAATTCAAAACCAACACAAAGAACAAGAAGAATACGTTCACGTATTAGATAAATATATTTCCATATACAAAAAGAGACATTTAAATAGTAATATTTACTAATTAAAATACTATTTAGTAAATATTATCACACGCTTCTTCGTCTAGTTGACCTCATTGGACTCAATTTATCAACAGATACACTTTTAGCTCTACTACCACGTTTTCTTCTGCGTGTTTTCTTCGCTGATTTTACGCGTCTTTGTCTAGAAGCAATTTCTTTTTTATACCTAGACGAACGTGATGGTGGTCGTGAAGGTGAACGTGACCGTGAACGTGTTCGAGCTCTAAGAGACCTAGCGCTTTTTGCTGGTTTAATTCGTTTATGGGGATGACTTACAAATACTACTGGTTTATTGCCTAATTCTGTAAAAGTACCTTTATCGGTCAAATAACCATTATTTTGTTCACTCACATCAGCTGACACTTTTATAGTTGCTCCTTTTGATGGTCTAGGAGCATAATTATAGTAGTTTAACGTTTTTTCACTACCATCAGGCATTATAAATTTAGAGCCTAATGGTAATTCTCCTAGTCTATATGTTTCCCCTATATATAAATATTCTACTTTAAGTGGTTCTAATGTAGTATTATCATCTCTCCATCTACCACCTTCACTAGCTAAAGTTCTATTGTGTTTTCTCTGTAAACCATCATAACGAATATCTCCATGAAACTCTCTATCATCTTTGTCAAAGTGAACGTCAAATGCTATGTCTAATGTGCGTATTCCATATGCCTCTCTTGTTTCATTTGTTTTGTTCCAAGGTCCAATATTTCTCCAATTTGCTGGTCTTTGTGGTGGTCGTCGTGGTGGTGGTCGTCGTTGTGCGGGGATTGGTATTTCTTCCATATATATAATACATATAAGTAAATATTATAAAATATATACTATTACTAATGGGTCAATGTTATGCTAAAAAAAATAAAGTAAATGAGAGAATTATAGTAACCGAAAATCCTATAGATTCATCATCATCAGGAGGAAGTTCCCCAATAGAAAAAAAAACATGTTCTATTTGCTTAGAAGAAATATCAATGCTTCATCAATACACTCTCCCACAATGTAAACACATTTTTCATCGAAAATGTATTGCTGAATGGAATCAACGCAGTGAAGAATGTCCTAATTGTAGAGGTCCTATAGTATATAATTTAAATAATAAAAAAACAATAGCTGTATCTGATTTTGTAAGACAATTCTTATTAGAGAGAGAAAGAGTAGAAAATAATTTTCATACATATAATCGGAATCGTTATAATAGTGTTGTTTTAAGGTCATCAAGTATTATTTCAATAAGTGAATACTTATCTGAAAACGAAGAAGAAGAATTTTATTATTAAAATTATTCTCTTGAATAAAGAGCAATACAACAAATACAAAGCAAACCTATCATAAGAATACCAATACTAAATGCCATTATAATTAAGAAACCAATCATTGTTGAAGTCATGAAACTAAACATATTAGTAATATCAGCGCAATTCCATATACAAATCCCTAGTATATTTTTGTAAAGTGTTCCAATGCCCCATGATACTGATATCATTAATAGTGTGATAGATAAATAATATGATATTTTTTTACACTTATTTAATGATAAATATCTGATTTCATCATAAGAAATGTTGTTATAATAGAGAATGAATTTGTTATAAATTTTTAAAGAGCAAACTTTAATGCCTTCACAAATAACTCCGATAAAGAACATCCCAAATAAAAGACAAAACGCGATAACAGGCATTCCAATAATTCCAATGACAATACTACTAATAATTGTAATTGCCAAATCTTCATCGGGACACTTCCACGCACAATATCCTTCAATTGTTTTAAATACAGTTCCGACTATAAAGGATATAAACAAAGTGACTAATATTATGAACGATATAAGACACATATTATCTTTTAAATTAATAGCTGAATTATTATCTTCTTCAATATTATCTTCGTTATTATCTTGATTATTTGATTCATTTATATTAGGAGGTTTGATTTCTCCCATTTCAATGTCATAAGGTTTGTACCATGTATCTCTACCATTAGTTGTATTATTGCAAACAGGGCAACTTTTCCCGGAATTTGCTGTCCATAATTGAATAGCACATTGTTCGCATACAACACCTTCTTTACAACGAACGCATTTGTATTCAACAATTGATTTATTTTGTTTTTGAGTATAGCAAATACAACAAGGTGGTGTATCTTGTTGTATTTTACACGTCATCTAAATGTTTGTACAAAAAGTATTTGGACTCAATAAATTTTATTTAATTAATTATTTAATATTATTATATATATAATGAATTTTGGCTTTAATTTTGAGGCTCAACAAGAAGACCTAAATAAAATAAATCAACAATTTTATAGAAAATTACTAGAAGAAAAGTTAGAACTCATAAATGAGAATGGAGTTACAAAAAAAGGTGATAAGAAAAAACAAAGCAAAGGTGATGATAGTGATTCTGATGATGACGATGATAATTCTAAAAAAAGTGTAAAAACAGAAGTTAAAGATGGTGTGGGTGGTGAAGCATATATTCCTGGTAAAAAACGTAGAATTAAGGTTTTAGCAATCGTTCAAGAACCATATATATATAAAAAATCGGGGGAGTATACTGGTATTGTATATGATATATGGAAACAAATTAAAGCAGAATTAGGGAAAAAATATGACTTTGAAGAAACATTTATTAAAACAATTAACTATACTAGACAAGTTAGGCGTGTTCAGGCCGGTGAATATGACATCGCACTTACTTCTTTAAGTACTAATGCCAAACGAAGTCGTATGGTTAATTTTACGCGACCTATATATATTAATCAACAGGCACTTATTAGTGTTCCAAAATCAAGTTATATAGAATATTTAGGACGTGTAGCTATTGAATTGTTTTTGCCTCCATTAGGTTTATTAGCATTAATGGGTTTTGTTTTAGGTTGTATTCTATATTTTATAGAACCAAATAGAGGTTTCAAAGAGGCAACATTTGGAACAGTAGCATCTATGTTTGGTGAAATGGGAGGGGTTGTTGAAAATTCTAATTTAAAAATAAGTGGTATGATTATTGTATTTATAATTATGACAATATCATTCTACTTTACTATCTTCTTACAAGCAGCAACTGTTGAAAAGTTAATCGAATTTAGAGAAGCAGAACAAATTACAGTAGATAATATTGGTGAAAAGAAAATCTTATATGCCAAAGGTTCTGGAATGGGGAGATCATTTAAACGTCTAGGTGCTGAGGTAAAATCTGTTGATGTAGATGATATAGAACAATTAAAGAAAAAATACATGGAAGAACAACCGAAATGGGATGCTATTGCGGTATCTTTTATGGATGCTTATGCTGCTGTAGATGAAAATTTTAAACTAAGTGAGACAAATTTTGGATTGAATGAACAGGCTATTGGTGTAAGAATAGGAGAGAATAGGTTATTAAAAGATTTAGATGTTACAATTACAAAATTACAAGATTCTTACGAAATTAAAAGAATCTATAATCACTACTTCGGTGATGAGTATGATTTTATGGGTATTTTATAAATAATATTTTTAATATATATAAAATATGCCAGCAAAAACAAAACAAAAAACAAAAAAAAAACCTTCAAGTAGTATAGCTATATCTAGATTACCATCTAATATGTCTATTACACCCCCAACACCTGACGTTAATAGTTTGACAGATGATGATTTTTTAATGAAGTTGCGGAAAAGAGATTCAAAATTAATGAAATTACCATCTAAATCAAGAGAACTATATCATAATATTCGTAGACAGGCTAAAAAAGAAATGAAACTAAGAGAGAAAAAACAAAAAGAAGAAGAAAGGAAAATTCGTGATAAAGAACTAGCAATACAACGTGAAAAAGAACAAGAAGAGGAAGCAGAACGTAAACGTATTGCCGATAGTGAAGCAAAGGCCGCGCGTAAAATTCGAGAAGCAGAATTTAAAAGGAAACAATTTACACAAAAACATAAAGAACCATCACCTACTTCAGTACTTGATATTAGTAAACAAACAGAAACAAGAAAAAAAAAGAAACGAGAAGTAATAACATCTACTAAAGGGTTTGCCGATGCGCTTGTATCAAAATTAAAAACTGTTGAAGGATTAAATCAAAGTAGTATTAAAATTGTCCCTTCTGGTTCAGGACAATTAGGTTATTATGTTAAATTTGAAATGCCTGGTGCTGTAAATTCAGAACCGCATTTTCATATTTTTAAAGAAGGAACAGACCAAACTAAAGAGACTGATATTTCATGGAGATTAATAATTAAAGTACCAATTATTGTCAAAACTAAAGATGGTGAAAAAGTAATTGACTTGCGATTATTACAAAATACAGATGACCCAAAGGCAAGAACTAGTGATTATAATTCTAATACATTATTAATACGTCACAAAAGCAGTAAAAAGGGTCAAACCCAATTAAAATCTGTTAACATTGACCAAAAATCGTCTATTATAATAAATAATATAATACAAAGTATAAAAGCAAGTTTTGAAGTTACTGATGAGCCAGATTTAAGAGCAAAATTGGTTAATATTTTTGAAAATGAACCTTTTACATTAAAAAAATTATGGAATTCTGTAACCTTATGGTACTTTAATAAATGGGCATCAAAAACTAGGGGTAAGTTAAATGGTGGAAAAAAAACAAATAAAAAAACAAAGAAAAAAAGTAAATCTAAAAAATGCGGACGTAATCTATTTAAGATGATAAAAAAAACTATTCGTATAAGATAATATTAATTACTAAGAACTAATACATTAGAAAATATCATAAGTCCAAGAACAAGTTTAGCAGTAAGAGATAGAAGTATATAGCTCATTTCTTTTGTGTAAGGATTGAGTTCAATACATAGTTCACAAAGTTGAACAAAACCAAATGAAGAAAAAAGTATGAAAAGTGTGATAACAATAACATATACAAAGTCTGGTGGACCTCTTCCTCCATTCTCAGCCGCAGATTCTATTGATTTAAAAAAAGCATGTCCGATAATTCCATATGCCCAACAAAATTGAAGCCATCCAGTTAAATGAAGAAGCCATTTAATAGAGCGCTGCTCTACAAATTCAACTGCCAAACCACACAATTGACATGAAGATGTTAGAACGGCAATTGATGTAATAAGATTAATATCTGTAACTCCATTAAGAAGAGCAATAGCAATTAGCATGATAGAAGCGCTAAAACTATATTCGATAAATCTAAGAGGATTTTTATTATTAGCAACCATCACACTATATTGATAACCAAAAAATGGGGAAATTTTATCTGATAATTCAGCAGTGTATTGAAAAACAAAAGACAAAATATGAAATGAAATAATAAGCCAACCTAGATCAATGCCATAACAATTACCATCATCGTCACAACTAACAGGTTGTGTAGTAGCACTAATACAAA
>MDTE01143396.1_pt1 | contig 11644 bp, 11 predicted proteins | sample 811231 | NCBI WGS metagenome assembly MDTE01 (sample SAMN05326651, study PRJNA326480) | marine metagenome | isolation source: seawater | place: Indian Ocean: Red Sea | collected 2010
TGATGCTGTACTTTTATAAGGTTGGTTCACGATCAACCCAATATGTGAGTATATTTAATTGATCGAAAAAACAATAATTAGCACTATGAGTGTGACGGCAGTCTCGTGATCAACGCGTGACTGGGTCGGCATGCCGATCCGTTGAAATATTCAGCGCAAAACCTACCGTCAGACTTCGAGGTGATGAAAAATGAAAGTTTTGTTTCTGCAGGACGTACGTCCTTCCGCTAGAGCCGGTGACGTGAAGGAAGTTAAGGATGGTTTCGCTAGAAATTATCTACTACCACAAGGTCTAGCAGTTTTTGCTACAGATCATGAACTCCGTAGGGCGTCTAAGCTACGTCAACAAGCCGAAGCGCGAAGACTTGCAGAGGCCAATGAGTGGCAAGACATAGTTGACGGCCTAAAAGATCTAAAAATTCGTATTGAAGTTAGAACAGGGCCCACTGGTCGATTATACGGATCAGTAACAAACACAATGATCGCTGCGCGACTTGCTGAAATGACAGAACGCGATATCGACCGAAAAGGGATACAGATCACTGCACCTATCCGCACAACAGGTGAATATAAAATACCGGCAAGATTTGTTGAAGGTGTTGCCACTACCCTAACCATAGAAGTTGTTGCTGATGATGCTTCAATCGAGCTGAACCGTCAGATGGAAGAAGCGCAAGCGCAGATGTCAGAAGAAGATACAAACGTGCTGGACCCGTCCTTCGAGGATGTACTCGCTGCTGCTGAAGCAAAGATAGATGTTGAAAGCACTGAGTCATCAGAAGCATCAGATGCCAGTGAAGAATCAGATGCCAGTGAAGAATCAGATGCCAGTGAAGAATCAGATGCCAGTCAAGAAAAAGAGAATTAAGACTCTTAATAACCCCGCATAATCATGTGATTCACGTATCAGTGAAATCGATCAACGACCCGGTATGAGCAACCCGGGTCGTTCCATTTAACACTAAACACGTGACGCAAAAATTTTGACTTGAACTGAAATGTGGATACTCTGTGGACGAATGTTTATATCTTCAGTTCAAATTCATAGGATTATCGGGTTTTATTTGGCGTCATTTAATCTATATTTCGTGTCGTTGATCTTTAATGTCAAAAAGACCACTCATACCTAAACTGTCAAACAACAATTCCCGGGAAATTCATGCAAGCTGATCGACTACCACCTCACGATTTACACGCTGAAGAATCTGTACTAGGGTCGATTCTGATTGATGGTACAGCCATAACACAAATAGCTGGGTTTCTTGCAGCGAACGATTTTTACCGTGAGATCAATCGTCAAACGTTTGAAGTTTGCCACGAACTATTCCAACGCGATGATGCGATAAACCAGGTAACGGTAACTCACGAATTAGAAAGTCGCGGCCTGTTGGAAACAGTCGGTGGAGCTGCTTATCTTTCCCATCTCATCGAAGTAACACCCACTTCCGTCCATATTGAGCACTATGCCAAACTAGTACATAGGACGGCAACTATGCGCCGGCTGATCGGCGCAGCAGGTGAAATAGCCGAAATTGGATATAACGACGATCCCGATGTAAATCTTGCACTATCGGAGGCAGAAGACACACTTTTTGGCATTCGACAGGGATCACAAAATCGAGATTTTGTTCCTCTTTCAGAGTCTCTTACGCCCTACCTCGAAGAGTCTTCACCTTTAGATCAAATCGATGGAGAACAAAATACCTCACCTATCGTAACAGGGTATAAGCGGCTAGACGACTTGCTTGTTGGAGGTCTCCAACGTTCAGATATGGTGGTATTGGCGGCGCGTCCGTCAGTAGGTAAATCTATGATGGGCCTGAATTTCACACTTGCAGCAGCAAAAGCTGGATTTAAGGTCGGAATTTTTTCTCTTGAGATGGGACGAGAGCAAATAGCGACGAGACTTCTCGCCTCTGAATCTCGCGTTAACATGCAGCAAATTAGAAATCGAATCCAATCACCTAGTGAAGAGGATCGAGTGATTAACTCTATTGGTCTTCTGTCCGACCTAACTATTTATGTCGACGATACGCCGTTCCAAACTGTGGCTGAAATGCGAGGTAAAGCGCGCCGCCTACAGATAACCCACGGGCTCGATTTTTTGATCGTAGACTACATGCAACTAATTAACGGAGGTGCACGATCGGGCAGAGAAGGTAATCGCGCTCAAGAAGTTTCCGAAATTTCCCGTCAATTAAAGGGAATGGCGAGAGATCTACATATTCCTATTCTTGCCATATCGCAATTAAGCCGTGCAGTAGAACATCGCACTTCCCATAGACCTATGCTGTCGGACCTACGCGAATCAGGATCAATTGAGCAAGATGCAGACGTAGTAATGTTCATACATAGAGAAGACAAATTCATAACGGAAGAGGAATGGAACAAGTCAAACCCTACCGCACCATATCCACGTGATCGAGCATCACTAATAGTGGCAAAACATCGTAACGGTCCGACCGACGAGGTCGAAATGCGTGTAAGAGATTCATTTGGACTATTTGAAGAACTTTCTTTCCAAACCGCACCTTCTCAGGTTTTATCAAGTAATCCGGGAGCAATAAGGTGAACACAGGATTCCCACGCGGGGTTCAGTTCACACCGGTTCCAAATCCACTGTTAGCCTCGCTTTTGGAGGAAATCAACTCATTAGAAGAATTGAAAGTAGTCCTACGCGCGATCCATGGATTACACAAGCAAAGAAAGCCATTAGCATCACTGCGATTCAGTGATTTATGCGCTGACCGAACGGTGGCAGCGATGTTAAAGGCGTCTGGCTCTGAACTAGAAAGACGAGTTCAAGATGCGATATCGTCCGCTACTGATCGCGGGATATTCATTGTCCTAAAAGATAGTCTTGGGATAGCAAAGATATTTTTAAATACGGATCCTGTTCGCCGGACCTTAATCCGAGAAGGGATTGATCTTTCAAAGATAAATAATGCAGTTTCGGAAACATGGCCAGATGTAACGGCATCTGAACCAAAGCAAAACGCTATAACGTATTACGAGCAAAACATTTCGCCGATAACAGCGCTAGTTGCTGAAAATATCCACCATGCGCTAGAACAACACCCAGAAGACGAAGTAATTTTGGCAATTCGCAAAGCCGCCGAAGCCAACGCCCGAAGTTGGAATTATATAGCCGCTATACTCCGTCGATGGGCGAATGAAGGCAGACCCGAGGAACTTGACAATGGAAGAAATGGAATCACTGAACGAAATTCTCAAGAGGATAGGTCAGACCAGTTCTACGAGGAATATCTCAAGCGACAGCGAGCAAGAGGAGCTCAGTAATAACGAATTCCATTGCGAAAACTGTGATGATAAAAGATGGTTTGTCGTGGCAGCCCATGAAGACTCCCCTGCCTCCGCACGTACAGTAATTCCATGCCACTGCCAAGAACGGGTTTGGGGTGTAAAAGCATCAGATCGGATACGAGAGTACTCTGATCTTGGCCCACTTGACCGACTAACATTTGACACCGTCGAACTTGGAACACGCGACACCTATTCTGAGCCATCGAGTTTCAGAGGTGCTTACCACTCGGCGCAAAAGTTCGTAACTAATCGACAGGGCTGGCTAGTAATATCTGGTCCTTCCGGAACGGGCAAAACTCATTTAGCAGCCGCAGTCGGTAACGCGCTTGTCGCTGCTAACGAACCTGTAAGATTTGTCTCAGTTCCTGATCTGCTAGACCATCTACGTTCTGCTTTCGACCCGGCTATTGGTGCTCAGTTCGATGAAGTCTTCATGCAGGCAATCGAAGCACCTATTCTAATTCTTGACGATCTCGGAGCTCAGTCCGCGACAGCTTGGGCCGATGAAAAACTAGATCAGATACTTACTCATCGCTACAACCGTCGACTACCAACAATGATCACCACCGGGATTAAATTTGAGGAACTTAATGACCGCTTAAGAACACGCTTAGGCGACCCATATTTCTCAACAGTTATTGACATCAAGCCTGGAAGTGGAACGCCGGATATGAGAGACACAGGCTTGGAACCCAGACTAGCGAGTGCCATGAACTTTGATTCGTTCAGTACCATGGGTGCCGCTGGAGCAACCGCAGCGCAACGACGCTCTCTAAACGAAGCGCATGCGGCAGCAAAGATCTTCACTGAACAACCATCCGGATGGCTTTACCTCGCGGGACCAACCGGGGTCGGAAAAACCCATTTAGCAGCTGCCATAGTTAACGAAAGCATAGCGCAAGGACGAAACGTACTATTCAAGTTCGTCCCTGACTTGCTAGATAACCTACGACGTTCTTATGGCCCCACTGAAACTAAGGGTTTCGATCACATTTTTCGTCAGGTTCGTGACATTGACATTCTTATTTTGGATGACTTCGGTGCGGAAGCCTCAACAGCATGGGCTGAAGAGAAGTTGTATCAATTAATTGTCCACAGGCATGATTCAATGATGCCAACGGTATTCACAAGCCGAACCACCTTAGAAACGATTAACGGGCCTGAACCAAAAAATATGTCACGATATTCTGATGCCATAATTTCAAGATTAAGTGATGCCAGTGTAGTAGCTGAACGCTACCTTTCAGCGCCCGATTACCGGCACCGCGGCGCATCACCGCGTATGCCAAGACGCAGAAGCAGTGCCAACAAGTCAAACGATCAGTGAACTTCGAATTACCAGAAGTAAACCCGAATAATTGCATATTCTGCAACATCGTCTCCGGAACATCTGAAGCTAGGTGGGAACGAAGTCCAGACTCTAGTTCCGCTGTGGCATGTTTTCACAATCGACTCAAGTGGGTTCGAGTAATGTTGCTGGTCGTGCCTGTGCTTCATACTACACAAATCGAATTTTGGGCTTCAGATATTTTTGCCGAAGCCGCACAAATGGCGGTTGAGCTAGGTGACATAAACTGTAGTTCAGAGGGATACCGATTAATATCAAATTTCGGATATCGAGCACATCAAAGCATAACCCACGCTCACATACACATAATTTCGGGGGAATCTAAAACGCTAAAGACAGCGATACCGAAGAATAATATTTTAGAAAAGAACAGCTTCGAATACTCAGAATACGATTTAGATGAAATACCGTTCGCTAGCAAAATATCCCCTGCGGCGCATCCAAGTCAGCGAGATATGTGGCGCTCAAGCATCATACAATCTACGGCAACTGCTGCACTAGATTTAGCTAAAAATAAATCTCCGCAAGGATTTAGACTGATGTCAACTTTCTCACCCGCTTCTGATAGTGAACAAACTGGAGATAATTCCGGAGGGATTTTCGTCCTTGGGGGTGGAAAGCTTAAGTTATACGCAAATTCTTGATCAATCTAAACGTACCTAGCCACAGCCATACTGCCTATCGCAATGATAACGAGCACTGCATTAATGTATCCCAACAAGGTCAGCTTTCCACGAATTAATGCCAACTCGTTGTCGTTTAACGTTCCTGAATCGAGGCCTCGGCGTAGCTTGGCTGTGAAAATTCCCGCAACACCCGAAACAAAAAATGATGTAACCGAAACCACTAGGCCAACAAGAATCATAAGACCCCAAGACGATGCACCTAAGTCTGAAAAACTGCGACCAGGTGTCATTGAAACAAGTGCAAAGCCGCTAAATATTGTGATAACTGCTGCGCTGGTTATCCAAATGCTGTTCAACTTGCTAATTGTATTCAGAATTTGACGCTCTAAATCAATTGGCGCGGACCTAATTCTTGGATCAAGTAAAACCGCAAGATAAACAGATGCGCCTACCCAGAAAGATCCAAAAACGATATGTAAAGTCCGTGTAATTACTAAGCCGATATCCATATCTAATCACCTCTCTTCATTAATTAGAACATGGAAAGCCGTCGCATAGGTTCACACCTGCCTGAATCCTACCACCTTGGTTTAGCGTAATTAGGGAAGTTGTAACCGGTCCATGATCCATTACGCGTCTTCGCATTCGAATCAACGGAAAGAATCATGTCCTTACGATTATCCGGCTGACCGGCTTTTAGTGCCTCATGACGTTCGGCTAGAGCTTCCTCATCTATCTCGACGCCCAATCCAGGTTTATCAGGCACAACCATGTAACCATCCTTAAATTGAAGTTTGCCACCTTTGATAATGTCGCCATCAGTATCAGTCCATGGATAGTGAGTATCAGGTTGATAGTTCAATTCGGGTGTAGCTGCGCAAGAGTGAAGCATGGCAGCCTGAGATACACCAAGCGAGTTGTTTGAGTGACCCGAAAGCCCCCATCCCATAACTCTGCACAGTACTCCAGTTTCCTTGTAAGCCAGAATTCCACCCCAGTGATGATGGTCCCCTAGAATCACGTCAATGCCCTCAAGTTTGGCATTAGGTTTTACATGAGAAAATGCCGACACACACATATTCGAAGCGGTTGGTATATCGGTGTGCTTTTTGACTTCTGCGTGATCAGCTATGGTGTCTGTAGGGTCTTCCAAATATTGTGGTTCATACTGCTCGATCTCTTTCGCAACTCTTATCGAGGTGTCTACTGTCCACACAGCGTTAGGATCAATACGAATTTCGTACCCCTCCTGCTTTGGAAAACGTTTACGTAATAATCTGAAGGTTTCAATGTCGACATCTGGTTCAAAAAAACCTCCTTTGATCTTGAGAGCTTTGAAGCCATAGCGTTCAACAAACGCCTCTGCTTGCTTCACAAATCCTGCAGGATCAAGAGCCTCTTCAGTAGCGATTTCTCCCTTACCGTTTTCATCTGCAAATTTGTAAAACAGGTAAGCGGCCCACTCTACTTTGTCGCGCGCTCGACCACCTATATAATCACAGAGCGGCAATTCAGCCTGTTTTGAAGCCGCATCCAACATCGCAGTTTCAACAGCAGCCCAACCCTGTGGTGAACCTATCCAACTAAGACGTGCTTTTGTTATTTGACTTGGATCAGCGCCCACAATCCAATTACGGTTCGTTTCAATTTCGGGCGCCTTGCCACCGTGAGTTTCACCAGCGCCTGTATAACCATTGTCGGTCTCAATTTGAACAATAGTTCGCTCACGATATGACTCATGTACGCCCGTGCTGTTGAGTAATGGCTGATCGTGGATTGCTACAGGAGTAACAGTGAGTTTTGAAATTTTCATATAACTAGATTTCTGACTATAGTAATGACAATATGCAAAATTATGACAATAAATAAGAAAATATCAAAAAAATTGCTCCTATATAACACCACTTACAATGCTGACGGCTAATTGGTATTTATTTCACCAAGCAGCACTATCACTGATAATTCACGATTAGACTCCACCTTAAATCACATAATTTCATGAAAATAACTAATGTCACAATCTTTCCACTAGTCAGTCAGCGTCCAGAGTTACGAGTCGGCAAACCAATACACCCAAGCTGGTGGGGCTACGATCAAACATTAATAAGAATCGACACTGAAAGTGGTATCTCTGGATGGGGTTGTGCAGGTGTTAGATGGGAGATGGCCGAAGCTACAATGAAAGTTCTCTGGCCACACCTCATTGGGCAAGACGCTCTTCAGCCCGAATCAGTAACTGAACGTTTACACCAATGGACGTTCTGGTACGGACGTGGGGGTGCGATGACTAGCTACATTGGAGCGGTCAATCATGCTTTATGGGATGTGCTTGGACATCACACCGGTCTATCCATATCAAGGCTTTTCGGAGGGCGTTACGTAGAAAAAGTGAAACCGTACGCATCAATGCTATTTTCCTGGCCTGTGGAAGAGATGATTGAAACCCTTGAATCAGGATTAGATCGAAACTTTCGTGCTTTCAAGCTGGGTTGGGGCACATTCGGCAGAGAGCGTAATCTTGACCATGACGAAGAGCTAGTAAGGACAGCTCGAAAAGTCATTGGCGATGATTCAGAGTTGATGGTAGACCCTGGAGGATCTGATATTTTCTGGCATGGCGACCTAAAATGGGCAGTAGAAGCAGCCAAAATGCTTCAAGATTACAATGTCACATGGTTTGAAGAACCACTACGGGCTGATGACATCGAAGGTTATAAACGACTCACTGAAGTATCTCCCGTAAGAATTGCAACAGGCGAAGTGTTACGAGGTCGTTTGAATTTTGAACCACTAATTAGCGAAAAAGCTTGCGACATCATTCAACCCGATCAAACAATATGCGGAGGATTATCAGAATCTCGAAAAATATGGCAGGCTGCTTACGACAATAATGTTCAAGTGGTAATGCATGGGTGGAACACTGCTGTAGGATCTGCAGCGGATCTCCAACTGACTGCGTCTATGCCTAACGGCAGCTACCTAGAATACTGGCATCCCGCACCGTATGTAAGTGGTATTCTTACCACACCTCTTCTGCTTGACCAAGATGGAATGCTCCCAATCCCTGACAGTCCAGGCCTAGGAATTGAAATCGATGAAGATGCAGTAATCGCTCATGGAAAAGGGGCCGAAGACTACGGAGCACTTTAACCACCCAAAGAAATGAGAACAAAATGGCAATCAACGGAAAATGGCGTTACGAAGATCTCACATGGCCTGAAATGAATCAGGCCATAGAGGCCGGATTAATCCCGGTGTTGCCAGTTGGGACGATGGAACAACACGGCCCACATCTTCCCGTAAAAATGGATCGATGGACGGCTACCGAGGTTGCAAAGGCAGCGGCCGAGCGTCACCAGAACCGCCTATTATTTATGCCGCCAGTAGCGTATGGATACACTACCCACGTAATGGATTTCCCAGGTTCAGTAACCATCCATCATGAGACATTCATCCGCTACATTGTGGACATATTGAAGTCTTTGGCGTACCACGGATTCAGCCGCATTATCGTAATCAATGGCCATGGTTCAAACATGCCACCGCTAGATCTGGCATGTAGACGCGCTAATGTTGAGACTGATGCAAACGTAGCTCTTACATCATGGTGGGATTTAACTGCAGTCGACCCAGAGTTTATGAAAACATGGAGGCAATCAGAGTTTCCTGGCGGATGCGCACATTCCGGAGAAGCCGAGACGTCAATGGCGCTGCATATGAACACAGATCTCATTCAAATGGACAACGCAATCAATGAGCAAATTAAATTTCATGAGCATAAGTCTCCGTACCAGTGGGTAGATCTATGGGGGCTCGGTCCTGTTTCGGTGACATCATGGACAAGCGAATATACAGACTCTGGCATATGTGGAGAGCCGCTGCTGGCCAGTCCTGAAAAAGGGAAAAAATTATTCGAAGAAGCCGTCAAGAATCTCATTGCCTGGGCTGATGAATTCTATTCTCGTGAATTGCTGACCAGAAAAGATCATCACATAACAGAGCCTCTTTCTGATCTGCCTGGCTAACTTTAGGTTTACTCTTAGTCAAAAGTTATGCCTATCTTTACGGCGCTATCAATTCGGTTCTCGGCAAGTGCAAATGCTCGGTCGATTTCGGTGATATTTATGCGATGAGAAATAATTGGTTCGACGTTAATGGCACCTTCAGATATCAGAACAGAAGCTTCAGAATAGCTAGAAAGACCTGGTTCATCTTGGGAACCAAGAACTGTATACACATCTGCTCTACTTTTAAACATCTGCGAGTAATCAAACGGTACGGGTGCTTCTGATTCAGGTAGCCCAAAAAGAACAACCTGGCCTTCATCGCGCACGAAATGAAACGACTGGGACAAAGTCTCTGTAGAGCCAACCGCTTCAATCACTAGATCTGCGCCTGCTCCATTGGTTACTTCTTTTACGAGATCTACCGCGTCGTCACCTGTGACATCAATCGACTCGTCAACCCCGTAGGAATAACCAAGTTCTCGCCGCCATTGCAGAGGTTCCACTGAAATAATTCGCCCCACGCCAAGCCGCTTCAACACGAAATCCCAGAACAGCCCTGCGCTACCTTGACCAACCACCACGCAGGTCTCAAAGAGTGAATCGGGCAGTCGCTTTGCAGCATAAATCACTGTACCTAGTTGCTGGGCTAGCGTAACACTATCAATATCCACAGTTTGATTAAGTTTGAGGATATGCCCATCATCAACAACCTGATAGTCGGCAAAACATCTTGAATTCCAAATGTGGGGAGTCGTTAAAACTATATCTCCGGCAGCAAATTTGTCTGATTGCGATTCAACCACCTCGCCAACGGCTTCGTGACCGGGATGACCGGGCATAGCCGGAAAAGCATGCATAGCCCATCCACTGTTAACCATGTGCAGATCACTTCCACAAATTGACGCAGCCAAAGTACGGACAAGAACGTCACCTTCGGCCGGCACAGGGATAGCTACCTCTTCACAGCGTACGACACCTTTTTCTATAGCAATTGCAGCGCGCATTATGTTCCCACCATCAACAATCACGAGTATGAAGCAAGTTCGTCTCCATGTGCGTACCACATATCATCGAACATCCTCCTGATGTCACCCAGAGATAAGACTGCAGAAGTAAGTGGGTCAAGCGCTACAGCGTGAAAAGCAGCTTCACGGTCACCATCTAAGATAGCCTGTGTGGCCATTTGTTGCACAGCTTGGTTAGATCGACTCAATGCCGCCAATTGACCAGGAAGCTCCCCCACTACCATTGGATGGAATCCAAGCTTGTCAATCAGGATCGGGACTTCAACGCTACTACGGTCGATTAAATTGTCGATAAGACCAACATTTGGAACATTACCATTGATCACTGTTGGTCGATCAGACTCCATAGCCTCGATGATTCTACAAGCATACTCGTCAGAACTTTGTGCTGTCAGGATTCGTTCAGTGTATACATCTTCCGATAACTGAGCATAATGATCATCAACTCGCGTCGTTCGGCGTTTTAGACCTGCTGGTATTTGATCGAGTTTGAACGCATTAATGGTGCTCTCGCTGGTTCTAAAGTAAGGAGTGTACTCAGACATGTGACGTGTGGACTCAGTAACAAAGAATCCGAATTGTCGCATTATCTCGAATCTAACAGTGTCTCTAGAAAATATTTCTGGGTTATCCATAGCTTCAAATAACTGCGGATATGCGTCTTGTCCATCTAACTCAAACCGCAAAAACCATGCGAGATGGTTTATGCCAGCCACCCAAGCTTTAACTCGTTCTTTTGAAGCACCGATATATTCAGCAAGATCCGCCGTCGTGTGTTGAACACTATGGCAAAGACCAATGGTTGCAACGTCTGTTGCTTCAGAAATCGCCCAACAACTTATAGCCATAGGATTCGTATAATTCAACAGTGTTGCGTTAGGAGCAACATCTTCTATGTCCTCACATATTTCCAACAGCATAGGAACAGTTCTAAGTGCCTTAAATACTCCACCTGGCCCAACAGTGTCGCCTACTGATTGATCCACTCCATATTTAAGCGGTATACCGATATCTCGCTCGTAGCTATCACCAACCCTTATAGTGGTCAAAACGTAATCGGATTCGGATAATGATTGCCGACGATCAGGAGTCATTTCTACCTTGATGTTAGTTTCGGTGTCTCTCACCAACTTCTGCGCAAACTTCCCCATCAAATCCAATCGCTCAACGTCTGTATCCATCAGTGAAACTACCGAGTCAGAAAGCTCTGGGACGCAAACAATGTCTTGCAGCAATCTTCGAGCAAAGACAACACTACCAGCACCTATAAGTGAAATTTTGGCCAATTTTTTTTCCTAAATAAAAGTTAATTAA
>MDTE01106330.1_pt1 | contig 11643 bp, 13 predicted proteins | sample 811231 | NCBI WGS metagenome assembly MDTE01 (sample SAMN05326651, study PRJNA326480) | marine metagenome | isolation source: seawater | place: Indian Ocean: Red Sea | collected 2010
AATAACCACTGGCATGTGAAGGGGTGCCTGCTGAAGGACATCCCGGTCGCCGGCACGCGTATGTATGCCTACTACGACGATGGCCAGCGCAGCACCGTGGGAACGCTGGATTCGACCCGCTACGTGGTTCTCAGCGATCCTAACACCAGCATCCCGCTGGCGATCATCGACGAGCATTGGACCTATGCGCTGCGCAGCACCGCGGCCGCTGTGATTGCCTGCAAGTGGATGACCAATCCTGACCCTAAGGTGTGTGGCATCGTCGGCGTCGGCATGATGGGCCAAACCGGGCTCGACTGCCTGGCGACGATGTACGACTTCGAGGAGATCCGCTGCACCTCAAGACGGCCAGAAACCCGTGAGGCTTTTGCCCATGACTACGCCAAGAAACTCGGCACCAAGGTGGTGGCGGTCGAAACGCCCGAGGAAGCAGTGCGCGGTGCCGACATCGTGGTCGGCGGCACCACGTCGGAGGACGTGGTCAGCCGCGCCGATTGGGTTAAGGAGGGATGCTCGTTCCTATCTCTGGCACGCAAGGAACTCGATCCCGCTGGCTGGCCACTGATGGACAAAGTGGTGATCGATAGCTGGGAGCTGAACATGCTGAACAAGCCGTTCCGCGAGATGGTTGTTGACGGCCACTTCTCGCGCGAGCAGCTGCACGCCGAAATCTGGGAAGTGGTCTCGGGTGCCAAATCGGGGCGTAAAAGCCGCGAGGAGCGGATTCTGATCCACACTACCGGCCTAGTTTCACAGGATGTGGCGATCGCTCACTGGATCTATCAGCAGGCCAAGGAACGTGGCCTGGGCACGACCTTGCCGCTGGCACATTTACAAGGTTAGAAAAATTGCTCAGTGCTTCAAATGGTGCGGCCGCAACGCGACGTAGAACAGCACGGTAAGGACCGCGCTACCGGCGAAGGTTCCGGCCATGGGCCAGGCGGAACCATCGTGGAATAGGCGCGCTACCTCAGCGGCTGCAGCTGCGCCTGCCATTTCCGTCGCTCCCAAGAGTGCCGCAGCGCTTCCGCCGCTACCGGGCGCTTCCTCCAGCGCCCGCATCGGCGCGCTAGCGAAAAATAGCCCGAGCGCAAAGGCGTAGACGGAGATCGCTGAGGTGATCGGAACCGTCGACTCCCAACCCATCATCAAAGTAGTCGGCAGCATGAGGCCGCCGGCGAGAATGAAGACCAGACTCCAATGCAGCAGTCGTTCGATGCCGATACGCCGGACATACCGGTTGGCAAACAGACTGCCGAAGAAGAAAGCGGCAACGATGATCGCCTGGAAGAAGCCGTAGTTCTCGGTGCGGACGCCGAGGCGGTCGATATAGAGAAACGGTCCCTGAGAGATGAAAACGAACAGGGCGCCCATCACCGCACCGGTGGCGAGCGTGTAGCACATATAACCGCGATGCATGATGAGATCGGCGTAGTCGCCCCACAGGCGACGGGGCTTAAGCGCCTGGCGGTCAGGCGTCGTGGTCTCCGGCAGAAAGCACCACACCAGGACCGTGACGATCAGGGCGAGGGCCGTAATTAGGTAGAAATTAGCACGCCAGCCAATCCAGATATGGACGTAGCCACCGATTATAGGACCGATCGCCGGTGCGACGGCGATGGCCATGCCGAAGATCGCCAGAATACGAGCGCCGGCAGGTCCTTTGTAGAGATCCCGAATCACTGCAAGTGCGATAACGGCTTCAGCGCAAACCACCAGGCCCTGAAGCGTCCGTGCGACGATCAACGCCTCGATCGACCAGGCCACAGCACAGATAATGCTGAAGACTACGGCTGCACCCATACCGCCGATCATGATTGGCCGGCGTCCGAAGCGCTCCGATAATGGTCCGTAGATCAGCTGCCCGAGCGCATAACCCAGTAGGTTGAGGATCAGGGTAAGCTGAACAGTCTCGGCGTCGGTGCCGAAGTACCCAGGTAAGTGGGGTAGGCTCGGCGTGTAGAGGTCGGTCGACAGGATGCTGACGCTGCTCGCTGCGATCAGGATTGCTGGGATGATCGGTGACGGCGCTGCGAGCCGGGTTGCGAGCCCTGTCACGCTAGATTACCTGCCGATTGCGCTCGGGCTCGGCGCAGCACTGGGAATCTCGATTAGCAGCATAAAACACAGCCAACACCCGCTTACCATGCTTGAGCCCAGCACCGTGCATCTCCGCACTTTTCCTCACGCTTCGAGTAATCACGCTGCCGGCGTTTGATGTTCGAAATAAGGGTGCATTGGGTCGGCTGAGAAATATTTATCGGTCAGGGCGTAACGATTGTCCGTGTAACGGTGGAAAATCAAACCACCAAGCATCTCTCCAATGCGCGAATCAGCATCCTGAATCGCGGCAAACACCGCGTACTGGTCAGCGATGATGGTAGGGTCGTGAGGATTGTGGGCTACGTACATGGTGCGAGTGGGCGCTGCCAGCTCAGCCCGGTCGGCGTGCTTCACGGTAGCCGATATAGGTGGTACTCACGAATACCAAAATGCCACCTAACAGCACGGCGACTGTTGGAATCTCGGCGAAGAACACGAAGCCGATCGCAGTGGCCCAGATCAAGCGCAGGAAATCAAGCGGCAGCACAGTGGTGCTGGGGGCAATGCGTAGGGCGGCAACAATAGCATAATTTGCCCCAACCCCGCAGATGCCGATGGCGATCAACCACACCAGCTGGTCGAGCGTCGGCCACTGCCAGACGAATAAAGCCGGGATCGCCGAAACCGGTGTCAATAGAATCGACATGTAGGCAATGATGGTCATTGGCGAATCGGTGCGCCCGAGGATCTTGGTGATGATCAGTGCCATAGCCCAGCAGGCCGAACCGGCGAGAACGATCAAGGCCCCGATGTCGAGGTCGCGAAAGCCGGGCTGGAGGATGATCAGCGCACCAACGAACCCCATGGATACGGCGATCCAACGGCGCACGCCCATGCTCTCAGCGAGAATGAACACCGCGAAGAATGCCGCAAATAAAGGCGTCGAAAAACTCATGGCGGTGACCACATTGAGTGAGGTGAAACTCAGGGCCCCGAAGAAGGCGTACATCGAGGCGACGTGTAGAACACCCCGCACCACATGGAGATCGAAGCGGCGGGTCTTGAGCCGGGCCGGACCAGCGCGCAGCAGGAACCAAGGCGCGAAGGCGATCAGCGCGACAAAATTTCGGAAGAACGCCACCTCAAACGGGTGGATATCGGCGGTAACATGGCGCACACAAGCCTGCATGGTCGATATACCGATCGTCCAGAGCAGGGCCAGTGCGATCGCGTGCGCTAAGCGCGCCGGATCGCCGGGCGCCGTCGAAACCCCGGTTCCCACGGACTCAGGCAAGCCGCGGTCGCCCGCTCGGCACGCCGAAGAAACCTTGCCCGTGACGAGCACGCGCCACTAAACTCGCGCCCAGGGAAGGATCAAAACGTGGCGGCAAAGAAAAACCCCCTTAAGCTCAACAGCCTCCAGCTTAAGACGCTGACGCTGTTACAGGAACTCGCGCGCTCGCCGGAAACCTCGACCGCGCTCGAAGACAGCGACGAAGTTCGTATTACCAACTTTCCGCACATCCACGGCAACCATTTCCACATCGGCAACGCGGTGGCGATGGCGCGAAACGCCAGCGGCCTGCGCAACGAAAACGTTTGGAAAGCGTTGGAACGCAAGAGTCTTGCGCGGTCGTTCTACCCCGTCGGAATTATCCTGACTGTCGACGGTCTCGCCTATGACACGCATCTGCGGGACCGCATCCTGGTCGGCACCGACCACTGATGCCGCGTTAGGAATGGCAACGGACTCGCGACTGGCCGGTCGATCGGCGCTGGTCACTGGCAGCGGGCGCGGCATCGGTGCTGCCATCGCTCGCACCTATGCGGGTGCCGGTGCGGCGGTGCTCATCGCCGATCGCAACGCCAAAACCGCAACCGCAACCGCTGACGCGTTACGCCAAGCGGGTGCCGCCGCCGAGCCGTTCGTAGGTGACGTCGCCAACCCCGACGACTGCCAGGGAATGGTCGATCACTGCATCGACGCCTTTGGCGGCATTGACATTCTCGTCAATAACGCCGGGATCGCGTTCCACAGTCTGTTCGTGGACACCACACTCGAGGATTGGGAGCGGGTGCTGCGAATCAACCTGACCGGGCCGCTGCTGATCGGCCAGGCCGCTGCCCAACACATGATGGAGCACGGCGGTGGCCGTATCATCAACATCGGATCGACGTCAGGTCAGCGTGGTGCCGTTGGCCGCTCCGCCTATGGCGCGGCCAAAGCTGGATTGATGCAACTGACCCGCATCATGGCAATCGAACTGGCGCCCTACGAAATCGCGGTCAATGCCATCGCCCCGGGCCCAATCCGCACGGATATCACTAATCACGGTCCCGAACAGACAGAGGCTTATCTCGACCGGATTCCAATGCGGCACTATGGCAAACCCGAAGATGTTGCCGGTGCCGCGCTCTACCTCGCCTCCGACGAATGCCAGTTCGTGGCCGGCAATGTGATCAACGTCGATGGTGGCTTTAACAGCTCGGGCCTAATCTTCTCGCTCGAGGAAATGACGTCCTACCGTAGCGGACCGCAGGATTAGGACTTACGAACCCCACCAGCGGTGGAAACGGGCACGCGAGCACCAATCGCCGCACATGCATGAAAGTAAGGATTTGCTGGAGCGCAAGGAAAGCGTCAGGTGCGATACTGACAGCGCCCACCGCCGGACTGGGCCCTAGCTGGTGTCGTTGCTGATCTTTGCGCTGCGCAACGCCCGGTTCCTGGCATTCGGCGCGTTCGCAACCTTCTTCTCGAGCTTCGGCCAGACCTATGTTATCGCACTGTTTAATCCGGAAATTCGCGCAGCGTTCTCCCTCACCCACTTCGATTTCGGTCTGATCTACGCTCTGGCCACCATCTCCAGCGGCACATGCCTGATCTGGATCGGCCGTTTGATCGATCACGTCGACCTACGGTGTTATCTAGTGGCAGCGACGGCAGCGCTGGCAACTGCTTGTCTACTTCTGTCTTGGTCGCCGTCCGTAATATTCCTCGGCTTGGCACTGTTTGCGCTGCGCCTCACAGGCCAGGGTTTGATGGCCCATATCGGCCAGACCAGCATGGGGCGCTATTTCGACCGCGAGCGCGGCAAAGCGGTTTCTCTCGCCATGACCGGAGCTCCGATTGGAGCAGCTTCGTTCCCCTGGATCGTTGTCGCTCTCGGCTCTCTCTATGGCTGGCGCGGAACGTGGCTGGTGTTCGCAATCTTCGTTGCGGTGGTCGTGGCGCCACTGATGCTGTGGCTGTTACGCGGACACAGCGCACGTCATGCCGCCTATATCACCAATTTTTCGCCACCACCTGGTGCAGACCCGGCGATGGCAGTAGTGCAAAAGCAATGGACGCGCCGCGACGTGCTGCGGGACTACCGCTTCTATCTCGCGGTCCCGGCAATCTTAGCGCCGAGCTTCATCATTACTGGCTTCTTCTTCCACCAACTCTACATTGCCGATCAACTCGGATGGTCACGGGCCTGGGTCGCCTCGACTTATATCGCCTATGGCGGGGTCACCGTGGTATCGGCCTTGATCTACGGCCCGTTGATCGACCGCTTCGGCACGGTGCGCCTGCTACCGCTCAACTTGGTGCCACTTGGCTTGTCGATGCTTTGGTTCGGGCTATCGGGTACGCCTGCCGTGGGGCTTGGATTCATGGTGGCGTCGGGCATAACTAGCGGGGGAACGTATACCATCCTCGGCGCACTGTGGGCCGAGGTATACGGCACCAGGCATCTCGGAGCGATCCGCGCCTTCGCAGCGTCGCTGATGGTCTATTCGACTGCGGCATCGCCTGTGTCAATGGGCTGGCTGATCGACCAGGGAACAGGCATCGCCGAAATCGCCTTGGTGTGCCTGAGCTACATCGTGGTTGGAACCCTACTGGTGTTGTTCGCGTACCGCCAGAGTGGCATAACCTCGCTTCGCGAGCTCCAAGCGCGCGTTTCGGTGATCAAGAAGACAAGGGACTAACGATCCGCGCTTTGCTGACGATGGGCGGATAACACAATCGCCACACCACGCTCGCGAATAGACATAAAAATGTTGTAAAACAGTAACTTCGTTAATCGTAATCAGAGCCGGAAGCGTACATGTCGGACGGTGATCAAGGGGTATCAAAGATCGACGGGCGGCGGCTGAAAGTTTTGCTCGTCGATTCTGACGTGAGCTTCCATTCCTGGGCTCAATCAGTGCTGCTGCGCATTTCGGGCGCTAACCTCGGTAACACGATCGGCCTTAAGCAGGGCCATCTCGGTTCTATCAGAAGCGCCACCAAGACCAACCTCCTGCCGGGTCTCAGGCTGCTGCGCAGCTAATCCAGACGAACTACGGCGCAATCGAGGTGCTCCGGTGTTGAACCCTAGACTTCGCGAAATGCTGTGGCCGAAGATCGACGACATCGCTATGGCTAAGCGGGCGGCGCAACAGGGCCTCATGGCCTCTCTCTTCGTCGCGATCTTCGTCGCGCTGATCCCCGATTTCAGAACGACCTTCTACCAGGTACTTCCGACCGAGCACCTTAACTGGATCGGCATGGCCGTGTGGCTTGGCCTCGCTACCGGTATTTATTACATGTCAAGGATCGCCGCGATCACCGCATTTATCCTGTTCGTTCTTGAGCGTTTGCTCTCGCTACAAGACGGCGAACGCGTTGTCGGCTTCCTGCTCGCACTCGCATTCACTATGTTTTTCATCACCACCATACGGGCGACGGTGCGCTACCACGAGCTTGGTGGTGACGGCGCCGCGCTCGACGATGATGATTCGTGACCGCTGCCAACCCACATAGGCGAAGCCGGCGTCGCGTCGGTATCGCCGGGTTCGGGACAATCGGCCGCCGCGTCGCCACCGCGCTCGACGAAGGGATCGACGGATTGGAACTGGTCGGCGTGTGCGGGCGCGACCGGGCAAAGGCCGAAAGCGGCGTCAAGCAGTTACGGACCACTCCTCCGATCCTTTCACCGGCGGAACTCGCTGACACCGCTGAAATCATCGTCGAATGCGTGCCCAAGACAGCATTTTTCGAGATCGTCCAACCCTTGGTCACGGCGGGTCGCACGGTCGTCACCGTTTCCGGGGCCGGGTTGCTCGAACATCCCGAGGTCATCGACACGGCAGCACGGAGCGGTGCGCAGATCATTCTCGCCAGCGGGGCGCTTCTCGGCCTCGACGCCGTGCGCGCTGCCGCCGAGGGCGACATCGACGACGTGACCATGGTGACCCGCAAACCGCCAAACTCGCTGGCGGGTGCTCCGTATCTCGATAAACATGACATCGACGTCAGAAACCTGGATGTCCCACTGATGGTGTTTTCAGGTTCGGCCCGCGAAGGTGCCTCGGGGTTTCCCGCCAACGTCAATGTCGCCGCGGCGCTCGGCCTCGCCGGGATTGGTGCGGATCGTACCAAGCTAGAGATCTGGGCTGACCCGGACGTGACCCGAAACATCCACACGATTCGAGTTGAAAGCGCGGAGGTCCGGTTTGAAATGAAGATCGAAAACGTACCTACCGAAGCAAACCCTGCGACCGGCAAGCTCACAGCACTCAGTGTGATCGCCTGCCTCCGCGGGCTGGCCGCGCCGCTGAAGGTAGGGTCTTGATACGCATAAAGCGGGGTCGGCAGCTACCCCCACCCTTGCCGTCCCCAACAAAAGGGGGAAGGAGCTTTTACTGAACTCAAGTCCCGGACTGGGTCTTGCAAACGATAAAAGGGGAACCGCTAACCTTCACCTGTCAGATAACGCCATCATCCTTGAGATCGGCGAGCTCATCCGCCGTCAAGCCGAGGATACCGCGGTAGACATCTTCGTTGTGAGCACCGAGCTCAGTCGATCCCAGCCACTCGATATCGCCGGGTGTGCCGTCGAGGACGGGAACGATACCTGGCATGGCAACATCGCCGAAGAAGTCGTCTTGCACACGCCTAATCATGTTACGCGACTTAAGTTGTGGATTCTCGGCGATCTCCTTAATTGTATTGATCGGTGCACATACGACATTGTGCGCATTCAGGATGTCATCGATCTCCGCTGCGGTCTTGGTGGCGGCCCAATCCGTGGTCGCACCCTCGATTTCCTCCTCTGCGGCGGCGCGTTTGTCGTGGGTATCGTGGCGGGCAAGCTCGGGGTGCTCGATCGCAGCGCAGAAGCGCTGGTACATCTCGTCGATATTGGCGGCGATCACCATCCATAGACCGTCTTTCGACTTGTAGATATTCGAGGGGACGACTCCGGGCAGGCTGGTGCCGCCGGGCTCGCGAATGGCGCCGCATTTATCGTAATCCGGGAGCGCACTCTCCATGAAGGTGAAGCACGACTCTAGGATGGTCGCATCGACGACCTGCCCCTTACCGCCGCCTAGCCCGTCGCGCCAGTAGAGCGCCATCAGCATGCCCTGGGCCGCGAACATTCCCGTCAGCGTATCACCGATGGAAATCGCAGTCCGCGGCGGCGGCTCGCCAGGATAACCATTGAGATGGCGGATGCCACCCATCGCTTCGCCGCCGCTCGCGAAGCCGGGGCGCTGAGCATAGGGGCCATCCTGCCCAAAGCCGGAGACCCGGGTTATCACTAGCCGCGGGTTGATTTCATGAAGCACATCCGGCCCCAACCCCCACTTTTCGAGCATGCCGGGGCGGAAGTTTTCGACCAGCCCATCCGCGTTGGCGCACAACCGTTTGATCAGATCAGACCCGCGTTCGTCGCGCAGGTTCGCAGTGATCAGCTTCTTGTTGCGGGCAAGAAGCGGCCACCACAGACCTTTGTCCTTGTATTTGTTCTTGCCCCATACCCTCATCGGATCGGTGCGGTCCGGCGCCTCGACCTTGATTACTTCAGCACCAAAGTCGGCCAGGCGGCTACCAACGAAGGGGCCAGCCAGCATTTGACCTATCTCGATAATGCGCAGCCCGGCGAGGGGTCCCTTCCGTGTTGTCGTCGCGGTACGGTCCCGCGCCGTTTCTCCTTCCTTTTCCAGCACTCTTTCCTCCCGTGGCTACCCCGGCGCCTTAGTGCTTGGCGAACCAGTCAAGCAGAGTATTACAGAAACGGATCTTCTGCTCCTTGCCGGCAACGACGTGGGCAACGTCTTCCATCATCACGCCCTCGGCTCCGGGCACGCCTTCCTCTATCGGAATGGTCAAGCGCGGCGCGGTGACCATGTCTCGCCCAGCATGCACAACCAGCATCGGCGCCTTGATCTGGTCAAGACGATCCACCGTATCGTGATTGATACACGCGTTTACGAACCGCTCGTGTGCACCGATGTTGCCGAGCAGGTCCTTCCAGCCTCCTTCCGGGCCGAGCAACAGGTCCTTCTTATCGTTGAAGTATTCCGGCGCGAAAGAGTGGAGCACCACCGACAGCTGGAACGCGTAGAAGCCAACATCACGGTGCAGCGTGGTGAACATTTCGAGCTGGCTCTGGAAATGACTGTCCACCTTCGCCCAGCAGCCGGTGTTGACCAGGCTGCGCACCCGCTCGGGGTAGTTGATAGCTATTTCCTGTCCGATGCAGGCTCCCATGCCGACCATACCCAGCATGTGGAACTTCTCGATGCCGAGATGTTGGGTGAGCCCGATGACATCATCGGCATAGAGGCGCATCGACGAATCCACCGACAGATCGTCGTTGGATTCGCCTATACCGCGGTGATCGAAGATCATCACGGAGTATTGGTCGGTGAGGCCGCGCGGTACGTGCTTCTCCTCGCCGTGACAGAACGTTCCCCAGCCGCCGGTGCAGACCAATGGATCGCCCTCGCCGTGAACTTCGTAGTACATGTCGTGATTGTTGATCCGAGCGATCGGCATTCGGTAACCCCTTTGTCCTACCAAAAAACAGAGCCGGTCAGCCCGCGTGACGCGACTGCTAGGAACCGGCTATAACCGGCGCCGACTCTTTGTTTCGCAAGGGGATTACCATGAAAATCGCGAGTTATCTACAGGGCGGAATACCCGCCTACGGGGTGGTGGCAGACGACGGTTTGATCACGGTCAGCAAGACGCTCGGGGCAAAGTATCCCGATCTGCGCACCGTTCTCGACGCCGGCGCTCTTGATGAAGTGAAGAAGGCGGCGGAAGGGAAACCGGCCGACGCCAGTCTCGATGGTGTCGCGTTCCTGCCGCTGATCCCCGATCCAGCCAAGATCCTGTGCGTCGGCCTAAACTACGAAGCCCATCGCATCGAAGCCGGACGCGACAAAACCCAATATCCGACGATCTTCGTGCGCTTTCCCACGTCGCAGGTGGGCCATAATGAGCCGATGATCCGGCCAAAGATCTCGGAACGCTACGACTACGAGGGCGAGCTGGCGATCGTTATTGGCAAGCACGGCCGCTATCTCAGCGACGACGATGCACTCAGCGTCGTTGCGGGCTACACCTGCTTCAACGACGGCAGCATTCGCGACTGGCAGCGCCACACCATCCAGTTTACTCCGGGAAAGAATTTCCCCAACTCCGGCGCATGCGGACCGTGGATGACCACTGCCGACGAGATTCCCGACCCGCAGGACCTGGTGCTCGAAACGCGCCTGAATGGTGCGGTCATGCAGCATACAAATACCGACGATATGACCTACTCAGTGCGTGAGATCATCAGCTACTGCTCGACCTTCACCGACCTAGTGCCGGGGGACATAATCCCAACCGGCACGCCTTCAGGCGTGGCGATGGCGCGAACACCGCCAGCTTGGATGAAACCTGGTGATGTGATCGAGGTCGATATCACCAAGATCGGGGTGCTACGCAACCCAATCGAGTCGGAAGCCTAAGGTAAAGGACGAATCGATGACCCTGGACAAGTTCTCGCTCGACGGGCGTGTGGCGCTCGTGACCGGCTCATCACGAGGTCTTGGCGAGACGCTTGCCGAAGCCCTGGCTCAGGCCGGCGCACACGTCGTGCTCAACGGCCGTGACGAAGAAGCGCTGGCGGCCAACGAAAAGCGCTTCGGCGATGCCGGCTGGTCGGTCTCGACCTCGGCCTTCGACGTGACCGACGAGCAAGCGTCAATCGCGGCAGTAGCAGCCATCGCCAAAGAGCATGGCCGGCTTGACATCCTAGTTAACAATGCCGGACTGGCACGACGCGCGCCGATTGAGGAGTACCCGACTGAGGACTGGCGTTACGTCATGGACGTCAACCTCAACTCGTGCTTTTACCTTTCTCGCGAAGCCGCCAAGCCTATGCTCAATGCAGGCTACGGACGCATTATCAGCACAGCATCGATCGCCACGTTCATTGCCCGGCCAATCATCGGACCCTACGTTGCATCAAAGCACGGTCTAGCCGGACTGACGAAGGTCCTTGCAGTCGAATTGGGTGCACGCGGCGTAACCGCCAATGCGATCGCGCCGGGCTATTTTGAAACCGAGATGACCAAGCACCTCGCTGCCGATCCCGCGTTCGACAACTGGCTCAAGGGACGCACCCCGATGAACCGCTGGGGCCAGCCGGAGGAGCTGGGAGGCGCAGTGGTCTTTCTCGCGTCGCCGGCAAGCTCCTACGTCAACGGCCACGTGCTGGTGATCGATGGCGGCATGACTGCGTCGATGTGATAGAAGCAAGGCCTGGAGAGCGCCTCGATCGATACCGCAAC
>MDTE01046751.1_pt1 | contig 11642 bp, 6 predicted proteins | sample 811231 | NCBI WGS metagenome assembly MDTE01 (sample SAMN05326651, study PRJNA326480) | marine metagenome | isolation source: seawater | place: Indian Ocean: Red Sea | collected 2010
AGAAGATATCAAAGTTATTTTGCAATTTTAAAGGATTATGCCACAAGAAACTAATCTCAACGTATCTCCTTATTTTGACGACTTTGATCGAAATAAAAACTATTATAAGGTATTATTTAAACCTGGATTACCTGTTCAGGCAAGGGAGTTAACGTCATTACAGTCTATCCTTCAAGATCAAATTGAACAAGTAGGAACACACTTGTTCAAAGAGGGATCTATGGTTATCCCTGGTCAGATTAACTATAATAATGAAATGTTTGCAGTTGAAGTTGAGGAAGAATACCTCGGCATCAACATCTTTGATATTGTAAATGATGTAATTCAGATTGATGTTAGAGGTCAAAACTCTAATGTTACCGCAAGAATACTTTTTTATGGTGAAGAAGACCTCTCAGAAAGAGGATTTATAACTTTATTTGTAAATTATACAAGCACTGGAAACGAAGGTAAATCTGTATTTGATGACGATGAAGTTCTTCTTCTGGAGAGCAACTTCGTTGGTGCTACAATTAACCTCCAAGCAGGACAAGGTATAATTAAAACTGCATCTACAAATGCAACATCTATTGGTTCTGCTGTCTTCATCTCAGAGGGTGTATATTTCCTCAGAGGTACTTTTGTAAGAGTTGACGCACAAACTCTTATTCTTGATGCACATGGTAATGAACCAACATATAGAGTTGGTTTAGAAATTTATGAGGAATTTGTTACTTCGGGTCAAGACCAATCCTTAACTGATAACGCAAAAGGATTTAATAACTATGCAGCACCTGGTGCTGACAGATTAAAAATTAGTGCCGTAATTGCAAAGCGCGACTTAGATTCTCAAAAGAATGAGAACTTTGTTGAATTAATGGTCATCAGAGGTGGCGTACTAGAGCATATTGAAAATAGAACTCAATATAATGAACTTGCTGAAGAATTGGCAAGAAGAACATATGATCAGTCTGGTGATTTTTATGTCTCTCCATTTAGAATTACTGCAAGAGAATCTTTAGATGATAAGAAAGGTAATAATGGCATCTTTACTAAAGATCAATTAACGTATAATAGCAATATTCCTAGTGATGACCTTGCAACCTACAAGATTTCCCCTGGTAAAGCATTTGTTCGTGGTTTTGAGGTAGAAAACTCAACTGTACATTATCTTGATTTTGAAAAAACTAGATCTACAAAAACTCTTGTTGATCAGGGATTAAATTACTTTACTGGTCCAACATTGACTCTTAACAGAGTTGTTGGTGCTCCTAGAATTGGTTTTAGTACATCATCAGTAATTAGTTTAAGAGATACTAGAATTGGTGTAACTTCAACAACAGTTGCTGGTAAAGAGATTGGTGTTGCTAGAGTATATGATTATGCTTTAGAGTCTGGTTCTTATTCTTCAGTTGCTTCAGATCTAAATGAGTGGGATATCACTTTATATGATATTCAACCATATACTGAAATGGTTTTGAATCAGGCAGTAACATTGTCGGTTCCTACCTATATTCGAGGCAAATCTAGTGGCGCTACTGGACATTTAAGATTTAGTACCACTACAGGTATTGTTACAGCATACAACACCAAAGGAACATTTTTAACTGGAGAAAAACTAGAGTTTAATGGTGTCGATAACGGTAGAGTGTCTACAGCAGTAACTTCTTTTGGAGTTGCTGATGTTAAGTCTATACACACTGCTGTTGGTGTAGGTGAAACTTTTAACGCTAACGTTAAGCAATCTACTAGATTAAGATTCCCATCGGTAACAATTTCTCCAAAATCAGGATCTGCTCCTGGCATCTCTACAGTAACTTCTACTGGTAGTGAATTTACAAATGCAGTTAAACCTGGAGATTTAGTACAATTTACTAATAGTCTTCTTAGTAATAATTCGGTGAAGACTTATGCGAAAGTTACAAGTGTTGTTGGTACTAATAGTATTACTATTGTTGGCATTAATACAGTATCACTTCTTAACGATGGCGGTCTGCCAACCTCAAGCATTGCTCCCTCGGACTTTGAGGTCATCGCCACAAAGTTCCAATCATCAACGGACAATACTCTATACACTCCTCTGCCGAAGAGATTTATAGAATCTGTAGACTTAAATTCTGCAACTTTATCTATTAAAAAAGAATTTAATGTCACCGTTACTGCAAATGCTACAAATACAATTCAAGCATCAGCTAACGAAACATTTTTACCATATGACGAAGAAAGATATGTTCTAATAAATTCTGAGGGTGGATTTGAAGAATTAACTCCAGATAAGTTTAGATTTACTAATGGTAATAAGGAATTAAGAATATTTGGAGTATCTACTACTGGTCCTGCAAGACTTATTGCAACTCTTAATAAAACAAACATTACTACAAAAGTAAAGAACTCCAAAAAAACTAACTCAATTATTGTAAATAAATCCAAATTAGCATCTTCTGGTATTGGATCAACCACATTAAATGACGGATTAACGTCTGGAACTTATGGATATGGTCTTAGAGTTCAGGATAGAGACATTTGTCTTTTAGAACCAGATGTTATTAAGGTGTATGGTGTCTTTGAATCTGATGATACATCAGATCCAGACCTTCCATCGGTAACACTCTTTAACTTAAGTGGACCAACTGGCAAAATTGATGACTTTATTATTGGAGAAGAAATAGTTGGACAAACTAGTGGTGCTATCGGTTTGTTCGTTGAGCAGCAGTCTTCATCTGTTGCAAGATTTGTATTTTTAAATGAACTTCAGTTTGACATTGGTGAAACAATTCAAACCAGTTCTTCTGGAATCACTGCTACTGTAAATGATACTTTTGCTGGTGATAGTAATATTTTAGACAGATTTACTTTAGATGCTGGTCAAAGAGACACTATTCTTGATTACTCTAGATTAATCAGAAAACCGAATACAAAAGATCCAAGAAGAAAGTTAAGAATTGTATTTGAATCTGCAGAGTACACTGATACTACTGAGGGCGACATCACAACAATATCTTCCTATGATCAGTTTGATTATTGTGATCTTCCAGTTATCAAGAATGATCTTAGAGTAACAGATATATTAGACATTAGACCAAGAGTAAGACCTTTTGATCCAGATTCTACATCAACATCACCATTTGAATTTGAATCAAGATCTTTCCAAGATGGTACTAACTCTGCAAAGAATATTCTTGCATCAGACGAGTCAATTACATTAACATATGCTCACTATCTTCCAAGAATTGACAAGATCTATTTTAATCAAGATGGTGGATTTCAGTTAATTAAGGGTGTTCCCTCGGAAACACCTCTTCCCCCAATTCCAATTGAAGATTGCTTAGAAGTTGCAACAATTGCACTTCCACCATACATTTGCAATGCAGAAAATGTTCAAGTATCTCTGAAATCTCATAAGAGATATAGGATGCAAGATATTGCTGTCCTTGAAGACAGAATTCAAAATCTTGAGTATTATACTGCTCTTTCTCTTCTTGAATCAAGAACCGAATCCCTTGAAGTTACTGACGATACGGGACTTACTAGATTTAAATCTGGTATTTTTGTTGATAACTTTACAACAACTAGAAATCAGTTAAAGTCTACCAAGATTACTAATTCTATTGATGTAACAAACCAAGAACTAAGACCATCTCACTTCACAACTGAAGTTGATCTGTTGATTGGTTCTAGATCTCTGATCGGTATTGGAACTACTGCTGCAAACAGTGCAAGCACTGCATTTGCCACTGATATTATTGGATCTAATTTTAGAAGAACTGGTCAGGTAATTACAACGGATTATATTGATCAACTTCATGTTCAAAATACTTTTGCAACTAGAGTTGAAAATGTAACTCCATATCTTGTCATTACATATACTGGTAACATTGATTTATTCCCATCTTCGGATATCTGGATTGACCAAGTAAGACTTGCTCCTCAGAGAATTGAAGTTGATGATTACACTGCAACTAGACAGCAATTAAATTTTGCTGGTTTTGATGCTCAAACTGGTCTTGGTCCTATACGTTGGGGTGCTTGGGCAGCAACGTGGACTGGATCTAGCACTAATGTAGGAACTAGCACTAGAGTTACTGGTAGTAGCAGTAGAAATACTGGACGTGCAATCGTTACAAATACAACCAGAGAAACTACTACAACAACTACAGTAACTAGAACTGGTGTAGAAAACAGGACTGGTAGTAGACTTAGAGTAAGTGAACAAGTACAAACTATCAACGAAGGTGATAGAGTTGTAAGTAGTGATGTGATCCCATTCATGAGATCACGTAATATTGAATTTACTGCTAGAAGATTTAAACCAAGAACAAGACTTTATGGATTCTTTGATGGAACGGATCTAAATCAATTTGTAGTTCCAAAACTTATTGAAATTAGAATGATTAGTGGTGTGTTTACCAGTGGTGAACTAGTCACTGGAACTATGCCATCTAGTGTAACTCCAACTACTCAAGCAACACCAAGAATTACATTTAGGGTTGCTAATTCTAATCATAAGTTTGGACCAATTGGTGCTCCTACTGATATATTCACAACAAGTCCTTATGATGAGAACTACACTATCCCAGCATCATATTCTAGTTCCTCTGTACTTCTGAACGTCGATACTAGATCTCTTTCTGAGAGTAATCAATCTCTATACAGTGGTTGGATTAGAACTGGAATGAGACTGAGAAGTGCTTCAGCAGAAGCGGAGATTACTAATGTAAGATTGGTTAGTGATCAGGTCGGTACAGTTCTTGGAAGTTTGTTCATTCCAAATCCAAACTTCCCAACCAACCCATCATTTGAATCTGGAACAAAGGTCTTCAGATTAACAAGTAGTTCTACCAATAGTCAAGTAGGTGGTCTTACTGAGACCTCTGGCGAAGAAAGATTCTTTGCTTCTGGAACTATTAACAATCTTCAGGAGACCATTAGATCTACTAGAAAACCAAGATTTGATACTGTTGCCACAGCAGAATCTAGACCTGCAACAGATGTTCAGGTAACAGTTAGTAGAACAAGTTCGACTACTACTAGCGTAGTACCATTACCACCACCGCCTCCACCACCACCGCCGCCACCGCCACGTCCTAGACCCACTCCTAGACCTGCGCCTAGACCTTCACCTCCACCAAGAAGACCCCCCCCACCAAGGCGTCCACCCCCACCACCGCCGCCAGTAAGAAGGCGTCCACCCCCACGGAGAAGACCACCTCGTCGTCGTCCTAGACCTAGACCTAGACCTAGGCCAAGACCCAGAAGACGGAGAAGAGATCCTCTTGCACAATCATTCATGGTGCAGGATAATCCAGGTATATTTGTAACAGAGGTGGAAGTATTCTTCAGAACGAAGGATCCTGTACTTCCAGTCGTTGTTCAACTTAGACCAATGGTTAATGGTCTTCCTTCTGATGCAATTTACCCATTTGGTGAAGTTGCTGTAGATCCTGCAAATGTTGTAGAATCTGCTGATGCAGTTGAAGCAACCACAATTACATTCCCAGCACCAGTATATCTGCAGGGAGAAACTGAACACTGTATTGTACTGCTGTCTCAGTCTAACCAATATACTGCATGGATTTCTAGAATGGGTGAGGTAGATATCACAACTCTGCTGCAACCAGAATCTAGAAGAGTAGTTGTCTCTGCACAACCAATGTTAGGTTCTCTATTCAAGTCTCAGAATGGAACAACTTGGACTCCAAGTCAATATGAAGATCTTAAGTTTAATCTCTATGCTGCTGAGTTTGAAGAGACTGCTACAGTCTCCTTCTTCAACCCAGAACTTGCTAGAGGAAATAATCAGATCGCAAACCTCGTAAATGATCCATTAGAATTTGATGCTAAGAGTTTAATTATTACTGCAAATGATCTTATCAATACCACTGGTATTGAATTGGGCAATACTATTGTTCAAAAAGATTCTAGTGCAAGTGCTGATTATGTTGGTGCTGGTGGATCTGCAACTGGTGCTCTAACAATTATCAATTCTGGTATTGGATATACTCCTTCAAATGGAACTCAACTTACATATTCAAATGTTGCACTGAAGACATTCAGTGGTAGAGGCAGAAATGCCACTGCAGACATTACAATAGGAGTACAAAATGGTGTTAATGGTGTTGCAATTGCTGCAACCATTAATAATGGTGGATCTGGATATCAAGTTGGCGATGTATTTACTGTTGAGTCTGTCGGTAGCGAGTCTCTTGGTAGAAATCTTCAATTGTCTGTTGGTTCAGTAACTGGAATCAACGAACTTATCGTTGATAATGTACAAGGTGAATTTGAACTTAACATCGCAAAACCACTTCAATATGTAAGTCCTTCTTCTGGCATTACTACAATTGTAGCAGCTGGAACTGGAAATGATATCACAGTTAGCGACTTTGAATTAACAGAGTCCCGTGCTGATGGTTTACATGTTAAGGTTAATCATAAAAATCATGGTATGCACGCAACCACTAATATTGTTCGTATAAGTGGTGTTGCGCCTGACAGCAAAGCAACTACTATCACTGCAGAATATACAAATTCTGACTCTGGTGCTATTAGTATTGCAAATACCGCAGGATTTGAAACTTTTGAGAATGTATCTGTTGCATCTACAAACCCAGGTTATGCATTACTTGACGATGAGATCATTTCCTACACTGGCGTTGAAGCAGGTCAATTAGTTGGTATTACCCGAGGAATTGACAATACTAGATCATTTACATATCCACTCAATTCAAATATTTCCAAATATGAGAATAATGGCATCTCTCTAAGACGTATCAACACTGATCACTTCTTATCTGATGCTTTGGGTACAAGACCAATTACAATTGATGATTACTTTATTAGAATTAATACTTCTACTAATGGTACTGATAGAAGCACTGGAGTTGGATTCCCCAAACTTTATGCACAGTCTTCTAAATCTACTGGAGGATCTCAAATATTTGCATCACAAAATATTCAATTTGAAGCGGTAAGACCAATCATTCAAACAATGACGTTGCCTGGTACAGCCGTCCAAGCATCTTTGAGAGGAATTACTGCAACTAGTATTGATGGTAGTGAAATATCATTTGAGCAAACTGAATCTACTTCAATCAACTTGTCTGAAGATACTTATCTCCCAGAACCAAGAATGATTGCATCTAGAGTAAATGAAGTTGCTAAGAATACCACTCAACCTGGTGGTAAATCTATGGAACTTACACTTACATTATCTACTGCAAATGCTAACGTATCTCCAGTAATTGATCTTGACAGAGTGGGAATGACTCTCATATCGAATAGAATCAATGCTCCAATCTCAGATTATGCAAATGATCCGAGAACAGCATCTCTTGAAGATGATCCAACAGCATTTGTCTACGCTAACAAACCCGTAGAACTTGAAAATGCTGCAACATCCCTCAAGGTTCTCCTTGCTGGTTATGTAAATACCTTCAGTGATATTAGAGCATTCTATTCCATCAGCAACTCTCCAGAAGAAGATCCACTTTACTATCCATTCCCAGGATTTAGTAATTTGGATATTAACGGAAAGATTATTGACTTTGCCAAATGTGATGGTTCTTCCGATAAGAGAGTTCCAAAAACTGATGTATTGAGTGCTGATAGTGATGTAGCTCCATTTAGAGATTATGAATTCTCAATTGATAATCTCCCAGAGTTCAGATACTTCACTGTGAAACTGGTTGGTACTGGAACTAACCAAGCATATCCACCAAGACTGAAGGATTTGAGAATCATCGCATTAGCATAACATGAGTACAGAAGAACCACGCTTTTTGAAAGTTGAAGGACATAGTTATCTCGTAAGAGATACTATGTCCAATGCAATTATTAATCAAAACACTACTGAGTTTAATAATTATAAGAATCAGAAACAAAAGAGAGACATACAAAAAAATAGAATTGATCAAATTGAATCTGATGTAAGTGAAATCAAGTCTCTCTTAAAACAACTATTAGATAAGGACTAGTAGAATGGCATCTCCAGCATCCAGACAAGAACTAATTGACTATGCAAAAAGGCAACTAGGCGCTCCAGTGCTGGAGATTAACGTTGCTGATGAGCAAGTTGATGATATTATTGATGATTCTCTCCAGTATTTTTACGAGAGGCATTTTGATGGTGTCATTCAAACCTTTTTAAAGTATGAAGTAACTCAAGAAGATATTGACAGAGCAAGAGCAACTACGGGTGGAGTTGGTGTTGCAACTACTTCTGCTACAGATAGTGCAGGAAGAAACTTCAACTTCTTTGAAACTAGCAACTACATTCAAGTTCCACCACAAATTTTAGGAATCAATAAGGTATTTGCATTTGAGGGATCAAGCAGTCTCTCAAGTGGTATGTTCAATATTAAATATCAACTATTCCTCAATGATGTGTATTATTGGGGATCTACCGAATTATTAACTTATTCTATGGTGAAAAGATATCTATCTGATATCGATTTCTTACTGACAACCCAGAAGCAAATAAGATTTAACCAAAGGCAAGATCGTCTGTATATGGATATGGACTGGGGTTCCGTTACTCCTGGTCAATTTTTAGTTATTGATTGTTATAGATTGCTTGATCCAAATGATTCCCCCAGAGTGTGGAGTGATTCATTCCTCAAGAAATATGTTACTGCCGCACTTAAAAAGCAGTGGGGTCAGAACTTGATCAAGTTCCAAGGAGTAAAACTTCCTGGTGGTACAGAATTAAATGGCAGACAAATTTATGATGATGGTGTGAGCGAGTTAAATGCACTAATGGAGAAGAGTTCTTCTACATACGAACTTCCACCTTTAGATATGATCGGTTAATAATATGGCGTTAAATCCATTCTTTCTCCACGGTTCTTCAGGAGAACAAAATTTAATTCAAGATTTAGTCAACGAACAGTTAAAAATGTTCGGTGTCGAAATTTATTATCTTCCTAGAGTATATGTAAATGAAAAAACTGTAATGGAAGAAGTGTCGAACTCTGAGTTTAGTGCAGCAGTTCCATTAGAAGCATATGTTGACACTTATGATGGGTTTAGCGGAGCAGGAACACTCTTGTCAAAGTTTGGTGTTCAAGAAGTTGATGATTTAAATATAATCATATCCAAAGAAAGGTTTGAATCTGTTATTCAAGCACAAATTGCGGTAATTGATAAAACAAAATTAACAAGTAGACCGAAAGAAGGTGACTTAATTTACTTCCCTCTTGGAGACAGACTCTTTGAGATTAAATATGTTGAGCATGAGAAACCCTTCTGGCAACTTCAGAAGAATTATGTTTATGAACTTAGATTAGAACTCTTTGCTTACAACGATGAAGAGATTGATACTGGCATCTCTGAGATTGACGATAATGTAATTGATGCTGGTAATATTCAGACCTTCAACATGGTTGGAGTCGGATCTACTGCAACAGCAATTACATCACTCATACCAAATGGTGCTGTAAGGAATATTATTGTCTCTAGAAGAGGAAGTGGATACGAATCTATTCCTAGAGTTGCGATTACATCTGCACCATCTGGAGGAACTACTGCAGTTGGTATTGCCTCAATGATTGATGGTATTATCGATCTTTGTAATGCGGATCCAGATAAAGGTAGAGTTCAAAGAGTTGATATTGCAAATCCAGGTGCTGGATACACTGTAAAACCAAGAGTTACCTTCCACAGTCCAACTGGATCTGGTGCATTTGCAGTAGCAAATATCTCAGATGACGCTGTTGGTATTATAACAATTACTAGTGGTGGTAGTGGATACATTGGCATTCCAACAGTCACTGCGGTTGCTCCAGGTATTGCAAGCACAACTATAGATGCAAAACTACGTGCAAGAATTAATACTCTTGGTCAAGTTACAGAGATTGTAGTTGAAGATGCTGGTGGATTCTTTGAAGGTGTACCAGAAATTGTAATCGCTGGACCACAAAACACAGTTGGTTATGGAACATACCTAACGAACGAAGACGTTGTTGGATCTGCAAGTAGTGCCACAGCAAGGGTTAAATCTTGGAATTCAGTTACTCAAGTTTTGAAACTTGGTGACATAACTGGAGAATTTGTGACTGGTGAGGCAATAGTCGGTCAAGCAAGTGGTGCAGCGTATGCAAATATTGACCTAAATAAATTTAACCTCCCCGAAGATGGTTTCGCACAGAACGACACTATCGAGAAGGAAGCAGACGCTATTCTTGACTTTAGTGAGTCGAATCCATTTGGTAATCCGTAGGAGATAGGTAATGTTTGATCATTTTTATCATCAAATTTTTAGAAAGACTGTCATTGCTTTTGGTACATTATTTAATGGTATCGAAATCAATCGGGACGGTGGTGAAATCATACAGGTTCCTTTGGCATATGGACCAACACAAAAGTTTTTAGCTCGTTTAGAGCAACAACCTGATTTGAACAAACCAGTTCAGATTAGTTTGCCAAGAATGTCTTTTGAGTTTACTGGAGTCTCATACGACTCTGGTAGGAAGTTAGCAGCAACTCAAGCATTTACTACTGCGTTAAAGAGTGATAAAACTCAGATACGCAAGATGTTTCATCCTGTTCCATATAACATGTCATTTGATTTGTCAGTAATGACATTACTAAATGATGATGCCTTACAAATTGTAGAGCAAATATTACCATACTTTCAACCAAATTTTAATCTCACTATAGATTTGGTAGAATCTATTGGAGAAAAGAGAGATATACCAATAACCTTAGATTCTGTATCTTTTGTTGATAACTATGAGGGTGACTATACCTCAAGAAGAGTTCTCATCTACACCTTAAAGTTTACTGCAAAAACATATTTGTTTGGTCCCGTACCAGACAACAAAGGAGATATTATCACAAGAGTTTCTATTGGGGTTGCTGGAGGAGATCCAAGTCCAGACGCAAGAAGAGACTTGGTATACAGAAAACCTATTGCAACTAAAGCATATAATGGCAATGTTATCACTAATATCTCAGATAATATTCTTGCGGGAGAGGGTGTCATAACAGTAAATGATGCATCAAACCTCCCAGTAAGATCTTACATTACAATTGATGACGAGACACTGTACATCAAGAGTAAAACCGATAATGATTTGACGGTGACAAGAGGCATGTATAGAACTACTGCTGCAGAGCATGTTGGTGGTAGTGAAGTTTATCTGATTACCACTGCTGATAATGATGCTATTGAAGCAGGCGATGATTTTGGATTTAGTGGTTGATTGTTATGAGTGATAAATTTAAAGACCTTAATGATACATTTGATGTAGAAGCAGAGATTGTAAAACCAGAAAAAGAGAAGAAGGAATTATCAAAACCTTCAGAGTCTGAGGATGTAACTAAAGATTATGAGTACACTAGGGGCAATCTTTACTCTATTATTGAGAAAGGGCAAGAAGCTTTAGATGTTGCACTAGAACTTGCTCAAGACAGTGGTCAAGCAAGACAATTTGAGGTAGTTGGACAATTAATTAAAAATGTTGCAGATGCAACTGACAAATTACTTGATCTTCAGAAAAAATTAAAGGACTTAGATTCTGATCAAAAAGGTCCTACAAATGTTACTAACAATGCAATGTTCTTTGGATCCACTGCAGAGTTATCAAAGATGCTTAAGCAGCAAGCTAAAAATCTAAACGAAGATAAATAGAAAAAAAGTGTTTTCTAGAGATGCCTAGTTTTGA
>MDTE01001165.1_pt1 | contig 11641 bp, 13 predicted proteins | sample 811231 | NCBI WGS metagenome assembly MDTE01 (sample SAMN05326651, study PRJNA326480) | marine metagenome | isolation source: seawater | place: Indian Ocean: Red Sea | collected 2010
TGATGGCGATATAAAATTAGAGGAACTAGTTAAGGAATTAGATGCTTAAAAATAGAATAATACCTTGTTTGGATGTTAAAAATGGTCGTGTTGTAAAGGGTATTAATTTTGTAGATTTAAAAGATGCTGGTGATCCAGTTGAGCAAGCCAAAATTTATTCTGATGGTGGTGCAGATGAAATTTGTTTTTTAGATATTACTGCTTCAAATGAAAATAGAGATACTATTTATGATGTTTTAGATAAAACTTCTAAGAAATGCTTTGTTCCATTGACTGTTGGAGGCGGAGTAAGAAGTGTTGAGGATATAAATAAACTACTCAATTGTGGAGCAGATAAAGTATCAATTAATACTGCAGCAGTTCAAAATGCAAAAGTGGTTGAAGATAGTTCCAGAAAGTTTGGTTCACAATGTATTGTGGTAGCAATTGATGCAAAAAGAAATGATGGTGGATGGGAAATTTTTACTCATGGAGGAAGAAATCCTACAGGCATAAATGCACTAGAATTTGCATCAAAAATGGAGAAATGTGGAGCTGGAGAGCTATTAGTTACCTCTATGGATAAAGATGGAACTCAGTCTGGATATGACATTGAGCTTATGTATAAGATATCATCTATGGTTAATATTCCGGTGATTGCATCTGGAGGAGTTGGTACATTAGATCACTTAGTAGATGGAATAAAATCAGGTGCTAGTGCTGTTTTGGCAGCAACTATATTTCATTACGGAAAATATTCTGTAAAAGAGGCTAAAGAATATTTGGACTCAAAAGGAATACCTGTTAGGATTTAATATGCTTAATACATTGGAAAACCTTTTTAAACTTGCAAGAGATAGAAAAAATAATCCTGTGGATGGATCTTATACTAATAAATTGTTAAATGATAAATCCTTAAGTAAAGAAAAAGTTTTAGAAGAAATAAATGAATTAGTAGAAGCAGCTGAAAAAAATACCAATAAAATTCATGAAGCCGCAGATGTTTTTTATCATTTGATAGTCTATTTAGAAGCAAATAATATTAAAATTGAACAAGTTATGGAAGAGTTAGATAAAAGAAAAAAATGAGTTACGATAACAACAACATTTTCGCTAAAATATTACGAGGAGAAATTCCATGTAAGAAAATTTATGAGGATGAATTTGTTTTGTCTTTTTACGATATTAATCCACAAAAAAAGGTTCATGTGCTGGTTATACCTAAAGGAAAATATATTGATCTTGATGATTTTAGCAAAAATGCATCATCTAATGAAATGGTCGGATTATTTAAAGGTATTAATATAGTTGCAAAAAAACTAAATATTTCTGTAGATACTGGAAAGGGATATAGAGCATTATCCAATATCGGAGATGACGGAGGTCAAGAGGTGCCACATTTACATTTCCATTTATTTGGTGGTGAAAAAATTGGGAAAATGGTTGAGTGATAACTGGTATTGAAAGAAAGTATCTAGAAATCAAAAGTCTTAAGGATCTAAAAGAGGTAAAGAAACCAAACCAAAATTGTAATATTGAACTACTTAAGCCTACAGATTTTCAACTTAATAAATTTTTGTACAAGCAGATTGGCAAAAAACATAGATGGATTGATCGTTTAACTTGGACTGATAAAAAATGGATAAGTTATGTGAATAATAAAAATGTTGAAACACATATATTAAAAGAAAATGAGGAGTTAATAGGTTATTTTGAATTGATTAAGTACGAAAAAGAAAAAGAAATAGAAATTGCTTATTTTGGGATATTAGAAAATTATATAGGAAATAATTATGGAGGATATTTATTATCAGTAGCTATAAAAAAGTGTTTTAAAAATGATATATATAGAGCTTGGGTGCATACATGTTCTCTTGATCATGAAAACGCTCTAAAAAACTATCAGTCTAGGGGTATGAAAATTTTTAGGGAAGAAACTCTCAATATAAATACTAAAACATCTTCGGCAAATTAAATATTTTTTTATCTACTTTATTATTTATCTTAAGATCAGAAATAAAAGTTACTACTAAATTTTGATAAATATCTTCAGTTTGCCAACCAACTAAATTGTAATTTTTCTTATCAAAATATACATTAATCTTATTTTTAGTATCAGTAATTGAAAATACAAAATACTTATCACTGATTGTTTCGCCTTTTAATTTTTTTATTTTATTTATAAGAAATTCCTTGTCCAATAAAAGTATCAAGGGTGTGCTTTCCAAAGGATATCTATAGTATTGTTTATTTTTACTATTTTTGATAACTAAAGAATTTCCATTTGAAACCATTATTTTTTGACTATTAAGTTTATATTTGCAATAAATTTTACCAGGGTAATCAATAGTACAATTTCCAACTTCATCTTTCCCATTAATAGTTTGTATAAAATTGAAATTTAAATTTTTTATATTATTAAAATTTTCTATTATTTTTTCTTTTACTGCTCCATATGAATGATTTGATAAAAAAATAAAAAATAATATAAAAAATATTTTTTTCATTTTAATACTTCTCTTTTACCAACATGATTAGCTTTACTTACCTCACCATTTGCTTCCATCATATCAATAATTCGTGCCGCTCTATTGTAACCAATCTGTAATTTTCTTTGTAAAAAGGAAGTGGAGGCTTTCTTTTCAGATTTTATAATTTCAAGAGCAGTATCATACAATTCGTCTTGATTTTCATTATCTAATTTGGAAGTAGTACTTTCCTTTTCATCTGCAAAGTCTAAGATTTCATCAACATAATCTGGCTCTGCTTGTGACCTTAGATAATCATTTATTTTTTCTATTTCTGATTCTGATACATATGGCGCATGTATTCTAACTATCTTATTTGCTGAAGACATATAAAGCATATCTCCTTTTCCTAAAAGTTGTTCTGCGCCTTGTTCACCTAATATAGTTCTGCTGTCAATTTTAGAAGTAACCTGGAAAGATATTCTTGTTGGAAAGTTAGCTTTTATAGTACCTGTTATTACATCAACACTTGGTCTTTGCGTTGCCATAATAATATGAATTCCAGCTGCTCTTGCCATTTGAGAAAGTTTTTGAATATATCCTTCTATTTCCTTTCCAGCTACCAGCATTAAATCTGACATCTCGTCAACTATCACAACTATATATGGCATAGGAAGTTTATGCTTTGAGTTATAACCATCAATGTTCCTTACTCCTTCACGAGTCATTAAACGGTATCTACTTTCCATTTCTTTTACTACCCAGCCAAGAACAGACGCCGCTCTTTTAGCTTCAGTTATCACAGGACATAGTAAATGTGGTATTCCTTCATAAGTAGAAAGTTCCAACATTTTGGGGTCAATTAAAATAAACTTACATTTATCAGGAGAGTGTCTATATAAGAGCGACAAGATAATTGTATTAATACAAACAGATTTTCCTGAACCCGTAGTACCAGCAATTAGTAAATGTGGCATAGAACTAAGATCACCAGTTACTGGGAAACCTGAAATATTTTTTCCTAAGGCAATAGGTAATTTAAATTCCTTTTTATTAAAATTAGAATTCGAAATAATCTCACTTAAATAAACATTTTCTCTAAATTCATTTGGAAGCTCAATTCCAATAGTACTGCTGCCGGGTATAATGGATATTCTTGCAGACTCAGAACTAGTATTTCTTGCTATATCTTCAGATAAATTTATTATTTTTGATACTTTAATACCAGCTGCAGGTTCAAATTCATTTAGCGTTACTACTGGACCGTGACTTATTTTTTTTATTTTTCCTTCAACACCAAAATCTAATAATATTTTTTCTAAAAATGACTCATCAATTTTTTCATTAATGTTTTTCTCTCTTTCTTTTTTTGAAGGTGTTCTCAAAAAACTGATTTTGGGCAACTCAAATTTCGCAGAGGTTTTTTTATTTTCTACAGAACTTTTTGAAAAAGGTAAATTTTTTTGAACAAGGCTACTATTATTTTCTTCATTTTTATTTTCAACAAATACATTATCAACAGGTTCAATCGAAGATAATTTTTTATCTCTTTTAAATAATTTCGAAATAATACCAAAAGTTGTCCAAACAGCTTTAGGTTTAAAATTTACACTAAATAAAAATAAAGTAATTATAATTATTATAAAGAAATAAAAAGAAATATCCAAATTAATTTGAGCTATCGACAATAAAAAACTCTCTTTTAAAAAATTTCCAACATATCCACCATTACCATTTATAGCTAACCAAAATGAGTCAAAGTAAAAAATTGAAAAATATAAAGATCCGAAAACAGAGTAAACTACGATAAAAAATAAGTTTTCAATTAGAATAAGTGACTTTTTATTTATAAAAATATTTATACCAGTAAAAAATAATGTTAAAGGAATCAGTAAAGATATTAAACCTAAGGATTGAAATAAAAGGTCTGAGGTGTAACTTCCTTGTTTCCCAAATAAATTTTCTATTTCTCTACTTTCTGGAAAAATGAAATTTGGATCATCAGGAGAATAGCTAAGAAGAGAAACCAACAAAAAGAATGATAGGATTACTAAAAGAATGCCTAAAAGCTCAACTATTCTATTAATAGTAAAATCAACCGTTTTTCCTAAAATATTTTTTATATCCATTTTTATATTGAATCGGATTTGTCACTTTGTATCATTTAATTTTTCCTGTTAAAATTAAAATTTATTTATGAATATATGCTTAATTGGAAATGGTCTAACAAATCTTGTTTTAGCAAAAGTATTGTTAAACAAAAATATTAAAGTTGACGTATATTCCAAAACAAAAAAATATAGGTATTCTGCTGTCAGGACAGTAGGAATATCTGGAGATAATCTAAATTTTCTTAAAAATATAGGACTAGATTTTAAAAAAATCAGTTGGTCGATCAGAAGTATAAAAATTTTTAATGAAACTAATCAAGATAAGGAACTTCTTGAGTTTACTCATAAAAATAAAGTTAATTTTTCAGTTTTAAAATATAGTAAGGTTTATGATGCTGTTCTAAAAAAATTAAAAAAAAATAAAAATTTTAATTTGTGTATTTCTAAAAATAGCCTTTTTTTATTAAAAAATAAAAAATACGATTTAATTATAAATTCAGATAGTAGTAGTGAAATTGCAAAGAGTTTTTTTCATAAAAAAATTAGAAAAAATTATAATAGTTCAGCTTATATAACTATTTTAGAGCACAATAATATTATTAATAAAATTGCAACCCAAATTTTTACAAAAGATGGTCCTATTGCGTTTTTACCTATTTCTAAAAGCAAGACTTCAATTGTTTATTCTATTTATAAAAATTCAAATTTAAATCAAATCGAGCAGATTAAAAAAATGATACAAAAATATAATAAAAATTTTGAAATTAAAAAATTTAATAATTTTGAAAAGTTTGATTTAAAGTTTTTAATTTCAAGAATTTATTATCATAAAAAAATCTTAAATTTTGGAGATAGCTTGCACAGAGTTCATCCTTTAGCAGGGCAAGGTTTTAATATGACATTAAGAGATATAAAGATATTATCAAAAATTATAGATGAAACTTTAGAGTTAGGTCTGAATTTAGACACAAGTGTATTAAAAAAATTTCAAAACGAGACAAAACATTTTAATTTTATATTTGCTTCAGGAATAGATTTTATTCATGAATTTTTTAAAGTTGATAATAAATTAAATAATAATTACTCAAATAAAATATTTGACTTTTTAAAAAACAATAACTTTTTTAATAATTATAGCTCTAGAATAGCTGACAAAGGTTTTTTTATATAATTACTGAACAGTGCTATTATTAAAATCATCATATACATAAGTTTTCAAAATTTCTTCTAATTTTTCTTTTCTCAATTCAATATTTTTTGTTTCTAAAAGAATTTGTTTTTCTTCTAAGGAGAATGGAGACACCATAGATAAAGAATTTATTGTTTTATCTAAGCTTTGTTTTTCTAAGTCTTTCCAATTTATTTCATATCCCTGTTTTTTTAATAAAGATTTAAAATTATTAAAAATTAATTTTAAATCTGAAAATTTTATCTCATTTTTATTTTTTTGAAGATCTTCTGAAAATTCTTGGAAGCTAACACTACACTTTCTATAAAGCTTGTCACTATTGATCTCTTGAATTATTTTGAATCTACTTATTCCATTTAAAACTATAAGGTACCTTCCATCATCTGTTTCATTGAAACTAGTAATTTTTCCAACACAACCAACTTCATATAAATCTGGCTTTTTCAAATTACCTGTCTTTTTTGGCTGTACCATACCTACGAATCTTTTATCTTTCATACTGTCGTCAATCATTTGTATATATCTAGGTTCAAAAATATTTAATGGAACAACAGTGTCTGGAAATATTATAAAATTTGATAATGGAAATATTGGAATAATTTCTGGTAATTCTTTTAACTCTTTCATTTAAAATTTAATTCTAATTATTTATTTTATTCATTAATTACATTGTTGGTTAAAACACCTATTTTTGATATTTCTACTTCAACTTTGTCTCCATGCTTCATATATATAGGTGGATTTCTTTTAAATCCAACTCCCCCAGGTGTACCTGTGACTATTACATCTCCTGCCCTTAAAGGCATAGCTTTTGATATATATGAAATTAAAGTAGGTACATCAAAAATTAACTGGTTCAATTTTGCTTTTTGAAGCACCTGACCATTTAATCTGGTTTGAATGCCTAAGCTTCTATAGTCTTGTATAGTATCAGAAAGTATCATGTGAGGTCCGAAGCTACCAGTTTTTTCAAAGTTTTTCCCCATAGTAAACTGGCTTGTGTGTTGTTGCCAATCTCTTACTGTACAATCGTTGTAACATGAATAACCAATTACAAAATCTAACGCATTTTCTTTTTCAATATGCTTGCCATTTTTACCAATAATTACAGCAAGTTCACATTCATAATCTAATTTTTTTGAAACTTTTGGTAAAAGTATATTTTCTTTGTGAGCAGTTTGACTATCTGCAAGACGTAAGAAAATTACAGGATTTTTTTCCAAGTTTATTTCAATTTCATCAACATGATCTTTATAATTCAGTCCTACACAAATAATTTTATCTGGTTTTGTTATTACGGGTAAATATTTTATTTGATCTTCATCTATATGATCTTTATTTGATTCTACATATTTTTTTGCATTATAAATTTGATTTTTCTCGATTAATTCTTTTAATGATCTACATCCATTAATTTTTCCAGTCAGATCTGTGATAAATTTATCATCTGACACTCCAAATTTTTCGTTTCCTTTATGTAAAAAAGAAATAAATTTCATAATTAAACAAATAATGAATATTTTATTGTTGCTTGCAATAAAAAAAATGTCTATCTATAATTGATTTTAATAAGCGGGCATAGCTCAGTGGTAGAGCGTCTCGTTGCCAACGAGAAGGTCGAGGGTTCAAGTCCCTTTGCCCGCTCCAAAATGCCACTTGAAATTTTATTAAAAACTAATTATTGAACTGTTATGACTGATTTAGCTGACAAAAAATGTGTTCCATGTGAAGGCGGAATACCAAATTTTGATATTACAGAAATTCATAAATATCTTAAGAAGGTAGATGGATGGGATGTCAAATCAGATGAAAATAAAGTTTTTTTTTTAATAAAAGAATTTAAATTTGAAAATTTTAAAGAAAGTCAAAATTTTATTAATAAGGTTGGTAATTTAGCTGAAGAGGAAGGTCATCATCCTGATATTTATTTTGGCTGGGGTTATGCAAAAGTTAAAATTTATACTCATGCAATTAAAGGTTTACACGAAAGTGATTTTATACTTGCAGCTAAAGTTGACAAAATATCTTAGTGTTTAAAATGTCTAGTTTTAGAAAAAATCAAAACAGTATCAGTACTATCAGCATACTTTATTATTTCTTTATCTCGAATTGAACCAGAGGGCTGAATTATAGCTCTAACTCCAGCTTGGACTAATTTTTCAATTCCATCAGCAAAAGGGAAAAAAGCATCTGAGGCACAAACAATTTTGTCATTTGCATTTTTTTTATGAAATTCTTGCATTTTTTGTATTGCGATTTTGCAACTATCCAATCTACTTGTTTGACCAGATCCAATCCCAACTGTTGTATCATCTTTAACCAAAACTATTGCATTTGATTTTACAAATCGACACATATTAAATGCAAATATTAAAGAATTAAGAGTTTTTTTGTCTGGTTTTTTTTTTGAAACAATATTAAAGTTTTTTGCTGATAAATTAGCATTATCATAGTTCTGTATTAAAAAATTTTCAAAGTTTGAAACTATGCTTTGGAAATTTTTCAAACCAAATTTACTTGCATCAATAATTCTTAGATTATTTTTTTGCTTTAGTATTCTAAGGGCATCTTTTTCAAAACCAGTAGCAATCACAACCTCTAAAAAAATTTTTTTTAATTCTAAGGCAAGAGCTTTATTTACCTTAAAATTAAATCCTACTATACCTCCAAAGGCACTTATGGGATCACAAGATAATGCTAGTTTATAGCTCTTAACTTTATTTTTATTTATTGATATCCCACATGGATTTCCATGTTTTATAATTACTACTCCTTTATTTTTTGGGAGATTTTTCAAGATCATTAAAGATGAAAAAATATCATTATAATTATTATAACTCAGTTTTTTACCGTTTAATTGATTCATATTTATTTTCTTACCTAAAGAGTAGATTGCAGCTTCTTGATGTGGGTTTTCTCCATATCTTAATTTTTCCACTAAATTTATAGATATTAATTTTTTATTAGGAAAATTGTTTTGTGATAATTTTGAGAAATAATTAGCTACTAAAGAATCATAATAACCAGTTTCATAAAAAGCAATCTCTGATAATTTTTTTCTATAAATAAGAGATGTTGATCCTTCATTTCTCTCTATCTCATTTATAAAATCCTCATATTGAGAACTATCAGTAATTACAGTAACAAATTTATAATTTTTAGCAGCAGATCTTGCAAGTGTTGGTCCACCTATATCTATATTTTCTATCACTTTACTATGAGAATGTTTTTTTTTTAAGATTTTTTCAAAAGGATAAAAATTGACAATAACTAAGTCTATTTCCTCAAAATTTAGTTTTTTTAAATCTAATTTATCAGATTTAACATTTCTTCTAGAAAGAATCCCAGAATGGATTTTTGGATGTAGAGTTTTTACTCTACCATTTAAAATTTCTGGTGATTTTGTGTAACTAGAAACTTGTTCACATCTAAATCCAAGTTTTTTTATAAATTTATATGTCCCTCCAGAGCTAATCAAATCTATTTTATGTTTTATTAAGGTTTTAATTAACTTTTTAAGGTTTGATTTGTCTGATACAGAAATTAAAGCTTTTTTAATTTTTACCATTATATTTTACTAATTTCCCACCTAATTTCCTGATCATCTTTCTGGCTAATTCCAGTTATAAATATATTTTGATTTTCTGTATAAGAATTTTTTTTACCAAAGTATAAACCTGTTTCAACATCTAATTTATGATCTTTGCAAAAAAACCTCCATCCAGAATTTTCAAGCTCTATTAAAACAGATTTACCTTCTTGGGTCTTAGTAACTTTAGCATTTGGCATTAAATGAAATCTTATTTCAAAATTACTAGATTTAAAATTTTTTTTTTTTATTAGTTTATCCAAACCTATAAAATTGTTTTTGTCTGGATAGAATTCAATAGTACGCTCATGAATTATGCCATATTTTTTTTGGTAGCCATCGTGTGATCCTTTTAAACTCCAAAATAAATCTTCTGAAATAATATTTTTTTTTATAATTTTAAATCCTTTTTCTATTTGTGAAATTCCATTTACACTTTTTTTAAATCTACTTACTGAGTTATTATCAACAGTAAGAGTTGAATGTGCGGCTGTAGATCTAGATATATCATTTAATTGGTGCTTAATATTTTGAAAATATCCTGAATTAGTTACTAATTTAATTCCTTTATAAAAAATTTCAAATGACAATGGTCCAGATTGATAATTTGTAGAAAACTTTTTTTCTGGTGAAGAACCTAAATCCATAATTAATCTAAAATTTTTATTTTTCAAAATTGCATAACCACCGAATTCATTTAAATTGCCTTTAAATTTATAACCTTGATTTTTTAAATAATTGTCGAAATCCGAGTGATCGGAGTCGTGGTTCCCGTTGAACAAAAAATTTGATTTTGTGGATTGCCATATAAAATTATACGCTTGACCTAAATAATAAATATTTTCATTAAGATATTCCGGGATTTCCTTTTGGGACTCTTTAAGAAGCTCTCTTATTAATACAAAATATTTAAGGTAAAAAGTTAATTGTCTTATACCTCTTGATTTAGGAAATCCAGAAGTATCAAAAGAAAAGCTTGATATTTTTTTTAGCAAATTAATTCCAAAATCTAAAATTTTTTTATCATTATATGATAGCCCAGTTAAAATAATTGCTGTGCAACCAATCATTTTATCATCAACTAATTTAGATCTACTTATTTCATTTATTAAATGGTTAATCTGTTTATTAATCATAAAATTAAATTTTTCTTTATAATCTTCATCTCCATCTTCATATGTTAATTGAGAATTAGATATCCACGATATCACTCTTTTAGACAAAACATCTGTTTCCCAACTTTTTTGATTGTACTTTTTGTTATTATCTATCCAATTAAGTATGATTGAATGTGTTGTTTTTTTAGAGGATTTTAAATCTAAACTGAACAACCAAAAAAAACTATGAAGCTTCTTAAAATCCTTTTCATTTAATTGGTTATTTTTCCAAATTGAATTTAAATAAAAATCTTCAATCTTTTTCTTTTTTTTTTCGTATTTTATAATGCATCCTAGCAAACTAAGGCTAGGTTTATAATTTAAAATTCTATAATTAATCTTAGATATTTTATTATTATAAATTGATGAATTTAAATATATTTTTCTAAGGATATTATATATGTAAAGAAAAAAACTATTTATTAAGTTAATGGAATTTTTTAAAACCATCTTTAAAATTTTCTTAGCAATTCAATATTCTTTTTTATGTTTCCATTGTTTTCTTTGAAAATTGTAGTTCCGGATACCAAAATATTTGCCCCAGCATTAATTACAGTTTCTGCATTAGAAAAATTAATTCCTCCATCAACCTCTATATCAAAAGTCAAATTTAGTTTTTTTTTAATAACATTCAATTTTTTTATTTTTTCAATTACACTAGATATAAACTTTTGACCTCCAAATCCTGGGTAAACACTCATAATTAAAACTAAATCAATATTTTCAAGATTGCTTTCAATTAAGTTTATTTCTGTGTCTGGATTTAATGATACTCCAACTTTTTTATTAAAATTTCGAATTTCTTTGATGGAATCATTTAAATTTTCTGTTGCCTCTGGATGAATTGTAATTATATCTGCGCCAGCTTCAGCAAAATCTTTTATATATTTGTGAACTGGAGATATCATTAAATGTACATCAAAAGGAATACTTGTAAATTTTCTTAAACTTTTAATTACAGGTGGGCCTATAGTTAAATTTGGAACAAAATGACCATCCATGACATCTACATGTATCATGTCTGCACCACCTTTTTCTAACTTTTTAATTTCATTTCCAAGCTCACTAAAATCAGCTGATAGAATAGAAGGTGATATTTGAATTTTTTTCATTGATTACTAGATTATTAGTATCAATTTAAAATAAAA
>MDTE01188486.1_pt1 | contig 11641 bp, 13 predicted proteins | sample 811231 | NCBI WGS metagenome assembly MDTE01 (sample SAMN05326651, study PRJNA326480) | marine metagenome | isolation source: seawater | place: Indian Ocean: Red Sea | collected 2010
GTATTGTAAATGCAGCAAATAGTCCGAAATAGCTGTATAGGTACCTAAATAAATCAACCAAAGTCCATGCCATAAGCACTTGTCCATGCCATAAGCACTTAATGTGGACAAAGAGGTGCCTCTCACACGCCTATTTTACAACATCCAGAACTCGACCGAATAAGTCGTATTAATTTGGATTGGAGCTTTCCAACGTATGCTCGCTTGGCAGAAAGCAGACGCGTCCGTAAACTGACCCGCCTAATTTGGAGACTAAGCAGCGAAGTGACAGGAGACAAAAAGTGACAGTTGGTATCAATTGCGACATGGGCGAGGCCTATGGGATTTACACCTGTGGTGACGACGCTGGGATTATGCCCTATATAAGCCAGGCAAATGTCGCCTGTGGCTTCCATGCGTCCGACCCCAGTGTTATGCGTGCAACGGTACGCCTCGCCAAAGAGCATGGGGTTGCGGTGGGCGCCCATCCCTCTTATCCGGACCGCCAGGGCTTTGGCCGGCGCGCCATGAAGATGGAACCAGATGAGTTGTTAGACTGCCTGGTATACCAAGTCGGCGCACTCAAGGGCTTTCTAGATTCTGAGGGTATGGAACTCAGCCATGTAAAACCGCATGGTGCCTTAAACGGCGTAGCCTGGGAGGATGAAGCGGCATGCCGTGCCATCGGCCTTTGCGCTCAAACATTCGGCGTTCCGGTGATGGGCATGTCGGGCACTGGTCATGAGAAAGTATATGGAGAACTCGGCGTACCGATCATTTTCGAGACCTATGTCGATCTCGAATATAACGATGCCGGCCAGGTAATCATTACCCGCGAACATGAGCCAGTGACGCCGGAAGATGCCGTTGCACAGGCTTGCCGCGCCGCACGAGACGGTCAGGTTAAATCGGTTTCGGGCAAGCTGGTGCCAGTTAAATGCAAATCGATCTGCGTCCATTCTGACACACCAGGAGCAGTCGAAGTCGCCAAGGCAATTAACACTGAATTGTCCTAAATAGCGATGCAAAAAGTTCTAATCGCCAATCGTGGTGAAATCGCTTGCCGCATCATTCGTAGTTGTCGCACCCTGGGGTTGAACACGCTGGCCGTTTATTCGGAAGTGGATCAAAGGGCCAAGCATGTTACAGAGGCAGATGATTCGCGCGCCATCGGCCCGGCACCAGCTAAGGAAAGCTACCTCGTTTTCGAGAAAGTACTCGAAGCAGCGAAGGACGCCGGCGCCGACGCGGTGCACCCAGGTTACGGCTTTCTCGCTGAAAATGCTGACTTTGCTCGCGCCGTATTGGATGCAGGCTTAACCTGGGTCGGACCAAGACCGGAAACCATCACGGATATGGGAGACAAGGAGCGCGCCCGCATGCTAGCGCAAAGCGCCGGAGTGCCTATCGTTCCCGGCAGTCCGCGCTTCGATGCCGACGATAATGAGGGACTCGAAGCCTCCGGCACGGAGATCGGCTTTCCCCTTCTGGTCAAGGCTACGGCCGGTGGTGGGGGCATCGGTATGAAGCGGGTCGACACGTTAAAAAACCTTCGCGAGACTGTCGAGGCGACCGAAAACATGGCCGAGAAGGCCTTCGGCGATGGTACTGTCTATTTAGAAAAACTAATTGAAAGGCCGCGCCACATCGAAATACAAATTTTCGGATTTGGTGATGGCCGGGCAGTACATTATTTTGAGCGGGAATGCTCAATTCAGCGGCGTTTTCAGAAGATCATCGAGGAATCACCAGCACCCGATCTACTCACAGAAACTCGAGATTCCATGGCCCGGGCGGCTCTTGCTTTGGCCAAGGCGGAGTGCTACCAGGGCGCCGGTACGATCGAGTTCATCGTTGCACCTGACGGCAATTTCTATTTCCTCGAAATGAATACCAGAATTCAGGTCGAACATCCGGTTACAGAATTTATCACCGGTGAGGACCTCGTGGCGTTGCAATTACGCCTGGCTCGGGGAGATGATTTATCCGCTATTCGCCAAACGGACATAACAGCAACAGGTCATGCCATCGAATGTCGTATCTATGCTGAAAATCCAGACAAGAACTTCTTACCCTCGCCCGGCCCGCTCGAGGTCTTTAAGCCGCCGGCCAACAGCGAGACAGTGCGCGTCGATACTGGTCTGCGCCAAGGAGATCAGGTGACCTATTTTTATGACCCAATGATAGCTAAGCTGGTCACGCGAGGTGCTAACCGCATCGAGGCAATAGAGAATATGTTGGCGGCCCTCGATGATTTCCGTATAGAAGGCATCGTGACAAATATTCCCTTTCTCAAACGCGTCATGACTCATCCGGCTTATCATAAAGGTGCGACGCATACTGGCTTTGTTGAAGAACACAAGGCCGAATTGATGGAAGGTTAGACGCCCCTAGGGGCGCCTAAGGAGAAGCTACGCATGATATTTGATGAGCCCAATTTTTTGCCGGGCGGCGACCGCTATATTACGGTCGAGTTTGGCAATGAAATGAACCTTGAGCTTAATTTTATGGCTCAGGGATTAGCCGAAGCACTGGAGAAATCAAGCATTCAAGGGCTGGTGGAAACTGCGCCATGTTTCGCCACGCTCCTGGTGCATTATGAGCCACGAGAGATTTCCTTTGGTGATATGGTGAAAGAGATTAAGCACCTGATGGCTTCGCTCGGTTCATCGGAAGAGATCGAGATGGCCAGCCGCCTTTTTACGTTCGAGACCCTCTATCTCGACCCATGGACTAAGGAATGTATCGACGACTACCGCGAGAAACTCAATCCGGATAAGGAATATGATCCTGATTTTGTCGCTCGCCTTAACGGGCTGGAGGACCGCCACCAGCTGGTGCGGGTCCATTCTGGCACAGAATACTGGGTTGCCTCGCTCGGCTTTTGGCCAGGACTGCCATTTTTGCAGCCGCTAGATCCGCGCGCCATGATTACCTGCCCTAAATACAACCCGCCGCGCACCTGGACCCCACAAGGCACGGTTGGCATGGGCGGTTCCGCCTCAGCGATCTATCCGGTAGCGACACCTGGCGGCTACCAGTTGTTTGGCCGCACACCGGTGCCAATCTGGGATACCGAGAAACGCTTCGAAGTTTTTCAAGGCGATATCGTGTTATTCCAGCCGGGCGATCGCATCAAGTTTCAACCAGTCAGTCGAGAAGCCTATGACGAGGCCGAACGCAGGATCAAAGACGGCAGCTACATATACAACATTATCGAGTATCAAAAATTCTCGGTGCGTAATTACAAAGAGTGGATCGCCAAGCTCGACCACAGTGAACGTTTTTAGGAGAGGGCCGGAGCATGCTCGAGATCGTCAAACCTGGCCTAGAGACCTCGATCCAGGATTTCCCTGGCCGTATCGGCTATTGGAACCAGGGCTTTCCACCTTCCGGACCTATGGACAGTTGGTCCTTCCGGCTAGCCAATATTCTGGTCAGTAACGAAATTGGTGCACCCGGGTTAGAGGCCCAGTTCATGGGACCAACGATCAAGTTCCAGAAAGATGGCGTTATTGCCGTCACTGGTGCAAACATGGGCCCCAAGCTGGATGGTGAGGAAATTCCCATGTGGCAGAGCGTTGCGGTGACGGCTAACCAAACCCTGGTAATGGGTCCAGCGCTTTCTGGCGCGCGTGGCTATCTGGCGATCGCAGGCGGAATTGATGCACCGAAGTGGCTTGGCTCTGCATCGACCTTCCACAAGGCCAGTGTTGGCGGCCTAGACGGTAATGCCCTTAAGGCCGGACAGGTTCTGCCAGTTGGCGACGGTCACGGCCATGCGGGTCGACGCGTGAAGGACAACTGCCGTCCAGCTTTTGCAAGCGACAAAAAGTGGCAAGTCGAGGCCGTTGCTGGACCCAATGACGATTGGATCGACACTGACGGGCACAAGCAATTCCTCGCCACTGATTGGAAGCTTGAGGCACGCAGTGACCGCACCGGCTACCGCCTCGAAGGCCCGGACTGGACCTTCACCCAAAAAGCAACCGACAAACCACCTGAGAATGGTGAGTTTCCATCAAATATAATCGACCATGGGTACCCGATGGGCGGGATCAATTTGTGCGGCCAAAAGCCTATCATTCTGGTCAATGACGGGCCGTCTATGGGTGGCTTCATCGTGCCCTACACGGTGCCCTCAGCAGCATTCTGGAAGCTCGGCCAAATCAAACCCAACGAGTTTCTCTGCTTTAAGCGCGTCAACGTCGAGGAAGCACAAACGCTCCGCGTCGCGCTTGACGATAGGTGCACCGAATCCTCAATCGAAACCTAACAAGGAGAGATGAACATGGCTGAACAGGTAATGACTCAGGCGCCGGGTAATGTGTGGAAGGTGCTGGTCAAGGAAGGGGATAGTGTCAAGGCCGGTGACACTCTCTTCATCCTAGAGGTGATGAAGACCGAGGTACCGCACGATGCCGAAAGCGCTGGCATGATAAAGAAGCTCCACATCGCGGAGGAAGACGCCGTCGATGTCGGCCAACTTGCGGTTGAGATCGAATAACCGAACTTGGCTAAAGTAGCAATGAATTGGCAAACACGTTTAACTGCATAAACTAAACATAATGTACGCAAAAGGTTTGCGAAGCCTGCTCGCCAAAAAGTTAAAGACTCTTACTCCAGCACCAGAAAATTATCATAATTTGCGGTGCTCTGCAGGGCGAAACGTAACACCCCTCGTAGGCAATATAGGTGCCATTATCTACCGGGCAAGATAGGTTAATCATGGGTTTTTAATTCATTCAGGTCCCATCCGACCTGGTTGTACATATCCGGTGCGTTCCAAAACCCCCGGAGATATTTGATCTTACCGTTCTCGATAAAACACATCTGTGAGAATTTGCAATCAAACTTTTGACCCGTCGGTGGTACGCCAAAATATTCCTTGGAAATGGTTCCACTCATCCAGCCCATGTCACACACTATATTGCCCTGGACGCAGAAGGCCTCAATATACAGATTCAGATCAGGTACCGATTCCATCCAGTTGGTACCAAATTCACGTATCGCGGCATGTCCAATAGCTGGATCCAGAGTTATATCATGATAGACGCCATCCTCGGCCATCACACCAACCACCATCTCGATATCTTGGCACGACCAGCCACGGCATTGGGTGTGTAGCAAATCTAGATTGGCGAGTTCTTCGTCACTAAGGTCAGTGAAGTCCTCGATCGGTGTGTCCAACAGGTTCTCATTGTTCATAAGCCAGCCTCGATTGGCCATTGGCGTCCCCTTCTTCAACGTTAAAATTTCTGCCCCTCGTTAACGGGTAGAGAGGCTTATTCCGATTTTACCGTCACCGCCGTGCCACTTCGGATTGCGGAAAGAGCAGCCTCCATTACAGCGATATTGTTTAGTGCGTCTTTGGGATCAACGCGAAATTGGACTTCTCCAGCGCAAGCGCGGGCGAATTCTTCCAATTCAAGTCGCAGCGTATCCGACTGTTCAAGGATCGGAATTTCGAGCGCCTTGCGTGGACCGTCTGCGCGGTGGAGCGTCACCTGCTCTTCATCAATCCCAGCATATACGCTGGCGGCAGAACCGTAGATGTTAAGGCAGGACATATCCGGCGCGGCGATGGTGCCGCCGATATAGCCCGTTGGGCCGGAGCGGAACTCAACGAGAAGGGTGGTGGTGTCTTCAATACCGTGCGGCACAGCGCGGTGCTTAGCATAGGCCGCAACAACTCGATCAATCGGCCCGAGCAGATACGCGAAAGAATCAATCATGTGAATACAGGTTGCGGTCATCGCACCAGCTGGCGCTTCTGTCATGTCAGTACGCCAATAGCCCTTTGGGTATGTCAAACCACCGGGCCAGGAAAAATGAGCTTCCGCATGAAGTATTGTACCCAGCGTGTCATCGTTGACGATCTTTTTGATCGCGGCCAAGGCATTAGAGAACCTGCGATTGTGACCGACCGCGAGCACAACTCTATGTTGCCGACAGGTATCGAGCGCGCGCCGACCGCTTTCAACCGTTATGGATAATGGCTTCTCGACGAAGACATGCTTTCCAGCTTGGGCCGCCGCGACGATTTGTGGTACGTGGCTGGAGTGAGGCGTCGTGACAATCAGCGCATCGACATCCGGGTCCGAGAGAAGGTCATCAAATCGCTCGAAGGGTCGAGCTCCGTATTTCTCTGCGAACTCCCGCAGAGTCGCCGCATCCGCTGCTGCATTGCCAGAATCAGTATGGCAGGCAGCGATACAAATGCGATCCGACTTTCTATGAATGGCAGCAGCATGTTCACCTCCCCACCATCCAAGCCCTACCGAAGCGCAACGCAACATGCCAATGATCCCTATGATTTTTCGTTGTTTATGCGGGCAGCCTAGCCAACCGGTTCACACACGTCCACGCCGAATTGATCACCAATCGAATAAGGCTAGGGGTTCAATCCGCTTGCACCCAGCCCTTTGATGTGTGTGTCAGGAGCCTTCCCGCCACGAGATCAAAAAGCCAACCATGTAATTCAAGGTCCCCAGCTGCAACTCGAGAAGCGACCCAAGGGAAAGTCATTAGGTTGAGGAGAGAAACCTTCACCGCTTCACGCTCGACATGGCGGTACCGCGACTCGCCGCTCAGCGTATCGTCGAGTGCACTTGCGACAGTGGACATCCAGCCCTCAAGAAATTCACGCTTCTCGTCGCCCTGCTCACCATCACAAAGAAACTTGATTCCCCCACAATGAGAGTGACCGAGCACGACGATGTGCCGGACCTTGAGGTCACGCACTGCGAATTCAACCGCGGCACTTGTACCGTGACGCTTGCCGTCTGGCTCATAGGGCGGCACGAGATTAGCTACGTTACGGACGATAAAAAGCTCGCCCGGCTTGGCCTTGCCGAAAATTGAGGCATTGATACGGCTGTCGGAGCAGGCGATTACCATCGCCTCTGGGTGCTGGCCATTCTCCACAAGATCGCGAAAAAAGTCGGGTTGCTCGTCGAAATAGGTCTTGCGGAAGGATTTGAAGTTCCCAATGAGGCGTTCGATTACCATAGATATATGTCGGCCATGTTTGCCCAAAAATTTCTGCCCCTTCTTCCTCCGAGTGAGGTGAGGTGCTTATTCTAAAGGTTAATACTCGGGATTAGCCCGTTCTATTTCTCTTCCCGGCGGCGCTTCTTCCAAGTCTTCCAAGACCTACGTTTTTTGCGCTCGCCGTCCTTACGCGCCTTACGTTCTTGGCGGTCCTGTACTTTTCGCGCCGCTCGCTCCTCGCGCTTACGTTTTTTCACCGCCTTGCGCTCTTCTCGCTCTAGCAACCAACGCGCTCGGGTTTCGTCGCGCTTTTGTTGCCATGTTTCTTTTGCACGCTGGCGGTCACTTTTGTTGAGTTGCTTTTCTCCATCATCAGCATGTGTGCGGCGTCGGGCTGAGGAAATAGCGAGTAAGGCAGCAAGAACTGCAAAAGATTGGATAACGGTACGCCGGTTCACGTTTTTAGGCATTGCAGTTCCTTCATTATATCCGGAAAAATGTTAGAGTTCATCCGGGCGAACCATAGTGAAGATTGTTTCAGGATTAACCACCGTATAATCCTGATAGCCGAGGCGGGCTATAGGACGAAGCTTGGCAACGTCGATTAGGCCCTCCGCAGTGATAAATTCATCTCGGACATGAACGCCAATGACCTCACCGAACACAACGTAATATTGATCCACCTCCTCCCAATGGGGGATTTCGACACTTTTGATATAGCGGCATTCGAGATGAATCGGCGCCTCGGCGACGCGCGGTGGCTTTATCAACTGCGACGGTTCTGGCGTCAGGCCGGCGAGAGCCAACTCATCAACATCTGGCGGCAAGGTCTCGGAGGTCGCGTTCATCTGTTCCCGTGTATCCCAAGTGGTGAAATTGCAGACGAATTCGCCAGTCACCTCAATGTTGCGTCGGGAATCCTTACGCCAGTCACCACCGTCGGCCGGGCTCATTCCAGCACCGGCAGCATACATAACCGTCGGTGGGCGGTAGCTAACAGCATTGAAGAAGCTATAGGGCGCGAGATTAACTCCTCCCGCCGTATCAAGTGAAGTGATCCAACCGATCGGGCGCGGGATTACCAAGCTGTTGAACGGATTCTTAGGCAGGCCATGGTTACCTTTTTTCGGTTCGTAGAACACTATATTTCCCTTTTACCTTAGCGGCGGTCCATTAGCCGTATCCCGCGCCGCCCTGAAGTGCAAGCCTCCTACGCTGCACTCGACCTTAACTACTGACAACACGTCTTACGGGGAATTATTGAAACCTAGTTGAAGCCAGAGGTTTATCCCACTTTCCGCCAAAGGCTGGCGAGCCAGCGCTGCTGCTCCCTCGGCAATCCTGCGGGACGATAATAATGATCGATCTCAATAAAACCGGCGGCAGTCAAAAAGGCATGCCAGCTTTGAAAATCATGGAAGCAACAATAGCGGCCATGATTCATACCTTCCTCGTTCTTTCCGCGTGGGTTGGAGGAAAATAATACGCCGTCGGGCTTAAGCGTGGCACGGAGGTCACTAAGCACGCGCGGCAGGGCCGCACTGGGGACATGGAATAGAGAGGCGTTGGCAAACACGCCATCGAAACGCGCCGGCGGCAGGTCTAGGGCGATGAAATTCTGCTGCCATACTTCGCAGCCAGCATGTGCGCGCGCCATATTAGCAAACTGTCCGGCGCCCTCAAGGCCAATCGGCGCGTGGCCTAGCTCTGTGAAACGTTTCAAGTCTCGCCCCGGCCCGCAGCCTAAATCTAGAATAGCCAAAGGCGCCCTGCCATCGATAGCGTCGAGTAGGGCAGCGATGTTTTGGCTCACATCGTGATCACGCGTACACTGCCAGAAGCGCTCTGGCGCACTGTCGTAATGCACGAGAGTCTCTGCCATGGCACGGTTCTGCGCACTCTCGTTCCGCGCCGGACCGTATTCTGAGGTGGTGTCGGTCATATAGAGGAAATTTTACCTGAAAATTGCTACTTCAAAAGTCTCTCTTGGTCGAGCGCAAGAAGTTTTGGAGAGATGAGGCCAACAAAACGTGCAGCGCCCGGGTAGATATTTTCATCGGCTTAGGCCTTCCTCTTCTCAAGGATTAGAAGGGCTTTAGCTTTTTCTGAAAGTTCCGCGCCTAGCGATGACTGGTAGAGCAATAGCAATCAAAACGAGGGTAAGAGCGATAAATTCCGCCAAACCTAGGGGCTCACCCAGAGCCAAGCCAGCAGAGAAGACCCCAACAATTGGCGCGATCATCACGCCGATGGTGGTGATGCCAACCGAGAAGATGCGCACTACCTCGAAATAGGCATATAGGCAAAAAGCCGCGGCAATGAAGATATTGTAAAGCACAGAGAGTATTGGCCAGATGCCAGGAAATTCTACATGCTCATAATCTGTGATAATCGCGCCAATACCTAACGGCACCGAGCTCAAGAGCGACTGCCACGTGACCAGCACCAGGGTCGGCACGGTCCACATCACCTTCTTATGCACCACCGTAGCGGTAGCCCAGAGGATCGCCGTGATCAGCATCAGCATCATGCCGATGGGCGCACCACCAATGGTCTCGATATCGGCGATCAGCAGCATCGCCATGCCACCCAGGCCCAAAAGTAAACTCGCGGACTTGCGTATAGTCAGCGGCTCAGCGAGCAACAGGGCTCCCAAGGGGATCGCCCAGACTGGCATGGTATAGGCCATCACGGCAGCCCGCCCAGAGCCAGTCTGCTGAACGCCATAGCCAGATAGCACCGTGAAGCCAAAAGTCATAAGCGTCACCAGAAACAACGGCGGCCATTCCGTGCGCGGCACCTTCAGCGAATAGCCCATATAGCGGCAGATCGCGATGAGACAGAGTGCGCCAAAGAAAATTGCCATGGCGCGAAAGGTGAAGACCGGAATCGCCGTCATACCGACCTTCATGATCGGCCAGTTGAATCCCCAAAAGAGGCCTACCAGAATGAGTAAAATGAGGCCGCGCCAGGGCAAGGCCCTAAGTGGAGCGCCGGCCGGCAGACCTGTATGGGGAGTGTTCTGACTCACGTGGATCGTACCACCAGGTTAATTGCCCATGTTGGTGGTCCTATTCGAAGCAACGCGGCGCTACGCCGAGGCGCTGGCGCGCCGTACCCAGAACTTTTTCACAAGCGAGCGCCACAGCGAGCAAGCGTTCCTCACGCCCTCCGCAGGATATGAGCTGTAAGCCAACCGGCATGCCAACCGCATCAAGCGCCACCGGCATGGTAATTGCGCAGAGCTCAAGAAGGTTAACCGGGTGAGTATTCTGAGTCATCTGACCTAGATGACGCATATAGGTGCTAGTATCAGCTACTTGCTCGACGGTAGGCGGCGATACCGCCAAGGTCGGTGTCACCAATACATCAACATGGCGTAACTTGTTGTTAGCGAGCTCTGCGAAGCCATGAATGCGCCGGATTGCCTTGAGATAATCAATCGCATTAATATTGCGCGCCTCAGCAAAGCGTTCGCCTACATTGGGATCAAGTGTCTTGGCGCGTTCGGCATAATATTCCTCCATGAAAGAAAGTCCTTCGGCGCCGAAAATGCCGCCACGGAGCGAGCTTTTCCGCGCCTGGGTTGCTTCGGGCAGAGAAACCTTGCCCATGCGCGCGCCCTTTGATTCGAGCTCGGCAATAGCGCTCTGAACGCCTTCGACAATACCTGGTTGGCAACTGTCCCAAAAATGCTCGTCGCATAACGCGAAAGAAATGTCGCGCAACTCTGCCCCGGCAACCTGCTGAAAAAAAGCTTCCGCATCACGATGCGCTGGGTCGATGGCAGCGAAAGCAATGATCGCATCGCTGACGTTGCGCGTCAGCGGACCTGGCGTATCATATGTGTGGCTGAGCGGCACGATGCCCTCGACTGACCAACGTCCGATGGTAGTCTTGAGACCTACATTCCCAGTGACACTGGCAGGGATACGGACCGAACCGCCAGTATCGGTGCCCATGGCAACAAGAGCCGAGCCCTGGCTGAGACTGACCCCGGCCCCAGAACTCGAACCGCCCGTGACGCGGTGAGTATCCGAATCCCAGGGATTGACCGGAGCACCCCAATGAGAATTGGTGCCGACGCCACCATATGCGAATTCTACCGTGTGTGTCTTGCCCATGATAACACCGCGGGCCCGACGAAGCGCCTCAGTCACCGGACCCTCTTCCTGCCATTTCTTTGGCAGTTCAGCTGGCGAACCAGCATAGATTGGCATCCCGCGCACGCCATAGAGATCCTTGAGAGAGATTGGAATTCCCGTTAGCAGGCCGGCGTCATAGCCCGACGACATTAATCCATCTACGGCCCTCGCCTCGCACCGCGCGCGATCCACGTCCCAATGCTTATAGGCGTTGAACGCTGCGCCATAGGTCACGTGCCGACGCGCCGCTTCATCAACCAGCTCTTCGGAGCTGGTCACCCCGGCACGCAGCGCCTGAGCGATGGATCGGATATCGCAGTCAAGAATGTGCTCGCTCATCTCGACCCCCCTTGAGCGTTTGCCCTTACGTTACGGTGAAAATCTGATCAATCGATTGCTTTCCGCTCACCAAGCGATACCTAACCGCAATTATTCCGTGGACAATTGTTGGCGGACATGACCGGCAATTTTCTCGGCGATTTCTTGGGTGCGGTGATCATGATAATGTACCGCGTCCTTATAGA
>MDTE01142307.1_pt1 | contig 11640 bp, 4 predicted proteins | sample 811231 | NCBI WGS metagenome assembly MDTE01 (sample SAMN05326651, study PRJNA326480) | marine metagenome | isolation source: seawater | place: Indian Ocean: Red Sea | collected 2010
TAAATAAAAAATTCCTATAAAATGTTTAAATTAATCTTAAAAAAATAAAACGTGAAAAAGAAAAAAAAGAAATTTAATCCTTTTAATGAAATTAGAAATTTTTCAAATGTAAATTCTCAAATCGATGAAAAGGATTTGGAATTAAAAGCGTTGACTTTTGTAAGAAATGCAAATTTTTTAGAAGCTGAGAAGATTTATAAAAAACTAATAGAAAATAATTCAAATAATCATATTGTATATACCAATTTAGCCGCTATTTTACAAACAAAAAATGTTGATTTAAATGTTGAAGAACTTCTTAAAAAAGCTATCAGTTTAAAACCCGATTTTGCCGATGCATATTCTAATTTAGGCTGCTTTTATCATAGTAAAAAAAGATTAAATGAAGCAATTACATGTTACCAAAAAGCACTTGATATAAAGGATTCATATCCTGAAGCAAATTTTAATATGGGTAATGCTTATAGAGATCTAAAAGACGTTGAAAAAGCCATAATATATCTTAAAAAGGCAATTGAATTCAAAAAAGATTACTTTGATGCACATTTAAATTTGGCTACAATTTTTGTAAAACAAAAAAGGATTATTGATTGCTTACCTCATTTAAAAATTTTATCAGAATCAGAAAAGGTAAACGAAAAAACGCTCTTAAATACTGGGAAAATTTATTTGGATATAGAATTATTTAACGACGCTATAAAAGTATTTAGGAAATTAACTAATTTAAATAAAAATAACATTAAAGCAGAGATTGAATTAATAACAGCTAAAAAACAGATTTGTTATTGGAATGATTATGATTCAGATCTTAGAAAGATAAAAAAATTTATTGAAGATTCAGAAAATGATAACAAAAATACATATATGTATTTTGAAGATAATTCTGAAATACATCATAAAATAGCAAAAAGTTATTCCATTAAAACTTTTAATAATGTTACTGAAGATTATTATTATATTAGGGAGAATTTTGATAATCGAAAAATTAGAATAGGTTATATTTCATCTGATTTTAGAGATCACCCTGTTACTAAATTAATTTCTAGGATTATAGAGCTTCATGATTCAAGTATTTTTGATGTTAGAGCATATAGTCTTTTTAATGAAATTGAAGATGAATATACTCAATATATAAAAAATTCAGTTAATAAATTTATAAATCTCTCTGATAAGGGTGATGATGAAATTATCTCAATAATCAGAAAAGAAAAGTTAGATATTGCTATTGATTTGATGGGATTTTCAAGAAATGCTAAGCCTATAATTTATGCAAAAAGGATAGCCCCTATTCAAATTAATTATTTAGGATACCCTGGCACTATGGGATCAAATTTTATGGATTATATAATTGCTGATAAAATTTTAATTCCTGATGAAGATAAGAAATTCTTTTCTGAAAAAGTAATGTATTTAGACAAAAGCCCTTTATGTTTTGATGACAGATTAATTAATAATATAAAAAATAACTTAAGAGAAAAATATAACTTACCTGAAAAAGGATTTATCTTTTCATGTTTTAATAATAATTTAAAAATATGCCCTAATGTTTTCGAAATCTGGATGCAAATTTTACATGAAGTTAAGGGTAGTATTTTTTGGTTATATGCATCAAATCAACAATCAAAAAATAATTTGATTAAACGTGCTGAATTATTTAATATTTCAAAAGAAAGATTATTTTTCGCTGATTATATCCCTATCAGGCAACATCTTAAAAGACATTCTCAGAGTGACCTTTTTTTAGATACATTTAATTTCTCAGCTGGAGCAACTGCAGTTTTTTCTATTTTGTCTTGCTGTCCAATAGTTACTTATTGTGGAAATTCTTATTATTCAAGAATGTCAGCTAGTTTATTATCGAGTTTAAATTTAGAAGAACTAATCGCATACAGTCATCAAGAATATAAGGAAAAAGCTATTGAGCTAGCTCTAGATAATTCAAAATACAAAATAATTAAAGAAAAATTAAGAAAAAATTTAAATTCCGGTGAATATCTTAGCAGTGAGATTTTTACAAGAGAACTTGAATCAAAATTTAAGAATATTCTAATTAAATAATTTGTTTTGAATTTTTTTATATTATTATTAGAACATCATTGCATGTCGTAAAGAAAACTTTCTTAATTTAACTATTAAATTATGGACATATTAGAAAATATTGATTGTGAAATAAATAAATTAAACTATGAAATTTTGGAAAAACTTCGAGAAAATGACTCTCTAATTCATTTTATTAGAAATTTTATAGTGAATATAATCTGCAAAAATGTTGATCTTGAAATTAATTTTGATGAAGTTAATAAATCATTTTGTGAAAGAAATAATATTCAAAACGAGGATGCTTTCTTAAGATATTTAGAATTTAAAGGAATGAAAATGCAAGATCACAAAAGAAACTTAATTAATGGAGAAAAAATTTATTATATAGCTAACAATAAATTTTCTAAAAAAGCTGAAAGTGAATTTATCAATAATAAAAATATCTTGGGGTTATATAAATATGACTTATTAAGTATTTTTGAATCTGATTTAGCTCATGAAATCTATTTTCAATTGGAATCCGAAGAGATAAATATTATGGATTTAAAAAAAAAGCAATATTCAATGAAATCTAAGTTAAAGATTAGTTCCTATGGACCAAATGATTTAGTTAAAACAAATCCGATTATTAGAGATAAACTGATTGCTTTAGATAATGGAGAATTTTGTTATCCATTCAAATTTAATGAATATTGGATTATTGCTTATCTGAAAAATAAAAAAGAAGCAGAATTTAATCACCTAACAAAATCTAAAATGGTTTTGGCATTATTTGAGGAATGGATTAATCTATTATCAGTAGAAACAGTAAAAAAAATTTTGACGTAAGCATATTTGCTTTTTACTAATATGGAAAAAAATTTAGAAACCTATGTTGAAAATTTATTCTTAAAGTATGGGAAAAAATTAAGATTTAAGGTTGGACAATCTTTATCAAGTGATAAATATATATCTGGTACTGTTAATTTTCTTTATGAAGGCACGGCTAGGGTAATTTATGAGGAAAATCAAAAGTTTAAAACGTTAAAGAAAATTTCTGAAAGTTCATTAGTTGGAGCAATTTCACTTATTAAAGGTGTTCCATGCGAGAGCGTAAGAGCTTCATCAGATTTGACAACCATTTCTTTAAGTGATCGGCAATTTATTAATCTTTATAATAAAGATGAAAAACTCAAAAGTTTTTTTAATTCTCAGAACTATCCATCTGAAATTTTTGAATTTTCTAAATATTTACTAAATACTATTCCAAACTCTAAGTTAAAAGTATTTGATTTATTTAAATTAATTGAAAATAAATTAAAAATATTTAGAGATAACCCCAAAGAAATTAAAAGCTTTTTTAAAGAAAAAAAATATTCAATTTTTATAACTTATTCAAAAAAAGGTGAATCATTTTTTAGAGAATTAGATTCTTTTGATACTATTTCTGATTTAAAAATTGAACCTTCTGTTTTAAAAGTTTTTTTTGTTATTGAAAATAAATTTCTAAATAATATTTTTGAAAATTATGAAAATAGCAACAATAATAATAATCCTAAAGATTCTTTCAATTCTAAAAGTGATGAGGTTGATGAATTAACCTTTGCTCCAACTAATGCACCTTTAAGTATTTTTAATAGTATCGAATTTAATGAAAAATATTTTGTTTCTGCTTCAGGTAATCTTCGTGAAACATTAGCTTGTTTTCAAATGCTTGGGAAAATTTTTGATTTTCCCATTAGGAAGGATTCTGTAGAAAAAAAACTTAGAGATATAAACAATAGAGGATCTAAAATTAATCTTCAAAATTTTGGTGAAATATTATTTAATCTTGGTTTAAACGCAACCAAAGGTACGGTCCCAACTAAAATGGCGCTCAGGTTGCAAACGCCTTCAATAATAAAATGGAAAGATAGTTTTTGTCTTATAGTAAAAAGCAGTCAAGAAGGACTTACATTGGTTTCTCCTTCTGAAGGTATTTTAGAAATTACTAAAGAAGAACTAAGTTCAATATTTGGGAACGGATTTGATATCCTTCTTGTCGAGAAAACTAAAGAGACTCCTTCGGTTAAATTTAATTTAAGCTGGTTTTGGACTGTAATAAGAAAATATAAATTAGTATTAATACAAGTCTTGGTGGCAAGTTTTGTTATACAGTTATTCACCTTAGGTAATCCATTATTAATACAAGTAATCATTGATAAGGTTATTTCGCAAAGAAGTTTGGATACACTACAAGTCCTTGGAGTTGCTCTTTTATTTGTAACTTTATTAGAAGGTATCCTTGGCAGCCTAAAAACATTTTTATTTGCAGAAACTACTAATAGAATTGATCAAACTTTGGGTGCTAAAGTTATTGATCATTTATTAAGATTACCGCTATCTTATTTTGATAAGAGGCCCGTTGGAGAACTTGGTTCAAGAATTGATGAATTAGAGACAATAAGAGAATTTCTTACAGGTCAAGCCTTGACAACTATTCTCGATGCAATTTTTTCATTAATTTATATTTTAGTAATGTTTTTATATAGTTCTTTACTTACGTTAATCGCTCTGATTGTTGTACCTATTCAGATTTTTATAACAATTTTAGGAGGTCCACTTTTCAGAAAACAATTTAGGCAAACAGCTGAACAAAATGCAAAAACAAAAAGTCACTTGGTTGAAATATTAACCTCAATACAAACAGTTAAATCTCAGAATATTGAAACTATTAGTAGATGGAGATGGCAAGAATTTTACTCAAAATATATTTCTAGAAACTTCGAGAAGTTAATAAGTGGGACAATTTTAATTCAAACTGGGCAAATTCTTCAAAAGATTTCCCAACTTTTAGTTTTGTGGGTGGGCTCAACTTTAGTACTTTCTGGAAAACTTACTTTAGGGCAATTAATAGCATTTCGAATTATTTCTAGTTACGTTACGCAACCATTACTTAGGTTATCTACTATTTGGCAGAATATTCAGCAGTTAAAAGTTAGTTTTGAAAGATTAGGAGATGTTATTGATACAGCACAAGAATCAGATATTATCGACAAAACAAAAATCCCTTTACCAACAGTTAAGGGTGAAGTTGAGTTTGAAAATGTTGATTTTTGTTTTACTGGAAATAATACGAAAATTCTTAACAATGTTAGTTTGAGGGTCAGACAAGGGCAATTTATTGGCATAGTAGGCGAGAGTGGCAGCGGAAAAAGCACTTTGATGAAGCTCTTATCAAGGCTTTATTCTCCTACTTCAGGTGTTGTAAGAATTGATAATTTTGATATTCAAAAAGTTGAACTCTACTCTTTAAGAAAACAAATAGGTATTGTTCCTCAAGAACCGATTCTTTTTTCGGGATCAGTTAAAGAAAATATTTCACTTACAAATTCTGAAGCAAATGATCAAGATATCGTAAAGGCAGCAAAACTTGCAGAGGCCCACGAATTTATTATGACTCTTCCAAATGGTTACAGTACTTCAGTTGGAGAAAGAGGTTCCTCTTTAAGTGGAGGCCAAAGACAAAGAATTGCAATAGCTAGGACGCTTTTAAATAATCCTAATTTACTAGTCCTTGATGAGGCTACAAGTGCTTTGGATTATAATACTGAGAATAAGGTTTGTAATAACTTAATTAGAAATTTATCAGATAAAACAGTGTTTTTTATCACTCATAGACTTTCAAGTATTGTTAATGCGGATATGATTATTTTAATGCATAAAGGAATAATTGATGAAGTTGGGACTCATGAAGAATTACTCAAGTTAAGAGGAAGATACTATGCTTTAATAAGCAAACAAGGAAAGTTTTAAGGGATGAATAAAAGAGTTTTTGACTATATCAAAAAAAAGATTGGCAAGATAAAAAATATTAATTCAAGAGAATATATTAAAAAAAAATTCGATTTCTATAAGGACAAGTTTGTTAATCTTAATTTCTTAAAGACTTTAAATACTAGTTTTCACAAGGCTCAAGATATAGTAGAAAAAAGCTTTAAATCCATTGTTTTCGATGAGTCTTTATTAAAACAAAGTAATTTTTGGATAAAATCCGTCACCTGGTCTCTAATAGGAACCTCTTCTTTTGCCATTATTTGGTTATCTTTTGCAAAAACTGATGAAGTGGTTTTTGCCATAGGAAAATTAGAACCAAAAGGAGATGTTAAAGATATCCAAATTCCTATAGGAGGAGTTATTGAAGAGATATTTGTAGAGTCAGGAGATATAGTTGAAGAAAATCAAAAACTTATACAGTTAGATAAAGAATCATCATATGGTCAATTTGTTTCAATAGAGTCTTTGCTAAGAGAAAAGGAAGTTCAATTAAAAAAAAATATAAACATACTCTCACTTAAAAAATCCCAACAAATCGAAGAAGACAAGCTGACTAAAGAGAAACTTAATTTGGCATCAAAAAAAATAAAAATTAATAAAAAAATTTTAGATGCTTCAGAAAAATTGATTGATGAAGGCGCTATTTCAGAATTCGAATATCTAAATCAGAAAATTAAATTTAATGAATTGGTAAGTTCTTTAAAACAGATTGAAATTGAGGGAAAAAGAAATAAATCATTGTTAGATCAACAAATAAAAAATTTAGAATCTGAACAAGCCAGGATAAAAAGTGAATTATCTTCTCTTAATGCTCAATTAATACAAGTAAAAGTTAATCTTAAATATTTATCTATTAAATCACCTGTTAAAGGTATTATTTTTGATTTAAAACCGACCTCTCCAGGATATGTAGCTCAGTCCAGTGAACCTATCATGAAAATTGTACCTTTTAATGATCTTGAGGCAGACATAGAAATTCCAAGTAATAAAATTGGTTTTGTTAATGTGGATATGCCAGTAGAAATTAGCATTGATTCCTTCCCGGCAAGCGACTTTGGAGTTATAAAAGGGTATTTAGAATCAATTGGATCAGATGCTCTCCCCCCATCATTAAGTGAACAAAGAACAGAATATACTTACCCTGCGGTTGTTTCTCTTGATAATCAAAAACTTATTTTAAAAAATGGGGAAACATTACCCCTTCAAGTTGGTATGTCTCTATCCGCTAATATTAAGTTAAGAAAAGTAAGTTATATTCAACTTCTCTTTAGAACATTATCTAACAAAGTAAATTCAATAAAAAAAATGTAAATCAAAATTACTTAATTTACCTAAATAAGTATCAAAATTTGATTTTATGAAGAATTAAGAATTAAGTCGATATTTTAATTTTTTAAAGTTAGTTTTTAACATTTAAATTTCTTGAAAAAGGCTATTAAATAAATTTATATTTACTATAAATTTATCTTATTCTAAATCACAAAAATAAATTTGAAGACTACATTTACTAGTCATTTAGGTTGCTTTTGATGTCGATAATAGGCTTTGTCTTGTTAACCATAAAAAGTTGATTAAAATCGCTCATTTTGGTATTGTGGAAAGATTAGTCTTGAAAAATTTGTCAAAAATGAATTTAGAGGAGGTTCGTTTTTCTAAAAACAGTAATCTCGGTGTGCTTTCACGAGGCAATTTTCATACCGAAAATCGGCATAAATCTAAACACATTGTTTTTTATGATTCAAATTTAGTTGATATTGATATTTTGCTGAAGGGCAAAATTGATGGATTCGTTTATGTACCAGTAGATTCTTCAGATGATTTTATAAATTTAATCCGGACAATACTTTCTAGTAATATACACACAGATAGTTTTTCTCTATTTTGCCATGGTAATTCTCATGGACTAAAGATTGGTAATAAATTTTTCAATGAAACGCAAATAGCTTTGTTGAAAAAGATACTGCCCTCAAAACTTGGAATTGAAAACATATTTTTATATTCTTGTGAAATTGGTCAAAATGACAAATTTATCAATAATTTCGCAAAACTCTTTAATGCGAACGTCTATTCAAGTAATGCATTAGTTGGACATTCCTCAAAAAACGCTTCATGGAAACTTACAGCCTTTAATAAAAATCTCAACGTCCCTCAAAACAATATTCGACCTTTTAGCAATCAAGCTTTATTGAATTGGTCTCATTGCTTATTAAATATTGATATCAACAACGTTGCAGCATACCTTGCAGGTACTTTTATCCCTCCAGGAGGAATAGCATATAGTGCGGGTGCTCTTTCTGAAAATATAAATGTAACAGGGACAACTCTAACTGTAGATCAGGCAAATGCATTAACCGCAAATTTATCTGATAACAGTACATATCATGTATTTGCCAATATTGACAATAATGAAACTAATACAGAATTAGCTACTCTAACCGCTTCCTCGACTAACCAAATTGTTGTAACCCTTGGAGCATCTGCTACTGCAGCAGAACTTAAATTAATTAATGGTGCTACTACTTCACAAATAAATGCTCAGGGATTAAATACCGTAACTGGTCTTATTAGCGATATGGTTGATGTTACTGGTTCTGATACAACTGCTTTCCTTGTTAATAGTGTTTTTAGTAATTTCAGAAACGGTCCTATCGGTAGTGCTGCTAAATCATCAGCGACCATCACATTTACGCCTGACAATAACCAAACGGCAGCCCATCTTAATTCATTGAATGCGGCTTTAGCTGGTGGTTCAACTATTGACTTGACCAATCTAACAACCATCACCGCAAGTGATATTGATGATCTATCCACTTTAAATGGAAATATTGGAGACTTTTCTAATAACACCGGTATTGTTGCAATAGCTATTACTGATGGAGGAGATGGCAGCGGAGATGTAGACTTTACAGCTTTAGATCCAGTTATTGATGCTTATTATGCAAGAAATAATAACGTAGCATTTACTCTTCAATCAGAAGATACACTCCTTATAGGCACATCAGGTGAAGTTACTGATTTATTAACTCATATTGGTGCAAATAATAACTTACAACTTACTAATCAGGCCATAACAATTAATAGTGCTGTCGGATTAAGTGCCGCCAATGCAAAAACTATTGCAGCAGATACAACAGGAACTGTAACGGCAACTATTGCTACAAATGCGAGAGTCGCTGATCTAACTGAGCTACGTCAACCTGATGGTGCTACTAATGAAGTAAATGCATTTACGATTGTTTTACATTCAGATGATGCTTCAAGTAGTGCAGCCGACTTAAATACTATTAATGATGCTACATCTGTTGCGGTCGATGCTTCTGAGATTACTACAGTATCTTCTTCTACGATTGCTGCTACCTCTACCTTGCTTACCAATGCAGTAGCTACATCACCGAGGCAGTTCACTGCAGGTTCTTTTGCAAATATGACATCTTTAGTGGTTAATAGCGCTGCCATAGATGTCTCTGATTTAAATACAGCCATAACCAATGCAAATTCATTAGCTTCGGGGACCCCTGTATTTACTCTTTCCGACGCTGCTGCTGTAATTAGTGGGGGAAGTGAGTCTGAATTCTCTGATTTAATGTTGGTTGAGGGAGCTGCAGGTACAGATAACATTAACTTGTCATCTCAGGCTCTGACTATTGATAGTGGTACTATCAGCTCTATAACAAATGCGAATAATTTTACGTCTTCAACTACTGGAACTGTAACCGGGACAATTACTTCAGGAACAAGAGTTTCCGCTCTTACGACTTTGACTGATGGAGCCTTGAATGCAGCTTTTACAATTACTCTTCATTCTGACGATAACACTACTGTAACTGCGGCTGAGTTAAATAGAATTGATGCTGGAACAACTGCATCTATTAACGCAACAGTTATAACAACTTTAGCTGCAAGTGATTTAACTGATTTAACAGACCTTCATGCTAATAGAAATAGGTTTACTACAAGTGGTGTCCCTGGATTAGATAATATAACTTCCGTTACTCTCACAGATAATGGTACAAGCGGATCTGGAACAGAATTAGACTATGGCGCCCTTGCCCTTATTATCACTAACTATCAAAATGATATAAATTCTGGTGTCAAGTTCACCCCCGATTCCGGAGATACCATCCTTCTTGATAATAATGGTGAGGTTAACACATTTATAACCAATATAGCTACAGCCACAGAAGCAATAACTTTATCAGATCAGGCTGTAACCTCCACCGCTGATTTAAGTGTCACAAATGCGAGGAAGATAGCTGCAGATACAACAGGAACTGTAACAGCAGGTATTGCTACTACAGAAAAAGTAAGCGATCTAACAAAACTATATAATCCATTTGATTCTGGCGGTTCTAATGAAACAAATGCTTGGACAATCACTATCCATGGAGATGATGCGAACAGCAGCGCAGCAGATCTTAATACAATTAATTCATCTACTTCTGTAGCAGTAACTGCATCCGCTGTTACAGGGATAACATCTTCTGATATCTCTGATATAAATACTTTGCTGACCAGTGCAGCTGCGACAGATCCAAGAGAATTTGCAGCGGGTTCATTTAACAATTTGGCGACCGTTGCTGTAGCGGATTCAACAGTATCTCTCACAGATTTGAACAGTGCCGTAACAGGAGCTAACGCTGTAGCTGGTGGTGCAACTACAGTATTTAGCCTTGCAAATAATGCTTTAATCAACGGCGGAAGTGAATCTGATTTCGCAAATCTAATGTTGATAGAAGGAGATGGTGTTACTGACAATGTAAATCTTACAAATCAGAGATTAACTATTGATAGCGGTACTATTAGCACTATTTCCAATGCTAATAACTTTACGTCTTCAACTACTGGAACTGTAACCGGGACTATTACTTCAGGAACAAGAGTTTCCGCTCTTACGGATTTGACTAATGGAGCTGCAAATGCAGCTTATACAATCACTCTTGATGCTCTAGATAGTGGAGTTGCAACAGCTGCAAATTTAAACAGAATAAATGGTGGAACTACTGAAGATGTCAACTTAACCAATATCACTGCTTTAGCAGCTAGTGATTTATCTGATATTTCAACCTTAATATCCAATATTTCTGATTTTTCTAATGCTGGCGGGATAGCAACCATTACGCTTACAGATGACGGTGGTGGTGCAGAAGGTCAAGTTGATTTTGGAACTCTAGAAACAATCATTAATAATTCTCCAACTCCCTTTGCATCAAATATCACATATAAATTCGATGCCGGTGATCTTATTGATATTGATACAAGTTCGGAGCTTTCTGCATTTATTAGCGATATAGAAAATGGATTGATAACACTTGTAGATCAGGATGTAACAGTAGTAAATACAGTCAGTTTAACGTCAGATCAGGCAAAAGCTATTGCCGCGGATACAACTGGAACTGTAACTGCAACTATTGCATCAACGCAAAGAGTCAGTAAGTTAACGGAACTAAGGCAGCCTAATTCAGGAGTTGATGAAACAAATGCATTTACCATCACAATAAGTGGTGATGATAATACAACTGTAACTGCAGCAGAGTTGAATACCATTAATGATGCAACATCTGTTGCCATTGACTTAACCAATGTAACTTCAATTGGCGCAAGTAACATAGCTGATTTGAGTACTATGAATACTGGAATTGCAGGTTTTAGTAACGCTGGTGGTATTGTCGCTATAGATATTACTGATGGAGGAGATGGCAGCGGAGATGTAGACTTTACAGATTTAGATCCAGTTATTGATGCTTATTATGCAAGAAATAATAACGTAGCATTTACGCTTCAATCAGCAGATACACTCCTTATAGA
>MDTE01028146.1_pt1 | contig 11639 bp, 11 predicted proteins | sample 811231 | NCBI WGS metagenome assembly MDTE01 (sample SAMN05326651, study PRJNA326480) | marine metagenome | isolation source: seawater | place: Indian Ocean: Red Sea | collected 2010
CTGTAAAAACTCTTTTTTTTTCCTCAAAATCTGAGTCGATGTAAGTTGAATTAGAAGAAGATAAATGATGGAATTCAAAATTAACTACCTTTTTATCAAATACTGTCAAAATTGATTTTAAAGGCCTCCCCCAATTAAGATTATATTCTCCCCACTTCATTGATTTTTTCCATTGATAGTTTTCAAGTAATTTTGGAACAAATTCCATCAACAAATCATTTGTTTTTAATAATTTTGAGTCAGTTTTATAAAAATAAAACTCACCCTTTTCTGTTTTTTTTTTAAATAAATCTTTTTTTTCTATTTTGTTTGACCTCATAAAACCTTCCAATGCTTGATCTGGTGAGTTAATATTTGGTCCTTTTATTTCTTCAGATGGTATCTTTATTACTTTGTCTAAATCTTCAAAAACTATGACTAATCTATTAGGTGTTGATAATGAAAAACTTTTTTTTGATTTAATGGATTTCTCAAAAAAAAATTTATTAAATTCTTCTAAAAGTTTCTCACGTAAGTTTTTCTGAAGTCCTGCTGGTATCTCTTCACTAAACAATTCTAAAAAAAACTCAGCCATTTTAAACTTGTGTATCAATCCATATTGCAGCAGCTGATTTTGTAATCTCTCTTATTCTTCCAATGTATTCTGCTCTTTGAGCGACACTAATTGCCCCTCTAGCATCCAGAACATTAAATACGTGACTAGCTTTTAAACATTGATCATAAGCGGGTAAGCAAAGATTTTTATCTACTAAATCTTTTGACTCTTGCTCAACTTTATTAAATTGTTCCAGTAAACTGTCTGTATTAGCATGTTCAAAATTATAAGCAGAAAATTCTTTTTCAGCTTGCAAAAATACATCTCCATATTTTACTCCATAATTATTCCAATCAAGATCGTAAACATTATTTTTATTTTGAATGTACATGCATATTCGCTCTAAGCCGTAGGTAATTTCTGCAGATACTGGTTTGCATTCAAAACCTGCCATTTGCTGAAAATATGTAAATTGAGTAATTTCCATCCCATCACACCATACCTCCCACCCTAAGCCTGAGGCTCCAAGAGTTGGACTTTCCCAATCATCTTCTACAAATCTAATGTCATGATCTTTGTAAATGATACCAAGTGTTGTTAAACTTTTTAAATAAATTTTTTGCACATCTTTTGGTGATGGTTTTATAATGACTTGAAATTGATAATAATGTTGAAGTCTATTAGGGTTTTCACCATATCTGCCGTCTGTTGGTCTTCTAGACGGTTGCACATAAGCAGCTTGCCATGGTTTTGTACCAAGTGATCTTAAAGTTGTAGCTGGATGAAATGTACCTGCTCCAACTTCTATGTCATATGGCTGTAATATTACACAACCATTTTCAGACCAAAATTTTTGCAACTTAAATATGATTTCCTGGAATGTTAAAAAAGGAAGTTTTTTCCTTTTTTTTTTAATTTGAGCGAATTTTATTTTTTTTAGAGAACTTATTTTTTCTATTTTTTTTTTCTTTATCTTTTTTTTTTTAATCATAATCCAAATTTATTCCATAAAGATCTGCTTTCAAGCTCATCAATTATTGAACCAAATTCATTAGATATTTTGTTTGATAATTTTCTCTTTAACCAACTTTCTGGTTTATCATATTTTTTAATTGAAACTTTCTTACCAAATTTTTCTTGAATAATATCTTCCATATTACCTAGTCCATCTACTAATCCCAATTCTTTAGATTGGGAACCAGACCAGAATTCTCCACTAAATAAACTATCATCTTTACTAGTTGGTAACTTATTTTTTCTACTGTTTTTTACTAAATTAATAAATTGTTCGTGTAAATCTAATTGAATTTTTTTTAATCTCTCTATGTCTTCTGGCTTTTCGTCCATGAATGGATCTAGCGTACTTTTGTTTTTTCCTGCTGTATGCACACGTCTCTCGATACCAATTTTTTTTATTAATTCTTTTAATCCAAAAGATGAATAAATTACCCCGATTGACCCTATGATTGAACTCGGGTTTGCATAAATTTCATCTCCTGCACATGCAAGCATGTAACCTCCAGATGCTGCAACATCCTCTGCAAACGTAATCACCTTAACTTTTTTTTCAGTAGCTAGTTTTCTAATCAATGAATAAATTAAATGTGACTGAACAGGAGAACCTCCAGGTGAATTGATTGAAATTGCTACTGCAGATAATTTTTTTTGGCTGAAAGCCTTTTTGATTATTTGTTCATGCGAGTTAAGACTCATTCCTTGTTGAAAACGACCTACATTACCGATAATGCCGTTTAATCTTATATGTGCAACCTGTGGTTTTTTTGAAAAAAACATATCTTAATAAAAACACTTATATTTATTGGGGATTTAATTTAAAGACCTTATTATAACTGCGTCATTTCTTTGTTAACAAAATTTAACTAAATAGGCTAGAAACTCATATGCTATTGAATGTAATCCCGTTTTCAAAGACTAATTTAAACCCTTTTGAGGAAATAAAATCAACCTATGCTGAACAACTCAAAAAAGTCGATAGTCATATTAAATTAAAACTGTCAAGCCACGTTGAGCTAGTTGGAGAGATGGCAACACATCTAATGAAGACAGGCGGTAAAAGATTAAGACCACTGCTTACAATTTGTTCATCTGAAATATTTAATTATAAAGGAGACAGACATATTAACCTCGCAGCTTGCGTTGAGTTAATTCATAATGCAACTTTATTACATGATGACGTTATTGATAATAGTATGTCTAGAAGAGGATATAAGACTACAAATGCTATTTGGGGAAACAAAAGTTCAATATTAGCTGGTGATTACCTATTGAGTAGGTGTTTTGAAATGATGGTAGATGATGGATCTGATGAAATATTAAAAATTTTATCGTCTGTTTCGTCTGAGATAGCACAAGGAGAAATTTTACAATTACAATTTGAAAAGCAGGTTGATATGGTAGAAAAAAACTATTTAGATATCATCTCTGCAAAAACTGCATCGTTGTTTGGGGCCTCAATGCGTGTGGGTGGATGTATTAATAATCGATCAAAAAAAGAAAAGGAAGCTTTAGAATCTTTTGGTAGAAATCTTGGAATATGCTTTCAGATTACAGACGATATATTGGATTATTCTGCAAAAGAAAAAGTTTTTGGAAAAAAAATCGGTAATGATTTCCTTGAAGGTAAAATTACTTTACCAATCATTTTACTTTTTCAAAAGTCAAATAAAATAGAGAGACAAACGCTCAATAAATTTTTTTCACAAAATATAAGAAATCAAGATGATTTTAATAAAACTTTAGGTTTAATTAAAAAATATAAAATTATTGAAACATGTAAAAAAAGGGCAGATTATTTTTCAAATGTAGCCGCTGACTCCTTGTCGATTTTTGAAAAAAATTTTACAATCGAAAAATTACAAGAATTATCTTTTTATATTGTAAATCGTCTTAATTAACTAGATACAAACCAAAATTTAAAATTGCAGCAAAAATAACCCAAATTATATATGGGACCATTAAAGCAAAAGATATTTTAGATCGCGGTAAATATAAATTCATTAAAAATATAATTGCTATTATTAAAATTAAAATGTTGATAAATGATAAAAATATCAAATGAAAGTAAAAAAATATAAAACTCCAAGATAAACTTACTCCAAGATGAAAGAAATAATATCTTAAAATTTTCTTTGAAAAAATTAGATCATTTTTTTTTGATTTTTCGTAAACAATCCAAATGGCAATACTCATGAAGGCATAAAGAACTGTCCAAACAGGTCCGAATATCCAATTTGGCGGTGAAAAGGATAGCTTATTAAGAGATTGATACCATGGGTCAATATTTAATTGTGTTACTAACCCTGCAACAAAAGACGATAAAAATGTAATTGATAGAATTAAAATTAAACTTACATAATTTTTATTCATCAAAATTTCATGTATCTTATATAAAGTAATGCTAAACCAACCGCTAAATGACCATAGTAAGTAAGATTTACAAACACTCTTAAAATAAATCTGTGGTCATTATGTATATCAAGATAATTACAAACCACGTTTCCAGGATTGTAAAATAATTCTATGTTCATTAAGCAGCTTCTTCATCGCGATAAGTATCTAATGAGGGGCATGAACAGACTAAATTTCTATCACCGTGAACATTATCCACTCTTGCGACAGGTGGCCAGAATTTGTTTGCTTTTAAATAATGCAAAGGATATGCAGCTTGTTCCCTTGTATATTTGTGTGTCCAAGAATCCGAGGAAAGTTCTAGATTTGTATGAGGCGCGTTTTTTAATGGATTATCATCTTTATCAAAAACTTCATTTTGTACCATTTTAATCTCTTTTTTGATGTTAATTAATGCATCACAAAACTTATCAATCTCGGCTAAATTTTCACTCTCTGTTGGCTCTATCATAAGAGTCCCTGCGACTGGCCACGACATCGTTGGAGCATGGTAACCATAATCAATTAATCTTTTGGCTATATCTTCTTCTGAAATTCCAGATTCTGCCTTTATAGGTCTAAAGTCCAAGATACATTCATGAGCAACAAGATCATTTTTTCCTTTATATAAAGTTTTATAAGATTCTTCTAAACGTTTAGATGCATAATTTGCATTAAGTATAGCTACCTCAGTTGCTAACCTTAAACCCTCGGCACCCATCATTTTAATATACATCCACGAAATTGGTAAAATACTTGCACTTCCCCAAGGAGCAGCGGAAACCGCACCCATACCTTTTTTTGGACCTGATTTAATTAAAACATGATTTGGCAAAAAGGGTTCTAAGTGTTTAGCTACACCAATCGGACCCATTCCTGGTCCTCCACCACCATGTGGGATACAAAATGTTTTATGTAAATTCATATGACAAACATCTGGTCCAAATTTTCCAGGTTTAGCAAGACCAACTAGCGCGTTTAAATTAGCACCATCCATATAGACTTGACCTTTATGTTTATGAATAACACTGCAAATATCTTTGATATGCTCTTCAAAAACTCCGTGTGTTGATGGATAGGTCACCATCAAAGCAGCAAGATTTGATGAGTGCGTTTCAGCTTTTTTAGTTAGATCTGCTAAATCGACATTTCCATCAGTGTCACAATTAACAACTACAACTTTCATACCCGCCATTTGTGCACTTGCTGGGTTAGTACCATGGGCTGAACTTGGAATTAAACAAACGTTTCTATCCTTATCACCATTTTCAATGTGAAACTTTCTGATTACCATTAAACCAGCATACTCTCCTTGAGCTCCTGCATTAGGTTGCAAAGATATACCAGTGAAACCAGTGATTTCAGATAACATTTTTTCTAAATCATCAAACATTTTCATATAACCTTTTGCTTGGTCAACCGGTGCAAACGGATGCATTCCACCAAATTCTGGCCAAGTCACAGGTATCATCTCAGCAACTGCGTTTAATTTCATCGTGCATGAACCCAGAGCAATCATTGAACGATTAAGCGCTATGTCCTTATCCTCTAATAGTTTTAAATAACGAAGCATTTCAGTTTCAGAATGATAAGAATTAAAAACTTTGTGAGTTAAGTATTTGCTTTTTCTTTTAAGTGAACTCTCGATAGAATTTATTTTAACTTTATCGATATTTTTTAATTCATCTTTTATTCCAAAAATTTTAAATAAATTATTTATATCTTCTATTTTGGTTGTTTCATCGAATGAGACTGAAATTCCATTATCGTCTATTAGTCTCAAATTTACTTTAAACTCCAAAGCTCTAGCATAAATTTCTTTAGTCTTCCCTGCCGTATTGATGGTTACAGTGTCAAAAAAATTATCTGTCAAAATTTTAAATTTTGTTTTAATTTTTTCTGCAAAAGCATTTGCAAATTTTAATGTTCTCTCTCCAATATGCTTGATGCCTTCAGGTCCATGATAAATTCCATAGGCCGCTGCCATTACTGATAACAATGCTTGTGCAGTACAAATATTACTTGTTGCCTTCTCTCTTCTTATATGTTGTTCCCTTGTTTGTAGTGCCATTCTTAGCGCTTGATCATCATTTCTATCTTTAGAAACACCAATTAAACGTCCAGGCATTGCTCTTTTAAATTCATCTTTTGTAGCAAAAAAAGCAGCATGTGGTCCCCCATATCCCATCGGAACTCCAAAACGTTGAGAATTTCCAACGACAATGTCTGCACCCATCTCCCCTGGTGGTTTTAAAGCTGTTAGAGCAAGCAAATCAGTAATTAGTATTGCTTTTCCGTTTTTGTTCTGGGCAGCCTTAATAAATTCTTCTGCGCCTATAATTTCACCATAAGTGTTTGGATATTGATACAACGCACATAATATATCATCTTCCAATGTCTCGATATTTTTGTCATCTCCTATAATAACTTTCAAATTAAATGGTTCAGCTCTAGTCTTTACAACATCTATAGTCTGAGGATTACAGTTTTTGGAAATGAAGATTTTATTTAATTTATTCTTATCAAGTCTTTGGCATAAGGCCACAGCTTCTGCTGCTGCTGTTCCTTCGTCGAGCAAGGAAGCATTGGCAATGTCCATACCTGTTAAATCCATGACCATTTGTTGGAAATTAAGTAACATTTCAAGTCTACCTTGTGCTACTTCTGGCTGATATGGAGTGTACGAAGTATACCACCCTGGATTTTCCAAAATGTTTCTCAAAATAACATTCGGTGTATAAGTCCCGTAGTAGCCCATACCAATAAAGCTTTTAAAAACCTTATTTTGATTAGCCATTTGCTTAATTTGTTGAAGAGCATCGTGCTCTGATATCGGTGGGTCAATTTTAAGCGGCTTTGTTTCAAGTATTTTCTCAGGTACAATTTTTTTAATAAATTCGTCTAGTGTATTGCATCCTAAATATGTCAACATCTTTTTTTGCTCGTCTGAAGATGGTCCAATATGTCTTCTTATAAATTCTTTATTTCTATTATCTGTCATTATGCATTCTCCGTTACAAATTTGTCATAGTCTGTTTTATTCATTAAATTATTAATCTGATTAATATCTGAAACTTTAATTTTAAAAAACCATCCATTTCCCTCTGGATCCTGATTTACAAGAGATGGGTCACCAACAATAGCATCATTACTTTCTGTAACTTCTCCAGCAACTGGTGAATAAACATCACTCGCTGCTTTTACTGACTCTACTACTGCAGCTTCTCCACCGGCCTCAAAACTTTTTCCTTTTTCAGGTACCTCTGTAAATACAATATCACCCAATTGTTCAGTTGCATGCTTTGTGATTCCAACAGTCGCAACATCACCATTTAACTCAACCCATTCATGTTTTTCCGAATATTTTTTTTCTGACATTATTTTCCTTTCTTATTTAACATAGCTTTTCTTATAAAAAGGCATCTTAAATACTTTCCCTTGATGCTTTTTTCCTCTTACTTCTAATTCCAGAGTTTCTCCTTCATTAGTAAATTCTTTCAAAACATAGCCCATTGCAACAGGGCCATTAACACTTGGACCAAAACCACCGCTTGTTACAACACCTATTTCTTTATCATCCTTAAATATTTTTGAGCCCTCTCGAGCAATTATTTTATCTGGTTTGATGCCAACTCTCTTTTTTTTAACACCGTTTTCAATTTGATCTTTTACAACCTTTGATCCTAAAAAATTTCCCTCTTCTTTTTTCATTTTCGATAATGCCCAACTTAAACTTGCTTCTATTGGTGAAATATCTGGTTTGAGATCGTGACCATACAAACATAAGCCGGCCTCTAACCTTAGAGAATCTCTAGCGCCCAGTCCAATAAGTTTTACCTCTTTATTTTCTAATAAAGTTTTGCAAAAATCTTTTACAACTGAATTCTCTAAAGAAACTTCAAAACCATCCTCACCAGTATAACCAGATCGGTTTACATAAACATCATTGTCTTTGTATTTAAATTTTCCACCAGTCATAAACTTTAAATCTTTTACGCCGTTAACATAAACTTCAAGTATATTTACTGCTTTGGGTCCTTGAATTGCGATTAAAGATAAATTGTCGTGTAATTTAGTTTTAGATGGGTTTATTACTTCATGTATTCTGGTTATGTCATGGTGTTTGCAAGCCGCATTTAATACGATATTTATTCCTTCTTCTGATTTTGTAATTATTAAATCATCATCTATTCCACCTTTGTCATTCATTAAAACAGAATATTTTGATTGATTAACTTTGAGCGATTTTAAATCTATAGGAACAATTTGTTCCAAAGCTAAATAATCTTTTTCATTTCCAAAAATAGAAAATTGGCCCATGTGTGAAACGTCAAAAATTCCAACAGCAGATCTTACATGCTGATGCTCCTTTATAATTCCATCAGAGTATTGTACTGGCATATCGTAACCTGCAAACGGAACCATTTTGCCCCCATTAGCAATATGAAAACTGTAAAGTTCAGTTTTTAAATTTGTAATTTTTTCTGCGCTTTGATTCATAATAAACTCTGTTTAGTGCCCTTCTGTCGGTTTACCTGAGAGATTTTAGCTCCTTCGGTGGGACTTTAGTCCGCTTTCCAGAGTTTATTTTATGTACGGTCCATTTACCTGAGAGTTTCCTGGGCTTTGCTCCTTCGGTGCTGATTAAACAGACTCTCCCGTACGGTGTTTTTGTACTATGGTTTAAATTTTTTACAAGACACCTTTAGTTGTATCAAATATGACTTTTATGCAATATTTGAGTGAATTGACCGACAACTGTAATTTAATTATTAATAATATCGGCTAATAACTTTGCGTTTTGCCAAGAATTTTCGGCTTTCCCACCGGTAAACCAATCCCCAGTAATACCGAGGCACAATTGATTATCCCAAAAAACAGGTAAATCATTGCTCTCAGCATAAGCGTATAACCATCCATGAACATTTTTATGAACTACCTCTGAATGATCGATTTGAAACATATGAAGAAATGTTTCTAAGATTTCGTTTAAAATTACATCTTTATTCTCTTTATATTTTTTAAAATTTTTATAACCATACTCCTCAGTAGATTGAATAGTTAATTGAGTTAATTCATTATTATTAAGAGATCTTTGTTTATAACTTTCATTCGCGCACCACGAAATGATTGGGTTATTTTTTATAATATAGCCTGAGTATTTAAAAATAGATGTTTTTTTTAATGCTAACATCACTGTAAAACATGGCTTCATAATATTTTTTTCTATTTTAAATTTAATATCAACATTTTTTATTAAACTGTAGGTTTGCTCCTGGGGTAATGTTAATATTAAATTTTGTGTACTATATTCACTTTGACTATCATCAATTAATTTCCAATGATCTTTATGAAATTCAATTTTTTCAATTTTTAATTTAAATTTGCATTTATTAATATCAATTAAATTTTTTGCAAAATCATTATTTCCATGTTCACCAATTAGTTTTTCACTTTTAGGTAATATTTTTTCTTTTCCATTTAGTTCTACAAAGTCTCCTTGCCATTTTTTTATACCTTTAATGTTTTTAATGAATTTTGAAAACTCTTCAGTTTTAGGAGAAATATATTGAAGTCCGTGATCAAATACTCCAATATCATCTACTTTACGTGTTGATGATCTACCACCTGGACCTCTTGATTTTTCAAAGATGTGAACATCTTTATTTTGTAAATAATGACAAAGTACAGCTGTTGAAAAACCTGCTCCTATAATCGATAATTTATTCATTCTATTTTTTAAAAGACTTTAACAGTAACGCTAAGAAAATAATAGTTCCACCAATAAATACTCCTGCAGATGGGTTTTCGTTAACAAATATCCAGGCCCATATTGGTCCGGCTATTGCCTCAGAAAATGCAAAAATTCCAACTTTCGCGGACTCTGTAGTTCTTGAACCTAAAGTTAAACAAATAAAACCTGGTGCATATTGAATTGAACCAAAAAGGAAAGCTAAAAAAAGGTCATGCGTATTTAAAGTTAAATCTTTACTTAATAAAGCTCCTACAATCATGCAAATGACACCAGACAATGCAACGGCTGGGACCATGTCGATTTGTTTATATTTTCTTATAATCATGACAATACTAGTGAAGCACAATGGTGTTACAAACGCTAAAGAATTTCCAAGCATTGTTCCGTTTGAAACTTTGGTTCCAATCATTATATAAATTCCAAGAGAAGCCATAATAATAGCGATAGCTGTAGAAATATTTATTTTTTCTTTAAGAATAAAATAACCACCAATTGCAAGCATAAAAGTTTGTGTGCTGATAATAAAAAGAACGTTTGCTACTGTTGTATATTTCATAGCAAACATATATGCGCCACTTCCAGATGCATATAATGCCCCACAAATAATTCCGATTAAACCAAGGCTTTTAAATTTTTTTATAACTTGTTTTTTTGATGTAAAAAAAAGGAATAATAAGACTGCTGGGGTAAAAAAAAGAGAACGCCAAAAATATATAGTCCACACGTCTTGATTTTCAAATAATTTAAATAACGCGCCGCCTGTACTTAAAAATAGACCACCTAGCGATACTAACAAAAAACCAGGTATTTTATAATTGGATAACATTATGCTTTAGTTTAAAACATCATTTATGAAATTAGGTTTTATAGGAACAGGAACAATTACAACTTCAGTCATCGAGGGCTTACTTAAGTCAAAAGCGAAGATTGGGCAAATTAATATTTCCAAAAGATCTAAAAAAAATTCCCTTAAATTAAGAAAAAAATCAAAGAAAATTAAAGTTTATTCAAAAAACCAAGATATCATTGATAAATCATCAATTATTTTTGTTGGCTTATTACCAAAAGTTGCAACTAAAGAATTAAAAATCTGTAAATTTAAAAAAGGTCAGATAATTGTCAGTTTTGTATCTACATTAAATATAAAAAATTTAAAAACACTATGCAATCCTGCAAAAGTAATTATTAAAGCAGCTCCTCTACCAATGGCATCAGATAGTTTGAGCCCAACAATAATTTTTCCAAATCATAGATTAATTAAGAGTTTATTTGAATTAATTGGATCTGTGGTTGTTGCAAAAAATGAAAAGCAAAATAACCATTTATGGGTAATGTCATCGTTCATGGCAACCTATGCTTCAATAATAAATTTATTAAAAAAATACCTTTTAAAAAACAAAATTAAGAATGAGGATGCGAACAAATATTTAAATATTTTTTTAACTGGAATGTTATTTGAATTTAATCATCATAATTTTGATTTAAATAAATCTATTAAATCCCTACAAACCAGAGGTGGTATTAATGAAGATTTATTAAAAAGATTACAAAAAGATAAGTTTTTTAAAAAAATGGAGATAAATTTAAATAAGATTTTTTTAAGATTAAAAAAAGCAAACGATAAATAATAGGAGTAAAAATGTTCAGTGAAGTAGATGGTAATTGTAAAACACCAGATAAAGAAACACAAAATTACAGACTAAATCACACCATGATTAGAGTCAAAAATCCGATAAAGTCTGTAGATTTTTATACAAGGGTAATGGGAATGAAATTATTACGCAAAATAGATTTTCCTGCAGCTCAATTTTCATTATATTTTTTAGGAAGTTTTGATGCTGAAGAGGTAAAAGATATTCCTGAAACTGATGATGAAAAACGTGCATGGGTGTTAAGGCAAAAATCAATTTTAGAGTTAACACATAACTATGGAACTGAAGA
>MDTE01032991.1_pt1 | contig 11638 bp, 10 predicted proteins | sample 811231 | NCBI WGS metagenome assembly MDTE01 (sample SAMN05326651, study PRJNA326480) | marine metagenome | isolation source: seawater | place: Indian Ocean: Red Sea | collected 2010
TAGAATAACTTTTAGATTTTAGGCCTTGTAGCTCAGTAGTAGAGCAGTACCCTGAAAAGGTATGTGTCGTAAGTGCGATTCTTACCAAGGCCACCATCGAGCAATTTATACACATCGATCTTTTATTCTAAATTTGATAGTTTTTTTTAATGAGTAATAATATCGGTCTTGTTTGGATAAGAGATGATTTTAGAATTAAAAAAAATTTAGCTCTAATAGAGGCGACTAAAAGTCATGAACAAGTAGTAGCTTTTTTCCTTTTTAAAAAAGCAAAATTTGAAAATCAAGAAGCACAAAAATGGTGGATAAGTAAATCCCTTAATCACTTTAAAAAAACTTTACATAAATACAACATAAATCTTGAAATTATTTACACTGAAAATTATAAATCTTTTTTCGAGAAAATTTCCAAAAAGAAAATTTTTACCATTTATTGGAATAAAATATATGAACCTAACTACTTGAGATTTGATAAATACTTATCAAAGTATTTTAACGAAAAAAATATTAATTTTAAAATATTTAAAGGAAATATTTTGAATGAGTATAATGAAATAAAAAAAAACGATGGTAACCCATTTAAAGTTTTTACTCCTTTTTGGCGGTGCGCAGAAAAATTTTATTTAGAAAAAATTCCTGCTAAAGAAAAAAAAATTTCAAGATGTAAAAAAAAAATTTCTTTCTTTAAGAATACTATCAGTGATAATGAAATTTATCCAAAGAACAAATGGTATCTAAAATTTGATAAGTATTGGGAACCAAGCGAAGAGAATGCTATTAAGGAGCTCAAAAACTTTATCAGTAGCAGAATTGAAAATTATTCGAATGATAGAAATTATCCAAATGTTTTAGGAACTTCAAAACTCTCTCCATTTATAAAACATGGTCAAATACATGTAGAGACTATTTGGGAAGAGTGTAACAAAATAAAAAAAAAAGGTATGAATAAATTTTTAGCTGAAATTGGTTGGAGAGAATTTAACCACTCTTTGATAAATTATTTTCCTCATATGTTAAGGGGAAATTACTCAAAAAAATTTGATAAATTTCCATGGGAAAAAAATTCAAAGTTTCTACAAGCGTGGAAAAAAGGCTTGACCGGATATCCTATAGTAGATGCTGGAATGCGAGAACTTTATTTAACAGGCTGGATGCATAATAGAGTGAGAATGATTGTAGGATCTTTCCTCGTTAAACACCTACTAATAAATTGGAATGAAGGTGAAAAACATTTTAAAAACTGTCTATTAGATTATAACGAGGCAAACAATGTTTCGGGTTGGCAATGGGTAGCTGGAAGTGGAGCAGACGCAGCGCCTTATTTCAGAATTTTTAATCCAATTTTACAAGGCGAAAAATTTGATAAAGATGGAGATTATGTAAAAAAATGGGTTCATGAATTAAAAAACGTACCAAAAAAATTTATTCACAAACCATGGGAAATTAAAGATGATAATATTTTAAAATTAGGTTCGGACTATCCTTTACCCATTGTGATACATGAGAAAGCTAGAGAAAAGGCATTAAACGCATTTAAAAAAATTTAATTTCAAATATTTCCATGACAATGTTTAAATTTTTTTCCTGAACCACATGGACACTTTTCGTTTCTGCCTACTTTTTTAAAATCGGCGTCCTTATTAACATCTTTTTTTTCTTCAGTTTTTTCGTTACTTGATGAAATAACAATATTTAAATTTAAAAGTAATTTAATCAAATCATTTTTAATTTTTGCAAGCAATCCCTCAAAGAGTACAAAGGCTTCTTTTTTAAATTCGGACAAAGGATCTTTTTGTCCATATTGTCTTAAGCCAATTACCTGTCTAAGTTGTTCTAAATACTGAAGGTGTGATCTCCATGAAAAATCTATTATCTGAAGAAAAATTTTCTTTTCCAAAGCTTCATTCTGATCTTTACCTAAGATAGATATTCTTGATTTTTGCTTCTCCAAAAATAATTCTTTCATTTTATCAATAAAAATGCTCTTTTCTTTTGTAACTAATTGAAGCAATTCCTCATCATTAAGAGAGCTGCCAATTACATTCTTAATCGCTGTTAAGTGTCTATCGTCATTAGATTTTTTATAATTAATTATTGAAACTTCTAAGTCTTTTAAAATTTCTTCAAAAAAATCTGTCAATATATTTTTAATACTTTTTTCATTTAAAATTCTCAATCTTTGAGAAAATATTACTTGTCTTTGATCATTCATTACATCGTCAAATTTAATTAGTGTTTTCCGGATATCAAAATTTCTACTTTCAACCTTTTTCTGAGCCCTTTCCATTGCTTTATTAATCCATGGATGGTCAATAGACTCATTTTCTTTTAACCCAAGTTTTTTTAGCATACCATCAATAGACTCTCCTCCAAAAATTCTCATTAACTCATCCTGAAGACTAATAAAAAAAATAGTTGCACCAGGATCGCCTTGTCTGCCTGATCTTCCTCTTAACTGGTTATCAATCCTCCTGCTTTCATGTCTTTCAGTTCCAATAATGAAAAGCCCCCCTAAATTTTTTACAGTCGTCTCATTTTTTGCATGATCCTTTGTGTCTTTGGTTTTGCCTTCTTCAATGAAATCTTTATTTCCACCAAGCTTAATATCTGTACCTCTTCCTGCCATATTAGTAGCTATTGTAACAGAACTTATTTTACCAGCTTCAGCTATTATTTTCGCCTCTTTATCATGTTGTTTAGCATTTAATACGTTATGTTTAATATTTTTCTGATTAAGATAATTTGATATCTTTTCTGATTTTTCAATACTTGTTGTACCAACTAGAACTGGTTGGCCTTTAGAATTACACTCAATAATTTTGTTTGTTATTGCATGATATTTCTCTTTTTCTGTTCTAAAAATTTGATCATTGTAATCTTTTCTTAACATTTTTTTATTTGTTGGTATCGAAACCACATTTAATTTATAAATGTCATAAAATTCCTCAGACTCTGTCATTGCTGTACCTGTCATCCCAGCGAGTTTTTTATACAATCTAAAGTAATTTTGATACGTTATGGAAGCTAGAGTTTGGTTTTCTCACTCTATCTCCACATTTTCTTTTGCCTCTATGGCCTGATGTAATCCATCTGAAAATCTTCTTCCTCCCAAAACTCTACCAGTAAATTCGTCAATAATTTGAACTTTTCCATCTCTGACTATGTAGTCTGTATCTTTTTTAAAAATTAAATTAGCTTTGAGAGCCTGATTTGTATGATGTACCAGTTCTAAATTTTCTGGATCATAAAAATTGTTATTTTTTAAAATTTTTTCTTGTATTGCTAACTTTTCTACCTTGTCGACTCCAGCATCAGTAAGTATTACATTTTTATTTTTTTCGTCTAACTCGTAATCATTTTTCTGTAAGCTTTTAATAAATTCATTTGAGGTGATATATAGAGTTGTTTTGTCCTCTAATTTTCCAGAAATTATCAATGGTGTTCTCGACTCATCTATAAGTATACTATCGACTTCATCTACTATACAGTAATTATGACCTCTTTGTACCATTTCATTTAATTCGTACTTCATATTATCCCTAAGGTAATCGAAACCAAGTTCATTATTTGTTGCATAAGTAATATCACATGCATAATTTTTTTTTCTATCTGCATCATCGAGACTATTAGTGATACATCCAGTGGATACTCCTAAGTATTTAAAAACTTTACCCATCCACTCCGAATCTCTTCGTGCTAAATAATCGTTAACTGTAACTATATGAACTCCTTTCCCTTGGAGAGAGTTTAAATAAGCAGGTAACGTTGAAACTAAAGTTTTTCCCTCGCCAGTTTTCATCTCGGCAATGTTACCTTTATTAAGAATTAAGCCACCTGCTAATTGAACGTCATAATGCCTTTCACCAAGAGTTCGCTTGGCGGCCTCCCTTACTAATGCAAATGACTCAGGTATTATTTCATCTAATTTAATTGAACCATTTTGAACATTTTTTTTGAAGTTTGCAGTTTTTTCTTTGAAATCGCTTTCGGATAAAGACTTTATTTGGTCTTCTTTATTATTTATTAAAGAAATTATATTTTGAATTTTATCTAATTCTTGTTGATTAGAGCTTTTAAATATTTTACTAAAAGTTCTTGTAAAAAGATTCATTATATCTCTATATATGTATTTATAACTAGAATTAAATAGTAATTATGACAATAAATATTAAAAATTTCTTAAATGATAAATCCAAATTATCAAAAATGGGAGAGTTTCAGAGCTTAAAACAAATTGAAGGCCTTGAAATGTCTTCAATTTCTGCAGATTTATATAATGACGGGAGAGATGATTTAGCTTTATTTTATTTTAGCAAAGGGGCAAATTATGCAACACTTTACACAACAAATAGTATCACCTCTGAATTCATACCTTGGAATAATAGTTCTCACAAAAAGATTATTAAAGGTCTTCTTGTAAATACAAAAAATGCAAACACATTCACAGGAAAGCAAGGTAAAGAAAGTATTGATACTTTGGCTAAGAATTTATCAAGAATTCTAACAATTAAAGAGTCAAAGACACAAAAAGGAACAACCGAAACAGTAAAGATAAAAGATTTAATTTTTGCCTCCACTGGTGTAATTGGAGAGGAATTTCCAGTAGAAAAAATTAAAGATAGACTTCCAGATTTAGTAGAAAAACTTAGAAGCGAACAAAATAAAATGTATTGGTTGAAAATAGCATCAGCTATTATGACTACAGATACAAAACCAAAAGTAGCTTATGAAGAAATCATAATTGGTGATGAGTTGATCAGAATTTGCGGTATTGCAAAAGGTTCAGGCATGATTGCACCTAATCTCGCCACTATGTTATCTTTCATATTTACTAATGCTGATATCAATTCAAATTTGTTGAAAACTCTTCTCAAAAGAGCAGTGGCTAACTCCTTTAATGCTATAACTGTTGACAGCGATCAATCTACAAATGATATGGTGTCAATTTTTTCGACTAAGGCTTTAAAAATCGGTGAAAACTTATCTCTCAATGATAAAGTGATTCAGAAATTCGAACTTGCATTAAAAAAACTTTGTTTAAATTTAGCAAAACAAGTTGTTGTTGATGGTGAAGGAGCAAAAAAATTTTTGACGGTTAGTGTTATTAATGCCAAGTCTTTAGGCAGTGCAAAAAAAATTGCATTTTCAGTGGCTAATTCGCCTTTAGTAAAGACAGCTGTTGCTGGTGAAGATCCGAATTGGGGAAGAATAGTAATGGGAATTGGAAAATCCGGAGAGATAGTTGATTACAAGAAATTGAAAATAAAAATTGGTAACTTTATTGTTGCCGAAAATGGAAAAATTTCAGATAGCTATGATGAAAAAAAACTTAAGGAATATATGCAATGGGACTCAATAGAAGTTGAAATTAATTTAAAGCTTGGGAATGATGCCTTTAAATGTTTTACTTGTGATTTTACCCATGACTATATAGATATAAATGCAGATTATAGAAATTAATAATGATAAAATATAATTTAATTTGCGAAAACAATCATGAGTTTGAAAGTTGGTTTGCAAATTCGAAAGAATTTGAAAAATTAAACAAACGAAAATTATTAGAGTGCATATTCTGTTCTTCAAAAACTATTAATAAGTCAATTATGGCACCAATGGTTTCTATAGCTAAAGAAAATAATGAAGAATTAAAAATTTATGAAAGTTCTCTTAAGAAAGAAAAAGAAAAATTGATTAATATTCGAAAATACATTGAAAAAAATTTTGAATATGTTGGAGAAAATTTCAGTAAAAAAGTGAGAGAAATTTATTACGATAAAAAAAAGAAAAAAACAATTTATGGAATTACATCACCGGAAGAAAGAAGAGAATTGAAAGAGGAAGGTATTGACTTGCTTAGTATTCCTTGGGTAGATAAAGAAAATTAATTTTTGGTGTTACAAAAAATATAATTTACAGATAAATCATTTGATTTCTTCCATTTTTTTATAAAGGGGTTGAACTTTAAACCCTTTATATCAACAGTTTTGAATTTTTTGCTCACAAAAATTTTCTCAAGCTCCTCAGGTTTAATAAATTTATCCCACTCGTGAGTGCCAATCGGTAGCCATCTAAGTATATATTCCGCGCCTATTATTGCTTTTATATATGATGTTAAGGTTCTGTTAAGTGTAGCAGTAAACATTAAACCGTTTTTTTTAAGCAATTGATAACAAGAGTCTATATAAAGATCTACATTATCTACATGTTCAACTATTTCTAAATTTAAAATTATATCAAATTTTTCAACTTCTCTCATTTGCTCAGGAGCTTTATTTAAATAAAGAATATCTAAGTTATTTTTTTTTGCGTGCAGCTGCGCTATTTTTATATTTTTTTCTGATGCATCTATACCAGTGACTGTAGCACCCATTCTTGCCATTGGTTCACTTATTAAACCTCCTCCACAACCTATATCCAATATATTTAAATTTTTAAGGAAATTATTATTAGTTTTAATATTAAAATGTTTTTTAATATTCTCTGTTATGTACTCAATTCGAATTGGGTTGAACATATGCAATGGTTTAAATTTACCATTTACATCCCACCATTCTTCAGCTAAATCCGAAAACTTTTGAATTTCTTCTTTATTTATAGTAGTCATGTCGTTAATAATTAATTTTAAATACGTTATAATATAATCTTTAAAATATATATATAAATCTAAAATGGTTAAAAAAGTATTAAAGTTTGGTGGAACATCCGTTGGAACAATTGAAAGAATTCAACATGTGGCAAAAATTATCAAAAAGGAATATGACTTAGGCAACAAGTTAATTGTGGTTGTCTCTGCTATGGCCGGAAAAACTAATGAACTTATTGATTTATCTAATCAAATATCTGAAAACTTTGATAAAAGGGAACTTGATGTTTTATTATCTTCTGGCGAACAAGTTACATGTGCATTACTCACGGCTGCATTGATAAAATTAAAAATAAAATCAAAGTCTTGGTTAAATTGGCAAATACCAATTTTAACAGAAGGAGATCATAATAACTCTAGAATAGTAAACATAAATGTTTCTAAAATTAATCAATATTTGAATGAAGGAGTTGCAGTAGTTCCAGGATTTCAAGGTATTTCTAAAAATGGAGATATTACAACTATTGGACGTGGTGGTTCAGATGCCTCTGCGGTTGCTTTCGCAAAATTGTTTGATACGGATTCATGTGAAATTTACACTGATGTTGATGGTGTTTTTTCATCTGATCCAAATAAAATTCCAGTGGCAAAAAAAATTGATAAAATTTCTTACGAGGAGATGTTGGAGTTATCCTCGTTGGGAGCAAAAGTTATGCAATCCTCAGCAGTACAAACAGCTATGATGTACGATATTCCACTTCAAGTAAGATCAACTTTTACTGACAGAAAAGGGACAACGATATTTGACCAACAAAATATAGACTACACAAAAAGTGTCACTGGCGTTGCTTACTCAAAAGATGATGCAAAAATAACCTTACTTGGAGTTGAAGATAGACCTGGAGTGGCTGCAAATATATTTGAACCTCTTAATAAAGCTCAAATTAACGTTGATATGGTAATACAAAACGTATCATCTGACCAAAAAATTACAGACATAACATTCACTATAAAAAGAGATGACCTCATTAAAACAAAAGAAATACTCCAAAAAAATAAAAATATTAAATATGAAAGTATTACTCATAATGCTAATGTAGCAAAGGTATCAATTGTGGGCGCAGGAATGGTTTCTACACCAGGTATTACTTATAAAATGTTTAAAGCTTTAGCTGATGATAAAATTAATATCTTGGCAATTTCGACTTCAGAAATAAAATTATCTGTTATTATTGAAGAAGAAAATACTCTGAGGGCAGTAAAAAAACTACATACAATTTTTGAACTAGATTAAATGCATATTAGACCACATAGAATTATTAAAAGAAGAAAAACAAGAAAGATTAATGTTGGAAATATCCCTGTTGGAGGTGATTCCCAAATATCTGTTCAATCCATGACTAATACTCTTACGACCGACATTAAAAGCACGATAAAACAAATACAAAATCTAGCTAATGCCGGAGCAGACATCGTCAGAGTTTCTTGTCCAGATGAAAATTCAACTAATTCTTTAAAAGAAATTGTAAGAGAGGTAGAACTGCCGATAGTAGCTGACATACACTTTCATTATAAAAGAGCTATAGAAGCTGCAGAAATGGGAGCAAGTTGTTTGAGAATTAATCCAGGTAATATTGGATCTAATGATAGAATTTTAGAAGTTGTTAAAGCAGCTAAGGATAATAATTGTTCAATAAGAATTGGGGTAAATGCTGGTTCATTAGATAAATCAATATTGGAAAAATATAAGGAGCCTTGCCCTGAAGCCTTAGTAGAAAGTGCAAAAAAAAATATAAAATTATTGGAAGATAATGATTTTTTTAATTTTAAAATTAGCGTAAAATCTTCAGATATTTTTCTGACAGTCAAAGCTTATCAACAACTATCTAAAGATTGTGATTACCCTTTACATTTGGGAGTTACTGAAGCAGGGGGTTTATTTAGCGGAAGTATAAAATCATCAATTGGTATAGGCCAATTATTGATGGACGGTATTGGTGATACAATTAGAGTCTCTCTATCATCAGATCCAGTCGATGAGGTAAAAGCTGGTTTTGAGATACTGAAATCATTAGGAATAAGATCTCGTGGAGTAAACATAATTTCTTGCCCCTCTTGTGCACGTCAAGCATTTCCAGTTATCGAAACAGTAAAAAAATTAGAAGAAAAGTTATCGCATATTAAAGAACCAATTGATCTCTCAATCATTGGGTGCGTTGTTAATGGCCCGGGAGAGGCAGCGCAAACAGAAATTGGATTGACCGGAGGTGGACAAGACAACAATCTTTTATATTTGTCCGGTTTGCCCCATACAAAAGTCGCCAACTCTCAAATAATCGACAAGGTTGTAGAAATGGTTGAGAAAAAAATTAAAGAAAAAAATTAATGATACCTCTTCAAAAGGTTAAAGAAATTATCATTAGGCATGATGACTTAGAAAAAGAACTTTCATCAGGGAAAATCGACCCAAAATTGTTTGCGAAAAAATCAAAAGAGTATTCAAATCTTGGAAGTATAATTTCAACAGCTAAAGAATATTTAAACTTTGAAAATGAAAAAAAAGATTTAGAGCAGATTTTACAAGATAAAAATAATGATTCTGAAATCATTGAAATGGCTAAAAAAGATTTAAATCAGATGGATGTTAAAAAAATTGAATTTGAAAATAAATTGAAGATTTTTTTATTACCTAAAGATGAAGATGATGATAAAAATGCAATCGTAGAAATAAGAGCAGGAACAGGTGGATTAGAGGCTTCACTTTTTTGTGCAGACTTATTCAAAATGTACGAAAAAGTCTGCTCTAAAAAAAAATGGCAAATTGAAATAATAAATATTTCCAAAAGTGAAGCTGGAGGATTTAAGGAAGTCATTTTTTTAGTCAATGGAAACGATATTTACTCTTATCTTAAATATGAGTCAGGTGTACACAGGGTTCAAAGAATCCCAAAAACAGAGACACAAGGAAGAGTTCATACATCAGCAGCTACTGTTGCAGTTCTTCCAGAAGCTGAAGAGGTAGACATAGAAATAAAAGACACTGATTTAAGAATTGATGTTTTTAGAGCCGGAGGTCCCGGAGGTCAGTCTGTGAACACTACAGACAGTGCAGTTAGAATAACTCATATACCTAGCGGTGTTGTTGTAAGCCAACAAGATGAAAAATCTCAACATAAAAATAAAGCTAAAGCTTTAAAAATTTTAAGATCACGAGTATACGAAGCGGAAAAAAGAAAAAGAGATCAAGAAAGATCCACTAATAGACGCAGCCAAATAGGCAGTGGAGATCGCTCTGAAAGAATAAGAACTTACAATTTTCCTCAAGGTAGAGTTACAGATCACAGAATCAATTTAACACTACATAAACTTGAGGAGTTTTTAAGCGGCGAAATACACGAGGAAATGAATGAACAATTAAGACTAAAAGAACAAAATCTTAAATTAGAAAGTCTTTAAATGAAAACATTTGAGTTGCTAAATTTTGGTTCAGATAAATTAAAACAACTTAATATTCTTTCTCACAGACTAGATGCTGAAATACTACTCTCAAAAGTACTTAATAAAGATAGAGAGGATATATTAATAAATTTACAAAAAGAACTAAAAATGGATAGTATTTTTGAGTTTAATAATTTAATTAAAAGAAGATTATCAAGAGAACCAATAGCATATATTACCGCAGAAAAAGAATTTTGGAGTAAAATTTTTAATGTGAATTACAATACTCTTATACCAAGACCAGAAACAGAATTATTGGTAGATAAGCTTGTAAATATTTTTAAAAATAAGAAAATTAACATATTAGATGTTGGAACCGGATCAGGTTGTATTATAATTAGTCTGTTAGGCGATATCAAAAATTCTAAGGGAATTGGTATTGATATTTCAAAAAATGCTCTGAAAATAGCTAAAAAAAACGCTGAGAAGCATAATATGCAGAATAAAGTTAAATTTTTAAATAAATCTATTTCTGATCTATTTAATTATAAATTCGATTTAATTGTATCGAATCCACCTTATATAGATAAGAAAAATATTAAAAATCTAGATGATGATATTAAAAAATATGAACCACTTATAGCTCTTAACGGAGGAAATGATGGGCTTGACGTAATTAAAAAAGTTATCTACAAAGCGAAATATATCTTAAAGATAAATGGTACGCTCGCAATCGAAATTGGAAATGAGCAATATAAAAAAGTTTCAAGCATATTAAAGAGAAACAATTTTAGAATAAAATATTATATTAAAGACTATAAAGAAAACATAAGATGTTTAATCTCAAATTTAATTAATGATTAAAATGAACAATAGAAGAAGAAATTTCAGACCTAGACAACAAAAAAACAATTTCATCCGAAGAAGAAATGGTTCAAGTAATTCCAACTCATATAGTGGTAATGGTAATATTAATTTTAATAGAAACGGATCAATGAATAATTCTCATAACGTTGAAAAAGCAATGCAAAAATTTCAACAACTTGCAAAAGATGCCCAAAGTAATGGCGACCCAGTACAAGCCCAAAACTATCTACAACATGCAGATCATTATTTAAGAAGATTGAATGAATTAATTGAAAAAAAAGAACATATTTCTGAAAAAAGTAAAATTAATGAAAAAACCTCATCAGAAGAAAATACTTTAGAAAATAAATCATCCCAAAGCAATAATTAAAAATTATCTCAAATCAGATAATTTAAGATCAATCTTTATTCTCTCTATTTCAAATTCTTTTCTTGCCTCTCCTTTTAAAATTTTTCCAGAAGGTAATTTTAATTTTTGAGAATTTACTTTTTTACCGTTTACAATAACCTCATAGTGAAGGTGAGGACCTGTTGACATACCTGTAGATCCTACGTAACCAATTATTTGACCTTGCTTAACTTTTCTTCCTTCCTTTACACCTTTTGCAAAGGATTTCATATGAGCGTAAATAGTTTCGTATGTAGAGTTGTGTTTTATTTTTACACAATTCCCTCCACCACCACACCATCTTGCTCTTGTTATAGTGCCAGAACCAGAAGCCATTATAGGAGTTCCACTGGGTGCCGCAA
>MDTE01042709.1_pt1 | contig 11638 bp, 10 predicted proteins | sample 811231 | NCBI WGS metagenome assembly MDTE01 (sample SAMN05326651, study PRJNA326480) | marine metagenome | isolation source: seawater | place: Indian Ocean: Red Sea | collected 2010
ATTCTCAAAAGTCCCAGCAAAATAATTAGATCAATAGGTATTCGTAGATACTTACGCCAAACTTCGACAACTTGTAGCCAAAATGTTTGATCTGTCGTATTCTTTTGAACCTTAATTTCGGGAATCTGTGGTAAAACTTGGGCAAATGCATGTGCAGTAGCTAGTGATTTAACCTCATTATCGGAACCAAGGTCCCTATTTAATTTCTGCTGACTATTGTTGGATTGCCTTGTTTCTTGCTTAGGAAGTTGTATACTTCTATTGTCTGGCTCTGGAGGTTGGGCCGGTTTTTCATCGAACCTGATCCATAAAACAGATTTTCCCGGACGCATTTCACTACGTGTTGACTTACGAGGCTGATCACTGGACGAATACCTCAGTTCATAATTGAGCGAATGGTGCAGACTAATAACTACATCTGAACCTTCCTGACTAATCGAAGCTCGATTTACTGGTGAATCAGGATCGCGATATATTACCCATTTAGACTCACTCCAGTGTCGGTTTTCTTTTCTTTCGAGGAACTTTGTGCAACGGGTATTACTGACTTGGATTTTCAAGTACCCACGGTTTGGTGTATGCTCTTCATTGAAACTGAAAGGATTACTAAAAATAGCAACAAACTTTCCTCCTGTTTCATTTAAATCGATATCCTCAAGCTGATTACCCACTGATTGACATTCGAGTATGCGAACTGAACAAAACAGCAATGCAACGAACATGACCCAAAGAAAATATCTACTGCAAAGAAGGTTATATTTCCATCTCATTCCGATTGATTTAAGCCAAATTCACGATACAGACTGCGTCATTTTTATATTTAAAAGCTACTTTTTTAAGAATTTCGGTTGTCAAAAATTGGTTCCATCCAATACTGATTTGTACTTTTTCAAAGACAGTATCGCGGACCAATACATGTGGATTATCTGGCCACCGAGATTCAGCTAAAATTAGCAGTTGGTGTAGATTTTTTTTAGCTAACAGCCATTGTCGCTGATATTTTTTCTGTTTTGACTTGATCTGTGGTAGCTGAAGATAACTTTGATAAGACTGAGAAGTGGAATCATTGATGTCTGTTTCTTCCAGAAACCTAATGTTCTTAGCCAGAAGTTGTAATTCCTTGTCTATTTCTTCAATCCGAGCTTGAATTTCACCGTATTTGATTCGAATTTTGGGATGTATACCAACAGATAGATATGTCGGAACCCCTGCTGACGAGCCAAGTTTCTGAATAACAATTTTTTCAGTTGCAGACGCGGAGCCACCAATCATAACACCATCTGATAAGAGAATATTTCGTCCAGCATGTAACGTAGCCCGCATAACACTATTTTGGATGATTATATCCCCACGGCTATGGACAACGCTATTTTCTATAAAACCAGACTTGACTGACCCGTTGACCTTAACCTCACTTCGATCGGTAACTCCTTGGCCTACGACAAGATGTCGATTAGTTTCTATTTTGGCTCTCTGAATGATACCCGATACTCTCAAATCGCCACCAACTTGAATTTCGGTTTTTTCGAGAACGTCCCCTTGAATGAATAAATTACCTTCAATTTTAAATGGACTATCCTGCTGATTAAAATCTCTTTCTATACGAGTCGTTTCTCGACGCACCTTTTCAAGACCAATAAGATAAGTAATGGGTTGTTTTAATCTGGTGGCTTTAGTGCATTCCGTAAACGTACAATAGCACTAGAATGAAGTTGAGAAACCCGACCAACAGTAATGCCTAGAACCAAGCTAATCTCCTGCATAGTTGCTTCTTCATTATAGTACAAACTCACAACTAATTTTTCTTTTTCCGGTAGTTGATCAATGGATTCTGCTAAAATCTCTTTGTTTTCCTGTAACTCAATTTGTTCTTGCACATCGACAGCGTAGGGATCTGCTAACCAGTCGTTTACTATTTCTTCATTTTCTTCGTCTGTCATTAAATCTTCAATTGTTAATATTGAAGTGCAGCCGACTTCGGCTAGTGTCTCTTGTAATTGCTGTTGTGAGATACCAAGTTCTTCTGCAACCTCAAATTCTTCGGCTGCACGTCCAGTCCTCTGCCTGACAGCTTGATATGCTTTTTCTAATTGACTTGCCTTGTCTCGAATTGATCGCGGCACCCAATCTAACGCCCGTATCTCATCCAGAATTGCTCCACGTATCCGGTGCCAAGCATAAGTCTTGAAAATGGCCCCTTTTCCAGGTTGAAACTTTTCAATAGCGTCCAATAAACCCATTAGGCCGACACTAACTAGATCTTCAAAGCCATAAGAAGACGATGCATAAATTTCTAAGCGTCGAGCAATTGTATTAACAATTGGTACGAAATCGGTAATCAGTTTTTCACGTGCTTCTTCATTTCCACCAAATTTATATTCATTCCAGAGCTGGTCTAACTGATCCATCTTGACCTATTCCTAGACAAAAGTTTCTTCATGGATCTGCGGGTTAATTTTCAATCCGATTTCGGTCAACATTGTTTTGCAAATTACCGCTTGGTGTATTATCGAGCCAATCATCTTTATAGATAAATGAGAGTTCAGGCCGCATCGACTGCTCGATTAGCCGTCCACCGATATAGCCTAATAGACCGAAGACTAAAAAGCCAATTATTGCCCTGACAAAAATAGTGTCGAAAGTATTTTGAGCCGAATGGCTAATGAGAATCGTAGTGCAACTAGCCCAGACACTAAGTGCATGACCTACTTTTTTAGCAATCCAGTTTTTTGGTAGCATTTAATTACCCCTGTTTTCGCTAACCGGAAAGTTAGTCGGAATTATTGGTCAGTACCTGAGAAAAAAAATCCTGGGTATCCCGCTCGATTTTCCCCCTCGAGATCCGACGGAGATGGTAGAGCAATTTCTTTGCCAAATTCTGAAAGCATTTTGCACCTCGAGTGTTGGGGTGTTCTAAGACAAAGGGTTTTTGACTGCCTAGAAAAAGTGCATTTCTTATTTTAGCTTCGTATGGGATATAACCCATATAGTTAATACCGCGAATACTAAGTTGGTAACGTTGACTAACTGTTTGCAACGTTTCATATACTTCTTGACCTTGCGCCATACTTCTAACTTTATTTACGACCAAGTAGATCGTCTGATTCAATTTCCGGCGGGAAATCGTTTTGATTAAAGCATATGCGTCCGTATAAGCCATTGGGTCTGGTTCTGTAACAGCTAAAATCAAGTCAGCTGACAGAACAAAACTCAACACGTTATCCCCTATACCTGCTGGTGTGTCAATAATCAGGTAATCGATTAACTCTTCTAGTCGACCTAGCTCTTGAATTAAAATTTGTCTCATACCAGCCGGTAAATCTGCTAATGCTTGAATTCCAGAGCTGCCAGGAATAATAGAAATGCCTAATGGACCTGGGAGTATGATGTCGTCAATCCGTTTCTCGCCGGTTAAGACATGCCTCAAATTGTATTTAGGAGTCAAGCGAAATAGTACGTCAATGTTGGCTAGGCCAAGATCGGCATCCAAGATACCAACACGGAAACCTAGCTGAGCCATAGATACAGCTAAATTAGCCGACATATTTGTCTTTCCTACACCACCTTTGCCTCCAGTAATAGCGATAGTTTTTAATCCGTTCAGTGAACTTTCAAGTGGTTGACTCTTATTCGTATCCAACTGCGCTTTTCGAGATGTTGACATCGAACGAGCCGATTGCTGTGATTGTACGACAGCAGACTTTTTTTTGGCTTGAATTAGTTGACGAAGTTGTGTGGCCTGATCATTTTTCAATTTCTGCCTCCTTCATCTTACCTAAGCTTTACTTTTACTCTTTTTTACTGTTTTTTTTGCTTTTTTGCTTTTTTGCTTTTTTGCTTTTTTTACTCGTGCTTGAAATCCACGTAACAGAAAAGTCGCCATACGATTATGACTTGCAATCTCAATATCACCAGCGACATCCTGTCCAGTAGTGAAAAAGGATATTGGCTTCTTGAAGCGCAGGCTACTGTTAAGGATAGGTCCAAGGCAATTGGCTTCATCCAACTTAGTAAACACTAGGCGATCAACTCCCAAAGAACCAAACCGACTGATCATACTTTGGATATCTTGGTTACGAGTGGTCATGTTGATTAACAGGTGTGTTTCATCTGGACAGGCTGAATTGAGAAATGACTCAATCGACCGAATACGTGGTTGGTCCAGTTGGCTTCGACCTGGCGTATCGAGTAGTACCAAATCCGCCGAATTGTGTTGGGTGATTTTATCTTCCAATTCTTCAGGTTCATGTGCCACTTCCATTGGTAGAGATAAGATTTCGGCATATGTAGTCAACTGCTCAATAGCACCAATACGAAAGTCATCCGTGGTAATTAAAACTACTTTTTTACCTTTGAATTTATATTGGACAGCTAACTTAGCAATGGTAGTTGTTTTTCCAACACCCGTAGGACCAACTAATGCCACCACTGTTGGGGACGTTTTAAACTGAATTCCACCAGAAGTCTTAACAATTTTTCTCAATAGAGCTGTCAGATGTTGGTGAATTGAGCGGCCTTTCTCGTCATGAAAACAGTCCTCCATGGCTTCAGCTAAATCATAGGCAAGAGTTTGATCGACATCGTGTTTGAGAAATTTTTGATATAATCCGGTTACTTCATCGGGTAAATCAGGGATATCACTAGTTTTTACATTGTTGAGTAAAATATGTAGAACATCGCGAATTTCTGTTAACTCTGATCCTAAATAAGTATAAAGATCGGATGAGTTATTAGGCCGACTAATTTCTCCTGCTTGTTTACGATTATTGTCTCCTTCTGCAAAATCAGGTGGATCTGCGTAAGGAACATGAGAGGATTCGCCTTGCATTTCAAAATCCTTGGTTGAAATCTCGACTGAGTGTCGATCTTGTTTTTCCTCCATTTGCTGTGTGTAAGCATTAGCTGATAATAATGTATTCACCCGACTGATTGCATCTTTCAGATTCGTAGGGTCGGGTGATTTTTTTTTGGTTCTAACGAGAGGTGCAGTGGTTTCAACTTCACTTTCGATTGCAATAATCAGCTCATAGTTTGAATTCTTATCTGGCTTCAGTAAGCTTTTTCCTGAAACTCGGTTCATTTTGACAACACTAAAGTCTTCTCCAAATTCTTTCCGTGCTTTTTGTCGAACTTCCTTAGGAGTTCGGCCATATATTTTATGAATTCTAGTTGCCATTTGCTTTCTTGTTTACGAAATCCCTAACTCAACTCGACCAATCTCGTTTAATGGAACAGTGGCCGGGATTTCTTCAATGGATAATACTGGAATTGGTGTCGGAAACTGGATACTAATGAATTGAGATAAGTAGGCACGTACTACTGAACTAGAACAGAGAATTAATGGGATCGCATGTAGACCAGAAACTTGTGTTACGGTATTAGCAATGGCATTAACTAGTTCCAATGCTAAGTTTGGATCTAGTGGCATAAACTCAAATTGGCCTGTCTCGGTTTGTGTTATAGCTGATCGAATAATTTGGTCAACCTGTTCATCCAAACCCACATATTCGAGCTCACCTTCTGATGATTGATATTGGCGACAAATTTGAGAGCCAATTCTTTGCCTAACAGCTTCAGTCAATAAAACGACATCTTGTGAAGTTGCTGCATGGTCCGCAATGGCTTCTAGAATCAGTACTAAATCTCGAATAGAAACTCCCTCTTTTAGTAGAGTTTGTAAGACTTTTTGTATTAACCCTAATCCAATTGAGGAGGTTGTGACTTCTTCTACTAGAACCTCATTTGTCTCTTTGACACGATCCAATAAGTTTCGAACATCCTGTCGTGTCAGTAATTTATCTGCATGCTTTTTGATAGTTTCAAGTAGATGAGTAGCAAGAATAGTTGAGGGTTCAATAACTAGATATCCGGCAACGAGTGCTTGTTCTCTTTGCTCTTCAGTAATCCACAATGCAGGTTGATTATTTGCAGGTTCTTCAGTTGGTATACCATCAATTTCTTCGACCACTGAACCGACATCCATAGCCAAAAAATCGTTGACCCGCAACTCGCCTTCGGCCATTGGTTCTTCTCGAATCATAATGATATAACCACCAGCTGCTAGGTCTACCTGATCCCGAATGCGAATGTGTGGTAGTACAATTCCAAGTTCTTGAGCTAGGGTTGAACGAATTTGCTTAATTCGGTTTAGCATGTCACCACCCTCAGAAGGAGTGATGAGCGGAATTATATTATAGCCAACATTAAGATGGATTGGCTCGACCTCCAAATCGTCCGAAGCTTGTTCAATGGGCGTTAAGTCTTCCTCTGGAGTTTCTTCATCTTGGGCTGGTGGTAGTTCTTCTAGCTCCGCTGTTTCGGCTCGGCTAGAAATGTATGCAGACCCACCGATAATTGCAGACAAGAAAAAGAAAGCTGAGGAACCGAGCGTAATACCTAGTAAAGCCAAAGCTCCAGAAGAAATATAGAGTGGTCGTGTCTGAAGTAAAAATTGGGCAGCCAAAGACCGACCAAAGTTACTACTCTCGGAACTTCGGCTAATCAAAATCCCAGAGGCAATAGAAATGATCAACGAAGGTAGCTGGCTAACTAGCCCGTCTCCGATAGTTAATAAAGTATAGCGCTGAACTGCACCATTAGCACCAGTCAACTCCATTCCATGTCGAACTACGCCGACAATCAAGCCAGCAATTATGTTGACTGCGGTGATAATTAGACCAGCAATTGCATCACCTTGAACAAATTTTGCAGCACCGTCCATTGCTCCATAAAAATTAGCTTCTGTTGTTACTGCTACACGTCGTTCACTAGCTTCGCTTTCAGTTAGTAAACCAGCATTTAAATCAGTGTCAATTGCCATCTGCTTCATTGGCATAGCATCTAAGGTAAAGCGAGCCGCTACTTCTGCAATTCGACCAGAACCTTTATTAATCACCACGAACTGTATAATAGTCAGAATAGCAAAAATTACAAATCCAACTACATAATCACCACGAATAACAATACCGGCAAAAGCAGCAATAATTTTTCCGACTGACTGGTCGCCAATATGACCTTTTGTCAAAATCAATTTAGTTGAAGCTACATTGAGTGAAATACGGTAAAGTGTTAAAACCAACAATAGAGAAGGAAAAACCGAAAAATCGACAGGTTGTAGCGTGTATAAAACTAGTAGTAATACGATTAAAGACAAAGAGAGATTGATTGCTAGTAACATATCCAACAAAAATGCAGGAAGTGGGATTAAGATTACTAACAAGATTGAGATGATACCAGCAACTAGGAAGAGATCGCCGTACCGAGACAGGGCTGGGACTTGTAATGTGCCAACGTTATTCATTGGTGTTATCTTTTCATTTGGAGAAGTCGGTTAAATTCGCATAATATATTCTTTATGCGGTCCTTCTATTTCGGGCTTGGTAAATACGTGCCAACACTTCTGCCACAGGTTGGAATAAATCATGGGGGATACTCTCGCCTAATTCAATTTCGTATAACGCCCAAGCCAAGGGTTTATCCTCTACAACAGGCACTTCATTCTCGAACGCTATCTCCTTAATCCGTCGAGCAATTTTACCCGCACCTTTGGCCACAACCAATGGACTTTGCGACCGATCTTGATCATAAACGACAGCTATAGCAATATGAGTTGGATTTGTAATAACCACGTCAGCTTCTGGAACATCTTGCATCATTCTCTGGCGTGATGCGTTCATTTGTCGTTGGCGAATCAGAGACCTTACTTCCTGTGAAACTTCGGATTCTTTTTGCTCCTCTTTGACTTCTTGGTGTGACATTTTCAATTTTTGAGCATAGCTCCATCGCTGATAAAAGAAATCTATTATGCTAAGAAACAATAACGAAAGTGCAACTCGAAAACCAACCTTATATGTTAGACTACCGAGGTAGATTAGTAACTCATCAGTCGATTTTGAACCAGCTGTCTGGAAACTTGGCGCCTCTTGCATAATTGTTATTACCACAACAACGCCAATGATAGTAAACTTTAGAATTGCTTTCAGTGTTTCGACAAGGCCGTTTCGAGAGAAAATCTGCTTTAGTCCAGACAGTGGATTAAGTTTGTTAAATTGAAAAGATAGTGCTTCGAGAGAAAAAAGAGCTCCTACCTGCAGGAAGTTCGTCAGGATTCCTGTTACCGCCATTGCCATTAAAATCGGTGCCACAATGAGCAACATCCGCAAAACCACCTGTACAAACCCTGCTTGTAAAGTCTGTGGATCAGGTGAAATGTAATTGAGCTGAGAGAACGCGTATACACTAATATCTTTCAAGCCACCCAGAGAAAATTGTGCAAAAAATCGTAACGTTAGTAATCCCAAGAGCAGAGCAATGGCTGAGTTTAATTCCCGACTCTTCGGAACATCACCTTTTTCCCTAGCTTGGTCAATTCGCCTTTGACTCGCATCTTCCGTTTTTTCGTCTTCTGGCACTAACTCCCCCTTGTTCAATCAACCAAATTTTAGAATTTAATTGCCAAAAATTTAAGTTATAAGGTTGAACTCCTAACAGAAAGTAACGTCATTTGGTGAATCCTGTTTCAGCAGAGACTATTTTGTGAGTATTTACACTATTTCTAGCGGATGATTTTCTACTGAACAAAGGAAAATAAGCTTTGGGTTTAGGCAGACGGCGTCGAATTAATCAATTTTTAAACACAAATGACCAAAATCACAAATCGAAAATCTCGACTAACATAGAATTTAAATCGACGGTAGCTAATGTTGATCGGCCTGTCACCCAACCACCAGTTTCACCCGGATTAAGCAAGACGGTTTCGCTTTGGTTGGTTTTTGCTCGAATAGTTCTAATGTCTATTTTGTGAGTATGGCCGTAAATAACGAGATCATATAGACCACTAAGTGCAATAGGTTCAGCCAACTCAGGGTAGTGGACCGCACATATTCTTCTTCCATCAATCTCAATATCAGCTAAATTATTGTGGACTTCACCAAGATCTTTAAGGCGATTGTATAGACCAATTCGCTCTCCATCATTATTCCCAAACACGCAAACCAATTGGCAATTCAGTTCTTCCATTGGAGCAATAGCGAAAGGAGCGACAAAATCACCAGCATGGACAACCAAATCGACTTTCCGGCCATTAAAGAATGATACAGCTTGTTTAATTTTTTCGATGTTGTCGTGGCTGTCTGAAAATACACCAATAATCATGATATATACACTACTCCATGCTTTTGGGCAAATCTTGGCCTAATCCCATGCGCTTTGCATCATCAACATCCATCGCACAACGAAACCCAATCGCAACAATTGGCCAACTGTAGGTTTGCATTTTACCTTGTTCATTTTTTTCCTTGACACTGAGATATCCTGATGGTGGACAAGCGTCACGTGCACTGGTACGTTGATCGTCCAGTGGTCGCATCCAAGATCCGCCCCTAACTGAGCGATAAGTACCTTGATAATTAGTGATCTGGCTATCCGACTTAATTCGAGTTAGCAATTTAGGATCGTACCAGTTAGCACACCATTCCATTGCATTACCTGCCATGTCATGAATTCCATAAGGACTGCGGCCTTCGGGGTAACTACCAACTGGTTGTAAGTGTTTGAGCCGTGTATCATCAGCATAAACAGTGATCGGTTGCGCTGATGGAGTAAAGTTAAGGATATTCCAAGGACCACTAACTGCTCCTTCCAGCTTTGTTCGTTGAATTTCTGCAAAACCCCGCCAAGCGGTATAGGAATTCAGAGGACGGCCAGCGACTCTTTCTGCATTGTTACATTTGCTACCATTCCAGTCGCTACCCCAAGGATAAATGCGGCCGTCTGTACCACGAGCGGCTTTCTCCCATTCGGTTTCCGTTGGTAGACGTTTACCTGCCCACCGCGCATAGGCATAAGCGTCCTGCCAACTGACTAGAACGACTGGGTGGTTAGCAGTTCCAACTGGGAAAGTCCCGCTTGACCAATTATAGGGTTTGGCTAAATCATGACTGTAGTAAGGTGGAGGGTAACCGGTTTGAGACACAAACTCATTGTATTGAGCGTTAGTGACTTCGAACTTATCAATGTAAAAATCATCTACATAAACTTTGGTTTGGGGCATTTCATCAGCATAATGTTCTATATTCGGCCTAAAACCTTCCGGCATGGAATTTATCTCGGTTTTTGTTGATCCCATATAAAATTCACCGGCCGGAACAAAAATCATACGACTACCATCAGAACATTGAATTTCGTGGGTAATGATAGATCTAGATTTTGCTGAACCTACTTGTGGGCTTTTGGAAACATAGTATAGTAATCCTACTACCGAAGCAATCAAAAGAAACAATGCGATGCGAAATAAACGGGTCATTATAGTTTACTACGACTATTGTTATTGAATAACGACACTCGGTGGGTTGATAAAGTCATGATAATGCTGTCCGACTTTTCCTTCAGTAGCATCTCCGTAGTGTATATACACACGGAATCGAAAATTCATTTCTTGTCCTTGAGGCAATGTGTACGAACCATCTTTTCTTTGATCTGACTCAAAAGTTCCACCACCGAAGATATTGCTTCCCATCAGCCCGTAGTTTCGAACATGCCAGTAGGTTGGATACCGGGGGTTTGACAAATGATCAAAAAGAGATACGCCAACCGGTATGCCATCCACAATACCGGAATAGTCGCACCAGTGTGCTTTTTTTCCCCAAGTCTCATCCTCATTAATGCCACCAAAAGAGTTTTCAATTTTTCCACTAGGATTGGATGCATTCATTTGTGGATTAACCCTGACGGTAATAATTCCACCTTCTTTAGTATCTCCAAAAAATACATCGCCTTGATCTGCTAGGAAAGTGAGATCTAAGTCAATTATGGAACGACCCGCTGGCAGAGCATAAAGTCGGTAATTTTGAATGTCCGACATTATTGGTATTCCATCTTTATCATTCCAACTATTTCGGGTATAAATTTTACCGCACACTACTCCTTCTGATTTTTGACTGAAAGACTGGTGTACAATACGCCCTGCATGATGACCTTCACTCCATAAATCTGTGTGATTAACTTCTCCGTAGGCAACATAAAGAGATCGATGATGTACGTGATCTTTCGATTCAGAGCTGATTTCGCCTCTTGTCACCTGGCATTCGTCTGGTCCAAGAACAGGGAAAAAATAAGGTCGGTATTGGTGAGTATCATAACGAAATGTAGTGAAGTGCCGGCTGTCAATGTTAACAACGATTGTCTGATCTTTCTCAGTGAAAGTGACACCGGTAGTGGTTATACCAGAATCCGGTTGGGTTAATTGGTAGGTGCGTGTTGTATGAGCTGGCAAATCATCTAAAACCCAGCACAACTCGCCTTTGCCGTGGAGCACCTCATACTGACCAAATATTTTCTGGCCGTTTGGCTCAGTTAAGATGACCGGACCATCATTTATACCATTGATCGGTTCGATACTAGTAATTACAGGACAACTGTTCCTATGGTGTTCATTGGCTGAAACTACTATTTTCTTGTTGAACATGTTGGCTCCATTTGACCAGAACTACTAATCGTTGGCTAAGTTGTAAAAAATTGGCAAACCCAATCTCAGCCTAAAAAAAACGCGAAATCTCACGTCTTTTTGCTTCATTAGCATACCATATGAAGGCAAAATTTCAAAAAAGATTCGGCAAACAAGAATAAAAAGACGAGTTAG
>MDTE01165804.1_pt1 | contig 11638 bp, 7 predicted proteins | sample 811231 | NCBI WGS metagenome assembly MDTE01 (sample SAMN05326651, study PRJNA326480) | marine metagenome | isolation source: seawater | place: Indian Ocean: Red Sea | collected 2010
TTATTCTGCTCATCAACTACTTTTGCCATCTCTTTCATTATTTCTAAAACTTGAATTTTTGTTGTTATTCCATGGTGTATCCAATTCGCAATATGTTGTGAGGAAATTCTTAAAGTTGCCCTATCCTCCATAAGACCAATATTGTTTATATCTGGGACTTTCGAACAACCTACACCTTGATCAATCCATCTTACCACATACCCTAGTAGAGTTTGTGCTGAATTTGAAATTTCTGAATTAATCTCGTCAACTGACCAATTAGGTCTGTTAGCGATCGGAATACTTAAGAGATCATCAAGTTTTGCTTTTTCACGTTTCAAGATTTTTTTTTGTTCATCGAAAATATTTATTTGGTGGTAATGAAGAGCGTGAAGTGAAGCAGCAGTAGGAGAGGGCACCCAAGCACAATTTGCACCAGCTTTTAAATGAGTAATTTTTTCACTAATCATCTCTTTCATTTTATCTGGCATGGCCCACATACCTTTTCCAATTTGGGCTCTACCTGAAAAACCACATTTCAAACCTATATCGACATTATTATTCTCATAAGCTGCAATCCATTTTGAAGATTTCATATCTCCTTTTTTGATCATCGGTCCAGCTTCCATAGATGTGTGCATTTCATCTCCAGTTCTATCTAAGAAACCTGTATTAATAAAAAATACTCTATTTTTAAGAGTTCTTATGCATTCTTTAAGATTAGCCGAGGTTCTTCTTTCCTCATCCATTATGCCAATTTTACAAGTGTATTTTTCTAAACCAAGCAATTCCTCGACTTTAGAAAATATTAAATCTGTAAATTCTGTTTCATCAGGACCATGCATTTTTGGTTTAACAATGTAAATAGAGCCCTTTTTTGAGTTTTTTTTATTCTTTAAGTCATGAAGAGCTGCTGTTGTTGTCAAAAAAGCATCCATTATACCTTCAGGTATCTCACTTCCATCTTTTAAAATAATAGAAGAGTTAGTCATTAAATGACCTACATTTCTAATTAATAATAGACTTCTGCCATGAAGTTTCATCCCTTTACCATCTTTCGATATATAACTTCGGTCAGGATTTAATTTTCTTTCTAAGTTTTTACCATTTTTTTCAAATTGTACTTTTAAATCTCCTTTCATCAGTCCAAGCCAATTTCTATAACAAACAACTTTATCCTCTGCATCTACAGCTGCAACGCTGTCTTCATTATCACAAATTGTAGATACAGCTGACTCAGCAATTACATCACTAATACCAGCGATATCATGTGCAGCACTGAATGCTTTGGGATTAATTATAATTTCAAAATGAAGATTATTATTTTTAATTATTACCGCACTTGGCTTGTTCACATCTCCTCTATGTCCAATAAATTTTTCTTTATCTTTTAGTCCATACTCATAATCATCCTTGGATATAATTAGATTTTTATCTTTAACTTTTAATCCTGCAATATTTTTCCAGCTTGTTCCATCTAATGGAATATACTTATCAAAAAATTCTCTTACATATTTTATAACCTCTTGACCTCTCAGTGGATCATATCTTTCACTACCACCCTCATCAGACTCGATTATATTAGTCCCATACAAACTGTCATATAAACTTACCCATCTTGCATTTGCTGCATTAAGAGCGTATCTTGCGTTCATTATCGGAACAACCAATTGCGGACCAGCAATTATTGCAATTTCATCGTCAACTTTATCTGTTTCAATTTTAAAATCATTTCCTTCATCCTTTAAATAGCCTATTTTTTTTAGAAAATTTTTATATTCTTCAATTTTAATTTCTTTTCCTTTATTTTTAATATGCCATTCATCAATTTTTCTTTGCAAATCTTCTCTAATTTTAATTAATTCATTATTTTTTGGAGCAAGATCATGAACTGCTTTATCAAATCCTTGCCAAAACGTTTTGGGTGAAATATCTATACCTTTTAATAGCTCATTATTCACAAAATTGAGCAATTCATCTGAAACTTTGAGATTATTAATACTTTGATAATTTTTAGACATAATACTTTTTAAAACTCAAGTAAAACTAAGTCAAATAATTAATAGAAGCACTGACATTTTGTTGTCATTTTTCTTACTTATGTATAATTAATCTAGTTATGAAAAATTATCTAAATTTTGAAAATGAAATTAAAAGTTTAGAAAGTGAATTAGAAAAATTAAAAGATCCATATAATCAAGGTGGTCTTACTGAGGTTGATACGCAAAAAATATCCAAGACACAAGATGAAATAGACGAGAAATTAAAAAATATTTATTCAAATTTAGATCCGTGGCAAACTACAATGGTCGCTAGACATGAGGATAGACCAAAGTCAAAATTTTTTATTGATAATTTGTTTGAAGAATTTATTTCTTTAGAGGGGGATAGATTTTATGGTGAAGATAAATCAGTCATTACAGGTTTTGCGAAATTTAATGGGCATTCAGTTTTAGTAATTGGCCAAGAAAAAGGAGAAAATCTTGAAAGTAGAATAGAGAGAAACTTTGGAATGATGAGACCTGAAGGATATAGAAAAACCATTCGCTTGATGCTATTAGCTGACAGATTTAATATTCCAATAATTTCATTTATAGACACTCCGGGGGCTTATCCAGGGGTAGGAGCTGAAGAAAGAGGACAAGCAGAAGCAATAGCTAAATCAATTGAGTGCTGCATGAAGTTAAAAGTTCCTACGATAGCTGTCATTATAGGTGAGGGTGGATCAGGCGGAGCTATAGCGCTTGCCTCAAGTAGTAAAGTTTTGATGCTTGAAAATGCAATTTATTCTGTGATATCTCCTGAAGGATGCGCTACAATATTATGGAGAGACCCAAAAAAAATGCTTGATGCAGCTAAAGCGATGAAATTATCAGCCAAAGATCTTTTACAATTAAATGTCATTGATCAAATAATTACTGAGCCATTAGGTGGAGCACATCGTGATAAAAATTTAATGTTAGATAATATTCGTAAATCAATCTTGCAGAATTTAGATTTTTTTAAAACAATGACCGCTGAAGAAATAATAAATCATAGAAAGAATAAATTTTTAAAAATTGGAAGAAATAAAGGTTTTATGACTGACCTTGAAAGCCTAAGTTCATTGGAAATTCAAAAAAGTGAATTTAGTAAATTCTTTAAAAATAAAAAAAATATTTTTTATATTATTGGCTTTACGTTTATTGTAGCACTTACCATCTTTGCTTTATTATAGAGATCCACAACAGTGTTTATATTTTTTTCCAGAGCCACAAAAACAAGGCTCATTTCTTCTCATCTTTTTTCCTATTAATTTTGGGTCAATTTTTTTTTCTCTTGTATCATCATTTTGCTTAGTCTCCTCAATAACTTTAAGGTTCATTAAAATTCTTATAAAATCTAATTTTAACTTTATTAGCAAGTTTGAGAAGAGATCAAATGCTTCTTTTTTATATTCAACCAAAGGATCTCTTTGGCCATATGACCTAAGACCAATTACTTGTCTTAATTGTTCTAGATACTGTATGTGAGATTTCCAATTAATATCTATTGACTGAAGTAAAATTCTTTTTTCAATTTCTTGAGATTGCTCTTTTCCTATAATTTTTGTTCTTTCATTTCTTGCATCCTCGAACTTTTTTGAAATTTTTTCTCTGAATTTTTTATCACTTGATAATATTAATTCTTTTAATTCATCTTCTGCTAAGTTTTTACTCAGAATGGTTTTTAATTTATTATCAAATTCAACATTTTTTGGATTTGATGATTTTAAAATTTTTAATTTAATTAAATCTTCAATAATTTCCTCGAGGAATATCTCAGAAAAAGAAAATATATCGTTACTATTCATAGCTTCTTTTCTTTGGGAAAATATTACATGTCTTTGATCATTTAAAACATTATCAAATTTAATAAGTGTTTTTCGAATATCAAAATTCCTTGCCTCTACCTTTTGTTGGGCTCTTTCCAAAGCTTTATTAATCCAGGGATGATCTATGCTCTCCCCATCTTTCAAACCAAGCTTTTCGAGTATATTATTCATTGATTCTGAACCAAAAATTCTCATCAAATCATCCTCTAAACTTACATAAAATATTGAACTTCCTTCATCACCTTGTCTTCCAGCTCTTCCTCTAGCTTGATTATCTACCCTTCTCGACTCCATTCTTTCAGTTCCAATTACAAAAAGTCCTCCGAGTGATTTAATTTTATTTTTGTGCTCTTTCAATTTATCCCCGTTAAAAGAACCTTTTTTTCCACCTAATTGAATATCAACACCCCTACCAGAAATGCTTGTGGTGATAATTACAGAGTCTTTTTTACCTGCATTAGCAATAATATCTGCTTCATTTTCATGATTTTTAGCATTCAAAACTACGTGATCTATTTTTTCTTTCTTCAAAAGTTTAGAATATATTTCTGATTTATTTATACTTGAGGTAAAAACTAAAAGAGGTTGACCTAACTCGTGGCATGTTTTTATTTTTTCTATTATAGCATTATTTTTCTCTTTTTCAGTTCGAAAAATTTGATCATTAAAATCTTTTCTTATCATCTCTTTATTTGTTGGAATGACAATTACTGGTAAATTATAGATTTCAAAAAATTCTTCTGCCTCCGTTGCTGCAGTTCCGGTGCACCCAGCTATTTTTTTATAAAGTTTAAAATAATTTTGATAGGTAATTGATGCTAAAGTTTGATTTTCTGATTGAATTTCTATTTGTTCTTTTGCTTCTAGAGCTTGATGAAGTCCATCACCAAATCTTCTTCCTTCGAGGATTCTTCCCGTCAGTTCATCAATAATTTTAAGGCTCCCTTCCTTAACAATATAGTCTTTCCCTTTTTCAAATAAATGATTTGCCCTCAATGCTTGATTAACATGATGTACTAAAGCTAAATTTTCAGGATCATAAAAATTGTTATTTTTAAGTATTCCTGATTTTGATAATAATTCTTCCACCTTATCTATACCATTATTTGTTAAAAGAATATTCCTATCTTTTTCATCTATTTCATAATCTTCTTTTTTCAATAATTTTATAAGTTTATCAATTGCTAAATATTTATTAGTTTTATCTTCAGCAGCACCAGAAATTACTAAAGGTGTTCTTGCTTCATCAATTAAACAAGAGTCTATTTCATCTACTATTGCGTAATTATGCTCCCTTTGAACCATTTCATTTTTTGAATATTTCATATTATCCCTGAGATAATCAAAACCTAGTTCACTATTAGTTGCGTAGGTTATATCATAATCATAATTTTTTTTACGCTCAGTGTCACTTTGGTCATTATTGATAAATCCAGATGTTAATCCTAAAAAATTGTAAATTTCCCCCATTTCTTGGGAGTCTCTTTTAGCAAGGTAATCGTTTACAGTTACAATATGTACTCCTTTTTCATTTAATGCGTTTAAGTAAGCTGCCAAAACAATTGTTAAGGTTTTTCCTTCACCAGTTCTCATTTCTGCAATTTTATTTTCATGAAGAACTATTCCACCAATTATTTGTACATCATAATGCCTTTCATTTCTCACTCTCCTAGAAGCTTCTCTAACTAATGCAAAAGCATCTGGTAAAACTTGATCTAAAGATTGCCCATTCTTAATTTGACTCTTTAATTCTGATGTTTTTTTTGGAAAATCTTCATCTTTGAGGGTCTTAAAGTTTTCCTCTATGTTATTAATTTTTTCAACAATTTTGGCTATTCTGTCTAACTCCTTCTGATTTCCAGATTTAACAAATTTGGATATAAATTTAAAGGGGTTTAACATTGGTTTTTAGATATTATTTACTTATATCTTTTCATATAATAATTAAATAAATATTTTAAATACTATGGGAATAAATATATCAAATTTTTTATATTCAAAATCAAAAAATCGTAAAATGAATGAGTTTCAAGACCTCGATCATTTAGATGGCTTATCGATTTCCTCAGTTTCAGCAAATTTATATAATAATAAAAGAGATGATTTAGTTATGTTTTATTTTAGAGATGGTGCAAATTTTGCTTCAGTTTATACAAAATCTAAAATTATATCAGAAAATATTAAATGGAATTTAAACCAGAAAACAAAAAAAATTTATTCATTAATTGTTAATACAAGAAATGCTAACTCGTTTACAGGAGAGCAAGGTTACAAAAGTATGGAAAATATAGCTTTTGAACTTTCAAAAAAACTAAATGAAAAGCAAAAAGAAGATGAAGAATATCCTGAAAAAATAAAACCCAAAAATATTATGTTTGGCTGTACAGGAACCATAGGTGAAAAATTTCCAGAGGAAAATATAATGCAAAAGATTAAAGATTTAGTGCAAAGTATAAAATATACACAAAATAAATATATATGGATGAAAGCTGCACTTGGCATAATGACAACTGATACACAACCTAAAATGGCAATGGAAAATTGTAAAATTGGAAACTCTTCTGTGAAAATTTATGGAATTGCAAAAGGCTCCGGAATGATAAAACCAAATATGGCCACTACATTGGCCTATATTTTTACTGATGCAGATATATCTAATGAAATTTTAAAAAAATTATTAAGAAAAAATATTTACAATACATTCAATGCCATCAGTTGTGATGGAGACACAAGTACTAATGATATGGTATCAATTTTTTCAACAGGAAAAGCAAGTCATAGAAAAATTAATAGTATAACTGATAAGAAGATTAAAAATTTTGATGAATCTTTAAATAAAGTTTTAATGAATTTAGCTAAACGGGTCGTATCAGATGGAGAGGGAGCTTCAAAGTTTATAACGGTTAATATTAAAAATAGTAAATCTGATGAAGAAGCAAGAAGAGTCGCTTTTTCAGTCGCTGATTCTCCTTTAGTTAAAACTGCTATAGGAGGAGAAGATCCAAACTGGGGTAGAATAGTTATGGCTATAGGTAAATCAGAAGTAACAATAAATTTAAATAAATTATCTATAAAATTTGGAGAATTAACAGTCGTTCAAAAAGGAAAGCTGCATAATAGTTATGATGAAAATGAGACAGCATCTTATATGAAGAATTCGAATATCGATATTACAATTGATTTAGCAAGTGGTATTAAGAACTTTACAGCGTATACAATGGATTTAACAAAAAAATATATTGAAATTAATACTGATTATAGAAGTTAAATATATTGAAATTTGTTAATTACTAATTAAATAAATAATATGATTAAATATAGTCTTATTTGTAAAGATTGTAAACTTACTTTTGATAGCTGGTTTGCTTCTTCCAATGAATATGAAAAATTAAAAAAGCAGAATTTTTTAAATTGTCATAGTTGTAATTCTCTAAAAGTAGAAAAAAATTTAATGGCACCTAGACTTATTGCAAAAAAAATTGACGAAAAATCAAAAAGAGAGTTACAAAAAATAAGTAATATAAAAGATAAATTAAAAGAATATCAAAGTTTTATTAAAAAAAATTTTGAATATGTTGGTGAAAATTTTGCTTATGAGGCGAGATCTATTCATTATAACAATAAAAAAAAAAAACAAAGGAATATATGGGACTGCATCAAAAGAAGATTTAAGAGAATTAAAAGATGAGGGAATTGATGCAGATGTAATCCCTTGGATTGAAGATAAAAGTAATTAGATTTTAATAAATTTAGCAATATAATTCACTGATTTATCTGAGCTTTTTTTCCATTCATCTTTAATAATATTGAATTTCATTCCATCAAGTTTATCTAACTTAAATTTATTTTTTCTCAAAATTTCAATTAACCTTTTTGGTTCAACAAATTTTTCCCATTCGTGCGTTCCTATTGGAAGCCATCTTAATATATACTCAGCTCCTACTATTGCAAAAATATATGATTTAAAAGTTTTATTGAGTGTTGCAACAAACATAATCCCATTCTTTTTAAGAAGATTTGAACATGCTTTCAAAAAAATATTTATATCCTCTACATGTTCAACAATTTCCATATTTAAAATTACATCAAATTTTGATTTTATTTGTAATTTTTCTGGTGAAGAACATATATATTTAATTTTAAGATTTCCCTTTTTTGCATGAATTTTCGCAACATCAATATTTTTTTCTGAGGCATCAATTCCAGTTACGTTTGCACCAAGTCTACTCATTGGTTCAGAGAGTAGTCCACCTCCACAACCAATATCTAAAATTTGAATCTTATCAAGAGGTTTTTTTTTATTTGATAATCCAAATGTTTCAATAATATTATCTTTTATATAAGCTATTCGTATGGGATTAAATTTATGCAATGGTTTGAATTTACCTTGTGGATCCCACCATTCATCAGCGATTTTAGTAAATTTTTCTATTTCTTTTTTATTTATTGTGTTAAATTTCATATGTGATTAACTTTATATTCAAGATGTATTTTATCAATATATTTTAATTTTAAAAAAATTTTATCATGAAAATTGTAGTATTAAAATTTGGAGGCACTTCGGTAGGTTCAATAAAGAAAATAAAAAAAACTGCTGAAATAATTGCTCAGTATAAAAAGAATAAGTACCAAGTGATTGTTGTTTCATCTGCAATGAGTGGTGTGACAAATGATCTTATAAAAAAATCCAAAGAGATAAGTAAAAACTTTTCAGTCTCTGAATATGACGTTCTTGTTTCCACAGGAGAACAAGTTGCTTGTGCTCTGATAGCAGCAAAATTAATTGATAAAGGTTTTAAATCTAGATCTTGGTTAGCATGGCAAATACCTATTTTAACTAATGAAAATCATAAAAATTCTAGAATTAATCTTATTTATAAAAATAAAATTATCAAATATTTACAAGATGGAGGAATACCTGTTGTAACAGGCTTTCAAGGTGTAAACAAGTTTGAGAGAATTACTACAATTGGAAGAGGTGGTTCAGATGCAAGTGCGATAATGCTTGCTAAATTTTTCAAGGCGCAAAGATGTGTGATTTACACTGATGTTCAAGGCGTATATACCACAGATCCGAATAAATTAAAAAAAGCAAAAAAAATTAAAGTTATCTCATATGAGGAAATGTTAGAAATGGCTTCCTTAGGAGCAAAAGTAATGCAGCCAGTTTCAATTCAGGATGCAAGATTGAATAGAATAAATATTGAGGTTAAGTCTTCTTTCGTAAAAAAGGCAGGAACTTTAATTACAAAAAAATCTAATATAATTAATCAGAAGATTATTACTGGTATCACATCCACTCATAATGATGCAAAAGTAACTCTTGTTGGAGTAAAAGATAAACCTGGTGTTGCTGCATCTATTTTTAAACCATTATCAAAAAATTTAATCAATGTTGATATGGTTGTGCAAAATATTTCTGCAAATGGAAAAGAAACAGATTTAACTTTTACAATTAAAAGTGATGATTTGTATAAAACAAAAAAAATTGTAAAAAATAATAAAAATATTAATTTTAGAAAATTAATTTTTGAAAAAGGGGTTTCGAAAATTTCGATTATTGGAGTTGGCATGATAACAACCCCCGGTGTAACATTTAGGATGTTTCAGGCTTTGGCAAATGAGAAAATAAATATTCAGGTAATTTCTACTTCAGAAATTAAAATTTCTGTTTTGGTAAATAAAAAAGACGCAAATAAAGCTGTAAAAGTATTGCATAAAGAGTTTAAATTAGAAGATTAAACAAATGAGCATCAGACCATATAGGGATATTAAAAGAAGAAAAACAAAAGTAATCAAAGTTGGAAATGTAAATGTAGGAGGAGATAATCCTATATCCGTTCAATCCATGACAAATACTTTGACAACAGATATTAGAGCAACCATTCGCCAAATAAATGAAATTCAAAATGAAGGAGCAGATTTAGTTAGAGTTTCTTGTCCAGATGAGTCATCATCTAAAGCTTTGAAAGAGATTACCAGAAACGTAGATATTCCTGTAATTGCAGATATTCACTTCCATTATAAAAGAGCTATCGAGGCAGCTGAAAATGGAGCAAGTTGTTTAAGAATAAATCCTGGTAATATAGGTGATAAAAAAAAAATTTATGATGTTTTAAGTGCAGCAAAAAATAATAATTGCTCAATAAGAGTTGGAGTAAATGCTGGATCACTTGAAAAAGATATACTCGAAAAATTTAAAGAGCCTTGTCCAGAGGCATTAGTTGAAAGCGCTTTAAGAAATATTAAGATCCTTGAGGATCAAGATTTTTTTAATTTTAAAATAAGTGTTAAATCATCAGATGTATTTTTATCGATTGAAGCTTACAGGCAACTATCTAAAGTTACAGATTATCCACTTCATTTAGGTATTACTGAGGCTGGGAGTTTAACCCCTGGTAGTGTTAAATCGTCTATAGGAATAGGATCATTACTTCTGGATGGAATAGGCGATACTATAAGAATATCTTTGTCTGAAGATCCAGTTAAAGAGGTAAAAATTGGAAATGAGATCCTAAAATCTTTAAACCTAAGAAATAGGGGGGTAAAAATTATTTCATGTCCATCATGTGCTAGACAAGGATTTCATGTTATTGAAACAGTAAAAATTTTAGAGAAAAGATTATCTCATATTAAGACACCAATAACGTTATCAATAATTGGATGTGTAGTAAATGGTCCTGGTGAGGCAGCTTTGACAGATGTAGGTATCACCGGTGGAAAAAATGGAAATAATATGTTGTATTTATCTGGAGTCCAATCTGAAAAAATTACAACTGATGAAATGATATCTAAAGTTGTTGATGAAGTAGAAAAAAAAGTTATTGAACTTAAAAATAATTAAAATGATACCTCATAAAACAATTGAAGAGCTTATAAACAAACACTCCATTTTAGAAAAAGATTTATCATCTGGCAAAATTGACAAGAAACATTTTGCACAAAAATCCAAAGAATATGCTGATTTGAATGAAATTATATTTAATGCCAAAAAATTTTTATCATTTGAAAAAGAAAAAAAAGGATTAGAAAAAATAATTAATGATCAATCAGCTGATGATGAGTTAAAAAAGATGGCTGAAAGTGAATTAAATGACCTAAAATTAGACAATGAAAAAAATGAGAAAAAATTAAAATTATTTTTATTACCAAAAGATGCTGCGGATAAAAAAAATGCCATAATTGAAATTAGAGCTGGTACTGGAGGACTTGAAGCGAGTCTATTCGCAGCTGATCTTTTTAAGATGTATGAAAAAGTTAGCCATAAAAAAAAATGGGTAGTAGAATTAATTTCAATTTCTAGAAGTGATGCAGGAGGATTAAAAGAGGTTATCGCATTGATCAAAGGATCCAATATATATTCTACTTTAAAATATGAAAGTGGTGTTCATAGAGTTCAAAGAGTTCCAGACACTGAAACACAAGGCAGGGTTCATACATCAGCAGCAACTGTAGCAGTTCTCCCTGAGGCTGAAGAAGTAGATTTAGAAATAAATGACTCAGATTTGAGAATTGATGTATTTAGGGCTGGAGGTCCTGGAGGACAATCAGTTAATACAACAGATAGCGCTGTCAGAATAACCCATATTCCATCTGGACTTTCAGTTTCTCAACAAGATGAAAAATCTCAGCACAAAAATAAAGCAAAAGGTATGAAAATTTTAAGGGCAAGATTATTCGAACTTGAGAGATCAAGAATAGATCAAGAGAGATCTAAAGATAGAAAAAGCAAAATTGGTACTGGAGATAGATCTGAAAGAATAAGGACATATAATTTTCCACAAGGAAGAGTCACAGATCATAGAA
>MDTE01141117.1_pt1 | contig 11637 bp, 21 predicted proteins | sample 811231 | NCBI WGS metagenome assembly MDTE01 (sample SAMN05326651, study PRJNA326480) | marine metagenome | isolation source: seawater | place: Indian Ocean: Red Sea | collected 2010
AGATCGTTGCCTAGAGCGTGGATCCAAACTTCAACAGGTGCGCCGGCGAATACTGTGAACTTCCCGCCCTTGCGTATCTCGGTTAATGGTGAGACACCCTCAACGCTGTGACCCTTAACGGCATCTCCGAGGTACTTAAGGAATGATCCTTGCATTCCTTTCTTCCCCATCTCTTTACCGTCTTTCACTCGGTGAGTGTTGAACTTAACCTCGTGTGATTCATTCATAATTTCCTTTCGTGTGCCCTGTTGGCTTATGTTGTGTTTGATGGGCACATAGTCATCTTATAGGTGACGCAACCCTTTCGTGCGGATACTTGCAAAGAAATTTAAATTTCTCATTACACGAATGTAATTTGAAATCAGATCATGACGGTAGGCGGTCACCACATGGCGCCATGAGATGGCACACCTAGGCACCCGACCACGTGACCCGACGACCACACCCGACGACCTCAACAGGTAGGCGTCACACCCTCGGCAGATCCACACGACCACACGACAGACCCGACCACGTGAGAGACGCTCTCAGACAGGGGTAGGCGTAGGTTCAGAAAGGGAAAGGGGGGCGGGGTCTCGCTTTGTTAGACAGTTTCTGCATTTTTGTAACACTTTTGTAGGGTCAACTGCGGATGGACTGTTGCCACCAGTGTGCTAGTAGTGTGATGTAGCCGACGGCGAGTGCTATCCAGATGTCTGTTCCTAGGTGGAGTGTGATGTCGAGGTTTTCTGGTATGAGGTTTGTTAAGTCCATACCTGGGAGTGTAGGGGGTAGGGGGTTGTTTTTTACTTTGGTTCGGTTAGGAGTCCCGTGTTTTGTAGGGTGGGGGTATGAGGTATCCGTTGGTGTCGGTTGATTGTCATGCTGGTTTGTCTATTGATGGGTATAGGGAGTATTTGGATCCTGTGTGGCGGGGTCCTTTTGATGAGTGGCGGGAGGGTTTTGTTAACCGGTCTGCTCGTTCGGTGGCCGGGGATCGGTCTAGGAATTGGGATAGTGCCCGTAGGGTGGCGGATTTGGATTATGAGGGGGTGGCTGTTGAGGTTGTTTTCCCTAATACGATCACTCCTTTCGCTTTGGGTAACTCGATTACGGGCCGTTTGCCTGTGACTAGGGCTGATTATGCTCGTGGGTTGGCTGGTATACGGGCTCATAACAGGTGGTTGAAGGAGTTTTGTGATGATTTGCCGGAAAGAAGGTGTGGTTTACCTCTGGTTTTCTTAAATGACCTGGATGACACGTTGGATGACTTGGATTGGATAGCGGAGAATGGGTTTACGTCGTTCATGTTGCCTCCTGTACCTCCAGACGGGGGTGTACCTGGGCTATACGACCCTATTTATGACCGTATATGGAAGGTAATCGAAGATTATGACCTCACAATCACCCAACATTCAGGCGCAGGAACCCCAAATTACGGAAATGTGCCCTCCGCGACGATACTTTTCCTCATGGAATCCGCATATTTCGCCCACAGGCACCTCTCACACATGATTTTGTCAGGAGTATTCGAAAGATTCCCCCAATTACGGTACGTCATGACCGAACAAGACGTCTCCTGGGTCATAAAAGAACTCGAATACATGGACGAATACCACCTATGGGCCACAGCAGGCGTAATCCCACAACTCGGAGACTTCCAAAACACCCTCCCCGACCAACCATCCGACTACTTCCACCAAAACGTATGGATAGGAGCAAGTTTCCCAACCCCCTCAGAAGCAGACGCCATGCAACAAGTCGGCGTAGACCGAATGATGTGGGGAAACGACTACCCACACAAAGAAGGAACCTTCCCCTACACACGCCAACACCTACAACGCACATTCCACAACTGGAAAGAAGCCGATCTCAGAAAAATTTTTTTCGAAAACGCCTGCGGCGTTTATCGGATTGACATTAACCAAGTAGAGGATGTTGTTGAACGTATAGGCCCCACTGTTAAAGAAGTCGCTACACGTTTAAAAGAGATCCCACCAGACACATTGAGCGTCGCCTTCATAAGACCGTAAAATAGTGTCAGAATTCACACCGGTTCTAGGTGTCCTATCCACTTCATTCACGTATTGTTGATCCTTGGCCCAATACAAAAATGAAGGTGATAATTAATGTTAAAACGAATTGCAAAGTTGTTCCGTAGGGGAGACCACTACCACTACTACTACCACGGACAGCAATTGTCTGACTCTCTCGAAAGAGAGATTCTTAAAACACGTTTTCGCCTGTATTAAGTCAACCACCGTTGCATGCATTAAAAGTTGAATATAAAGCCTTTGCGGCTTGACAACACGTGATAACGTTGGGTTATGACCAATCTGCCTACTACTTCTCAATGGGTGGATTTGTCGTTGCTTCATCCCGAGTTCAAAAGAAGACTCGAAGCGTATTTCGCTGACCCACGGATAAAAGGGAAAGTAAAAATCTGCTCAGGGGGAAGAACGTACAACCAGCAGAAAGAGTTGTACACGAAATACAAAAACGGGAAAGGCAACCTCGCAGCGAACCCAGATAGACGTTTCGGTCCCAAAGGATTAGACGGAAAAGGGATATGGCGAGGGTCATGGCACATGCAGCAAGTGGATTCCTATGTTTATGCCGTCGACATCCGGTTAACAGGACGAATCTCATGGGCAGTGGCACACGACGTCGCCGAAGATTACGGGATACGCAAAACAGTGCCTTCAGAGAACTGGCACATGCAACCCCGGTACACAAGCGAATGGTTCCCAGCGCCAGCGTTCGACAAAGATTACTCTGCGCCACCAACCCCACCCGCTGAACCTGTCTTACCTGACTTCAACGCCATATTGATGTACATCAGACAAGTCGGGGACGCTATCTCAATCCGGCCATTGCGTCGCAAGTCAGAAGGCAGACCAGTAGAGATGCTTCAGCGACGTTTAGCGGACTTAGATTTCAAGGTAGGGAACCCAGATGGCAAATTCGGATGGAAAACACTTTTCGCAGTCAGAAACTTCCAACGTGTAGAACGCCTAACCGTAGACGGTGTGGTAGGAAAGAACACCTGGCTAAAAATGTGGGAAGTAGACGACTGAGGTGACCATGCCGACGATGTATCCAGACCGATTGCAAGAATTACCTGAAGAGATGTTGGGTGAACGCCCAGACATAGACCCTTTTCTGGATGACACACCGATAGAGGCATCATGCTCACTAGAGAACCCCGAGACTTGCGAGTCTTGCCAGTAGTCGTTTCACTGCTCACAGCGTTAGTGGCAACAGTCGGGTGTATAGGTGTACTGTTTGGTATGGCCTTTATCCGAGAAATAAAAGAGATGCTCAGGTTATGACCCATGAGTACCACGCTCTCGGATCCTGACGACGAATTCATCCAATACCTTCACGATGAATGGGCTATGCGTACAGACGACCCAGACTCCGAAGACGAGTTCGGGAAATTCTTAAAAGCGTTTGTTGACATAGCGGGGGCCTGGGAAAAAGGAGACGATGAAGAGCCACCCAACGATCCGCTTGGCATAATGGGAGTCTGATGCTACGGATTAGCCCTTATTCTCATGGCGGCGTAGATCAAATTATTGAAGACATGCAAGGATGGGCTTGGGAGTTTGTCCACCACAAAGCAATCGGCTTTGAAGATTTACACCCGAGTAAAACAGAACAGCAAGCAATCATGAGAGCGCTTTACGACAGGTTCGACACACGGTGCACAGAATGCAACGAAGCGCCTCGTCCGAGCCTGATAACACAGTTAGGGATTCATGACCAAGGGTTCTTCCACGGTGAGATTGAAGAAGTCGAAGAACGCAATTGGCATATGGATGACGCTACCTTTGAAAAAACGACAGCGATTATTGGTTTGCATCTAATCGAGTTTGCTCATCCCCCTGGGCCAGTCGGTAACACCGTGTTCTGTGACATGGAGCGGCTTTTCCAACAAGCCCCTGAAGAGACACAAAGGTATGCACAACAAACACGAATGTGGCACACAGAGCCGGAAGGTGCATCTGATGGTGTCGAAGAAAGAGATTACGCAATCTCAGGCGCAGTTCATGACGGTGTCCGTATCCACCCTGCGACTAAACAAATGAGTTTCTACGTTCCTAATTTTTGGTTTGAACCAGAAGAAGGGAGCACGCCAGAGTTCGTTGAGTACATCGAATACATAAAAGAACAGGTTTATGATCCCTCGAATCAAGAAAGATGGATTTGGAACGAAGGCGACTTTCTTATTTGGGACAACAGAAACCTGATGCACACAATGAGCGGAGGGTGGGCTGCTGGGGAACGAGTTTTTAATCGTTCCTCGATAGGGCACGAAAAACCAATCGGGGTTTCTCAAGATCTGTTACTCTTTCAGTAAGCCTCACCGCTTTCTGGAGTTCCCATGCAATCTGTCCCAATCAAGGACGCCCCTAACAAGATCTATTCGGGTAAAACTAATAACGCCCGAGGTATCGTCGTCCACCACACTGCGTCTTCAAAAAAATCTAAAGACGAGAACGTCATCCAAATGTGTATCCGTGGCGTTAACAAAGTCCCAGGGCCTCTCTACAATTTTCTCATCTCTGGTGATGGGACGATCTGGGCTCTCACGGCAGAAAACATAAAAGCCAATCACGCTGGCCGAGGTAACAAGTCGGTTCTTAATGATGTGATGAATGGGGTGCCCGCAAAAGGTAAAGCGACGACACCAGGAACGATTTCCGCTAACAGCCGTTTCTTCGGCGTGTCGATCATCAATGATGGATTAGGTCAAGAAATCCCCTCGGCTCAATACGACGCTTGTGTGGCGGTCTGCGCGTATCTCTGTGACAAGTATGGAATCAATCCCCTCTCAGGGGTGATAGGTCACTCTGAATGGACGTCAAGAAAGGTGGACCCAACTTTCGATATGGGTCAGTTCCGTCAAGCAGTTGTTTCTCGAACTTCGCAGGTGCCTGAAGTGGCTCGACTAGTAATCGCTGAGAAGCCAGATGAAGAACCAGCGCTCGTTGCTGCGCTCACTGCTGAGAAACCACCAGAGACAAATATGAGATTCCCTGGCACGATGCGTCGAGGGTCAAGATCCCAAAGTGTCAAGTTGGTCCAAAGAAGAGTCGGCGCTAAGGCTGACGGCATCTACGGGAGAGGCACCGCTTGGAAAGTGAAACAGTGGCAGCGCAACTACAACAGGCAACGCGCTGTGACCACGAACCCTCTTTCAGTTGATGGTGTGGTCGGCCCCCTGACATGGAGGGCAATGGACCTCTTTCCGAAGGATATTGAAGAGACATCAGCAGGCTTCTTTTAAATTAAAGTTGCAATTGACTCCTAACCCTGTATACTAGGGGTAGACGATAAGTCATCGTCTTACATAAGAAATAACAATTTAGGAGCAAGAAATATGTCCCCAAGACAGAAATATGCACAACGAATCCACTTAGAGCGTGCGATGAAGTTCGCTCAAAGGTTGGAGGACGGTTGGGAGTACCATGAAGAACTCCGCCTCGAAGGAAGGCTCCCTTTAATAAAAGGGCGACGCTTTCAATTGCAGGGCGAGTCCGGTTGGTTTATCTTCCACTCCGTTTACTTCGATCCCCGTCATGGAGAGAACGGCGTAAGAATTATCGAATGCTATGGCCCTCTTACCAAAGCCGGTGATCCGAAGGCAGGTTGCCATCGCCATGACTTCCCAATAGACGAAGGATTGGAATGGAACAAAAGAAAACTCGTATACACAGTCAAGCGTGTTGAAGCAAAGAAAGAAAGAGAGGTCAGGTAATGGCCCATACAAAAGATTCACAAAAAGGCAGGGTCTATGCTGCCGAACTGGCAATAGAGGAACACAAAGGACGAACCTTTGACTCCATTGAAGAGGTGTACAAGTTTCTTCATGGCGTGATCGAAAGGGACACCTTCGCACGTTGGTTCCCTAGGGCCTACTCCCAACTGACTTCCCTCAGCGATTGGGAACGCACCCGTCCACCCAAGTGGCGATTAAATGATCGCCGATATAAGGAGTGGGCGGCGTATGACCATAAAAAAGTCTTCGGTCGAGAAGAAGGTCTTTGGGTTTCGTGGAACCACAGAAACAACAACGGTAGAGGGGGCGGCGCCTATTGGATGCCAGGAGACAAACGTATCCAGATGTCTGACTACCACGCCAATGAAATGATCTGTCTTCACGAACTGGCTCACGCCGTCTGCCAATACGAGTTTGGTACTGGGGTGAAGCACCACTGGCAGTTCTGCATGGTCTACCTCAAGTTGGTAGGCAATGTCATGGGTGTCGAGGCTCGCAACATACTTCGTCAATCCTTCAAGGACCATAAGGTGAAGTACACCAAGCCTCGTGCCAAGAGAGAACTCTCTGAAGAGCAGAAGGAAGTTCTTAGGGCTCGCATCGCTGTAGCCAGAGCAGCGAAGGAGGCTAAGAATACATGAGGGGTAGGGGGTGGATAGGTTTCGACGTTGGTGAAAGCCGCATGCGGAGCACCAGCGGACGGGGGTTCAACTCCCCCCACCTCCACAATTTTTTTAAAAGGTACTTGTCAAGTGGCACAGGACGACCTATAGTACAGATGTACGGCAGGGGATTAGTTGCTAGTGAGGCTAACTGTCGATTAGATACCTCCGGGTTTCTATATAGATTTTCACTAGTCATGCAGGGGTGATGGCTTACACCCCCGAGGGGGACGCCGAGGCCCCCACAAAGATAAGAAAGAAACAATTCAGGGGTCTCATAGTCTTCTTGGAGGTGGACTATGAGACCCTCTCACAATAGAGAGGTAAAACTAAAATGGCAGAAATATTTGCAGACAATGGTCTGATTATTTACATGCCCAGTAACGAGATCCCAACTAACCCTTACTGGAAAGCATTCATGCAGGTCGCAGTCTTAACCGAGACGATGGACATTGTTGAAGGTGAAGAAGACTTTGTTGTGTTCCGTGATGAGGATGACGACATTTTGGCAATCCAAATGCCAGAACCAGTAGACGAATACCAAGTCCCTTCAGAACGAATCATCAACATGTTGAGGGCTGTTATCGATGAAGAAGAACTCACGGACCTTTTAGAACACGTCCGTGAGGTTAAGGCTTCACTCGTATGACAACCCCCAAGATCCCGACTGTTCATGAGAATGACTCTCGTCTCTATCTTTGGGAAGATGAAAAACACCCAGGGGTGACAAGTGTCGTTGGCATGCTCCCTAAACCCGGCCTCCAGTTTTGGGCGGCGAAGAAAGCCGCTGAAGCGGCAATCGAAAAAGGGACAGTCACAGAGAGGGATAAAAACTTTTTACAAACCGCTCACATGCGAGACAGGGACAACGCTGCTGACATAGGCAGCAATATCCATGATCTCGTTGACAGAAAAATCAACGGAGAAGAACTCACTCTGGATAACGACGAAGCAAGTTTCATGGATGGCTTCGATCAATTCGTGGAAAGGTTCAGTCCGCATTGGTTACATACTGAAGAGACTGTTTTCGGTCGTTATGAAGAGTTCACATACGCAGGGTCTTTCGATGCGATTGCGACAATCGATAACTCCAATTGGCTTATCGATTTCAAAACAACTCGTTCAGGCGTTCACCCAGAGGTTGCATTACAACTCTCTGCTTACATGAATGCCTCACGAATCATTCACCCTGATGGTTCTTCTGGACCAATCCCAGAGATTGATCACTGCGGAGTCTTGTGGCTACGACCTGATCAATGGTCATTCCAAGAATTGAAACCAACCCAAATAATGGGAGGTATGGGGGATGACTTTTGGCACCAATTCGGTGCACTGCTTAAAACATGGCATTGGGAAAACGGAGGAGGTAGAAAGAAGGCTCTAGGAATGATTCACGCATCCGGTGCGACATTCAACGAGCCGTTCTAAACTGTACTTATGGCCACTTTTACTTATACATTCGCTGGGACAGAGGGTGAAATCACCCCGTCGTGGGCGACGATTGACGACCGTAAGGTCGATATCGACAAAAAACAGCAAAGACTCATTAGCACAGCAGCCTTTATCGGTGTCTATTGGCAACAGCACCGTTATGGACCAACACTGCGTGAGATACAAAAGGAAATGAAGACTGCGTCCTTGACAACAATCAGGGAAGACATAGCAATTCTCGCTGATGATGGGTTTGTTACCTACATCCCGAAACAGGCTCGCACCCTCGTTCCAACTGATAAACTACTAGAACAGATATAACACCTAGCCAGGAAGGAAAGAAATAATGGCTGTTGATAATAATGTTGCACTTGCAGGCAATCTGGTCGCTGATCCAGAACTGCGTTACACCAACAATGGGGCGGCAATCGCTAATTTGCGTATGGCAGTTAACCGGCGTTGGAATAAAGACGGTGAATGGGAAGAGGAAACCTCCTTTTTCGATGTCACCGCTTGGGCACAGTTAGCCGAAAACTGTGCTGAGACTCTCTCTAAAGGTATGAGAGTTAATGTGATAGGCCGCTTAGAAGAGCAAACATGGGAAGATAAAGACACCAAAGAGCCACGCCGCAAGGTCGTGATCATTGCTGACGAAGTTTCCCCATCTTTACGCTGGGCTACTGCGGCTATCTCTAAGCAAGGTAAGGGTGGTGGAGCCCCGTCCTCTTCAGGTGGAGGGAGCAAACCACAAACCGCAGAAGAGCCGTTCTAATGCAAGGGGCATATGAGACCCCATCTGGCAGAGTCGTGAGCATGTACCAGCCTTCATTCGAATATGGAGGGTCAACAGGGAGTGCATGGGGGTCAGATACTTCAAAAGCAAACGCTACTTGGCGAGACAGTGTCGCTAACACTGTTCAAGCCCGAGTAATGAACTGCATCCATTCAGCGGGGTATGACGGTAGAACATGCAAAGAGATTGAAAATCTTTTAGGCATGACACACCAAAGCGTTTCAGCATCAATCCGCAACATGGAACTTGACGGATATGACGAGACAAAGCCTTTTTCTGCTTGGAACTGTGGCAAAGTCGTTAAGTTGAAAATCACTCGTGGTGGGCAACATGCCTATGTGACCAGAGAATGTTCCCGAACAATGATGAGTAAGGATTTGGAAGCCCCTAATCCTCGTCGTCTATCGTATAAAAGCAAATATGACAGTTTAAGAAAAGACATTTCTTCTTTAATGGATGAGATGAGCAACGATTACTCATGGACATGGTACGAAAAACTCAACAAGATCTACCAAGAAAATCAATAACCCCTCCTGCCACGGAATATTGCACGTGGTGTGAAGGGATAATGATCGGCGCTGATATAGGCATGTCCCATTGCTCTGATTGTTACAAAGAGTTAGGTGGTTGGGGGAACGGATGAGTTACACCCAGCGGACAAGCAAAGTCGGCAGAAAATATGTTGTCTGGGAAGAAAGTGACTTTGTTAAGCACGGCTTCATAGCGACTTACGTGTTAGGCAAATGCAGGTGTGATGTGTGCACTGAGCGGTGGGATAAATGGGTTGAAGACGCCCCTATGCCCAGAGGCCCAGTTCCAGAAGACTGGGACATTATGGATTACACGCCTTACGGCTTATAAACGGATATCTATATGTTTGATTGCTTTCCTGGTAGGGAGAGCATCGTTAGATAAGCGGACAGTCCCGAAGTTCTTTTTGACGACACCCCCGCAACCTTCACAAGGTTCGTCGTAAATTTCATCAAACCCATGCTTGACGTCTAATTCAAGACCGCAGTCAACACAGTTATACAAATAAGTAGGCATTACTCACCTTGCATCATTTCTGCAATCTCCCCCCAGTAAGAAGCAGGGGTGCCTGAGTAACGCATATCTAAATTCATTTCAGGGAAGTTGATCTTTGGGTGATCTAAAACTACAGAAAAGTGTCGCACTAACGCTCCAGCCGCATCGGTTGTATCGATAGTACCCCCAGGCGCTCCTTGTTCTGACCAGCGCCCAAAGGCTTCTCCCATTAATGGCCCTAAACGATTAGCGACTTCGGTGGGGGCAGTCCATCCCATGACTACTCGGATGAAGCGGTAATCAGGTTCTTCTACTCTCCAAGTTCGTATGCATTGATCAAGAGCCGCTTTTGAGGCTGTGTATGGAGCCAAGAGAGCCAGTCGATCGTCAACAGTCCGGGATGATAAGTAAGCAATCGCTCCATCAGGGTTCATGTAGGGCAGAACAGCCGCTGTCGCTAAATTAGCGCCAACCACATTCGTCCCATACAACTCTTGCCAATTGCTCATTGTGTCTAGATCAATATCGCGGAGTCTTAGTAAACGAGCAAAGCCCGCGCAATAAACAACAAGGTCGAAGCCCCCAAGATGCTCGTTGGCCTCCATAGCCATGTCCATCATGTCTTCGGCGACTGTCACATCTGCTTCGATTGGTTTAGCGGACATAGAGATTAAAGGACCGTTGTTGACAGTGAACTCTTCAAGAAGTTTGCGGTAACGACGAGCGACAACAACAACTTGGGCACGGTCAAGAGATGCTTCTTTAGCGATAGCAGCGCCAATCCCTGAGGATGCGCCAATCACTAAAACTCTTTTACCCTCCATCTATAAAAGGGTATCAGCGTTTCCCGCCGTCGTAGGGTACTGCGTGTCCTGTTTCGATAAGAACGTCGTTTAAGCACACACCTTCTTGGTTAAGGACTTTCCCCAAAACTCGCCCAAACTTTCCTCGTCCATCCAGAGAGGTTTGGATTATCGGGTTCATGCCTGCGTGTTCCAGTAGCCAGCGTCCAACAAAGTCTTTAGCGGCTAGGCCACGTTCCTTTTCTTCAAGGTCCCTAGTGCGTGACTCTGGGGTGTTAATACCGACGAGGCGGATCCGCACGTGGTATTTGATATCAAACCCAAGATCTAGGTCAACGTCGATTGTGTCGCCATCGACAACTCTTGTCACCGTTGAACGGTAGTGGAACAGGTTGTCAGCGCTCATAAATTTATGTTAGCCCTAATCGCTGACCTCTAGGAAGATGCACTCCCCTGGGCATTCCTCTGCTGCTTCTATAGCGGCTTGCACATCACTAGCAGGGACAGTCGCCATGCCAGTTGACATCTGAAGGATTGGGTCTTCGTAGACGTTTTTCCCGTCGTTGTACACCGTTGGCCAATCTGGTTCTTTGACGTAAGCCAAACCATCTTGGGCCATCCCAAACACCGATGGGCATATCTCTTCACAGAGACCATCCCCAGTGCAGAGATCCTGGTCAATCCAGACTTTTAATTTTACTTCCTCATGTTTCATGCTGAGTTCTCCGAGTTGTTGTCGTCGTCGTCTTCTTCTTCTGGCGGGTACGGCACGTCAGCATCTCGGATGGTTAGTCGATACCATCCGCTATTTTGAGCGTTGTACACCGAAGCCCTTACTACATAGTCTCCCGCAGAAAGTTCTCTTGTTATGCGAGAGTCCCATGAATCTGCGACATTCTCGATAACAGGATCGCCATTAGAAAGTGTTACGTCCGGTGTCTCATCGGGATCTGTTGCAGTGCTAGGTGGGTTATTGCAGGTATTTCCGCAATCTCTACCACCGTCATCGTTATGCACGATGTTACCGCCAACTGTTATGGCAGCCATGTCTGCTGAATGGTCGCCTTCATCTGCGTTTGTGTCGTGGTTTAGATAGATGTAAGGATCACCGTATTCACTGTTTGAGTTGAACTGCGTTCGTGTCAGATTCGTTTCAGC